>ENA-OQIO01000840-OQIO01000840.1-human-gut-metagenome-genome-assembly--contig:-NODE-840-length-15855-cov-2.126590_pt1 | contig 15855 bp, 12 predicted proteins | sample MGYA00242573_ERZ504737 | MGnify/ENA primary metagenome ERZ504737 (study PRJEB26092, sample SAMD00036203) | human gut metagenome | host: Homo sapiens | study: EMG produced TPA metagenomics assembly of...
CCGAGTTTTCTGACCCGATCTTCGGATGGGCTCAACACCGCGACGACACCGGCCATGAACCTGACCGTGGCCATGCCCTACACCGCCAGCGGCTGGCAGGTCGATAACAAGGCCATCAGCAATCGCATTGCCGAAACCGCCACTTCCTCGACATCAACATCGTCCAAGTCCAACAGCACGGACAAGGCCGACAAGTCCGATAACGCCGACGCCGGCAACGCGGCCAAAGCCACTGATACGCAAGCCATATCCTTATCCGAGCAGGATGCCGATACCGCGCGATCCCTTGGGCAGACATTCGCCAAGCACCGCTCGCTGCAAGTGATCGCGGATCCTCTGTATTGGCGTCAGTCCGCAGTGCAACCGTCCATTGCCGGCATCATGCAGCCCGCCGACTTTGACATCACCGCCTATACCGCGCTGGGTGATACCGCGGCCTACGAAAAGGCCGGCATCACCACTGAACAGTGGAACGCCAAGCAGGCGGCCGCATGGTATGCCGCCGGAAACGACTCCGAAACACCCTCCGCGTACGCATGGCAGGGCAACAACTGTTGGACGTTGGATGCGCTGACCGCAGCACGCGAGCAGGGCTATGACACGGTGATTGCCGATGCCTCTTTCGATGCCGACCAGACTGAAGCCGTACACACAGGCACCTACGTGGTGCATACGCCTGCCGGCGATGTCACCGTGCTGAAGGAGCAATCGACCTTGGGCACGCTGGCCAAGGGCCAAGCCACCAGCACGGACGCGCAGGCCGAGTCCAGCGATGCCGGTCGGTTGGCCCGACTGATCGCTCAGAGCGCGTTCTACCAGATGGAACAGCCCTATACATCCCGATACCTGCTTATGACGTTCTCCCGCACCACGGAGGCCAGCTGGATCGATCAGGTGATGAGCGCCTTCGAGCAGGCGTCTTGGTTGAATCTGACGGACCTGAAGACCATGGCCAAGGCCGATCCGTACAATGTCAGCGATTCGGTCAATCCCGACAAGGCCGATGATGCCAACACCGCCAATACCCGGTCGGCATTGAGACAGTTGGCCGACAGCCGGCATGACATCATGCGCATGGCCACCTCCATATTGAGGAACGAGATTGATTCCGACGAGGTCTCGTCGTTGGACCCGCAGGCCCTGGCCCGGCAGGACGCCAATGACACCGCCTCGCATAGCAACGATCCGACGCAATGGATTGGCTCTTTACTGGCGCTGCATGACGATATGGCGCTGCGGTCCATGTCTGGCTCCCCCCAGCCGACAGCCACGCGAAAAGCCATGGTCAAAGCCACGAAAACACTGGCCAGCGATCTTCTGAACGGCGTACGCATCAACCCATCGGAATCAATATCCGTGTTCAGCGAATCCGCGAAAATGCCAATCACCGTCAGCAATGACCTTCCCTACGCCGTCAGCGTGCAGGTCAACTCACTGACTGACTCCATGCAGATCGTCACCTCGCGAACCGCTGACATCGATATTCCCTCGCATAGCGACGCTCAGGTGACCTTCACCATCCGCGTTTCCACTTCCGGCTCATCGACGGCCCATGTGTCGTTGACCGACCGGGAAGGCAACAGCTTCGGCAACACGCAGGACACCGCGATCACCAGTGTGATGCGCATCAGTGATGCCAGCGGCTTCATTATCATCGGCTTCGCCGTGCTACTGGGCATTATCGGCCTGTGGCGGCAGTTCCATCGGAAGAAGGACCCTGACGAATGAGTTCAAGCGTAGGTCGTAATTCCCTGATCATGGCCACGGGAACCGCTGCTTCCCGTGTGACCGGTCAGCTCCGCACGATTCTTCTCGCTGCGGCCATCGGCACCACCGGATTGGCGGCCAACGCCTATCAGGCCGGTTCCATGATTCCCCAATCCGTGTTCACGCTGGTGTCCGGCGGCATCTTCAACGCCGTGCTGGTGCCCCAGATCGTGCGCACGTTGAAAGAAAAAGACGCCCAAGAACGACTGAATCGCCTGATTACGTTGGCCATCGGCATCCTATTGGCCATGACCGTGGTGATGGCGGCGGCCAGCCCTCTGCTTGCCCGCCTGTACGTGGGTAGCGACGATCACCAGATGATAGCCCTGACCACCTCGTTCACCCTGTGGTGCATGCCTCAGGTGTTCTTCTACGGCCTGTATACGGTATTGGGTCAGATCCTGGCCGCCAAAGACCATTTCCTCACGTATGCGTGGAGCTCAACCGGTGCCAACATTATTAGTTGCGCCGGTTTTACTGGCTTTATTCTGCTGTTCAGCAAGGCCAATGAACAGCCCCTCGAATTCTGGACCGCCGACAAAATCGCGCTTACCGCAGGCACCTGGACTTTGGGCGTGGCCTTCCAAGCGCTGATACTGTTCCTGCCGCTGGCCCGTATCGGGTTCAAGTACAAACCCAGCTTCGGGCTTGGCGGCTTTGGACTCAGGTCTATGGGTCCCGTGGCGTTAGGCTCTTTGGGCGTGGTGATCACCAGTGAGATCTGCGGCATTATCCTTACCCGTATCGCCACATCCGCACCGCAGCGCGCCCACGAACTGACGGGTGCCAGCCTGTTCAGCGTGGCAGGCAACGCGACCTATCAGAATGCGTACACACTGTTCATCCTGCCCTATTCGCTCATCGCCGTATCGGTATCCACGGCTATGTTCCCCAAAATCTCCCGTTCCATCGCAGCTGCGAATCTGGATGAGGCACGGCACGACCTGGTCAGCGCACTGAATAATGTGGGCCTGCTCATCATGTTCTTCGCCGCCGCCATGGTCGTGTTCCCCGAACCGATCATCCGCGCATTGCTTCCGTCCGTCTCGATGGACGAGACTATGTTGATCTCCTATGCGCTTATCGCCTTGTCTATGGGCATTCCATTGGGGTCGGCGTTCCTGTTAATCCAGCGCACGTTCTACGCCTTTGAGGACGGCCTTCACCCCTTCCTGTCCGCGGTGATGCAGTATGGATTCACCTCAATATTCATGATCATCGGCATGATGGTACTTCCTCCTGAGCATTGGGTACTCGGCATCGCCTGCTCGGTGACCCTCGGTGGATTACTGGCGTTGCCGCTGACGTTGATGATGTTGCGCCGCAAGTTCGAAGGCAATCTTGCGGTCGGGAGATCACGAGGACATATGCCAAGGCCATTGTGGCGGCACTGGCTTCCGGAGTTGTGGTCTGGCTGATCAAACGACCGGTAGTCGCACTGCTCGGCGCGGATATTCGACCAGTAGGCGGGCACATGAGCTGGTGGTCTGCGCTGGCCATCTGCGTGGTGCTCACCATTGTGCTGGCCGTAGTATATGTGGCTGTGTTGTGGGTGGTACACACCCCGGAACTCATCAGCGCCTATCACTCGATACTGGCCCGTCTACACAAGACTCCGGCCAGTGAGGACGTTGCTGTGACAGCCCAGCCGGAAAAAAGTCGACGCTACGTAAATCAATCCTGAGACGGAGCCCGTCAAGGATAGCCCCGCACGTAGAATATCTAAGACCAATCTCGAACACCAATCACACGGAGCCGAACGCACTATGAAACCGCAACTCGGAGACACGATTCTCAACCGATACACCTTGGTGTCATCGTTGCGTGAGGAGCCTGGCATTCAGGCATGGAAAGCCAACGACCGTGTGCTGGCAAAGGATTGCCAGCTGTTCATCATTACCAATCGCAGCGCTTTCGCCGCAATCGATGAGCTCGCTGGTCGCATGGCCGCCACTCGCCCTGATCGTGTGATTCCCGTACTGAAATACCGTATGGAATCCGACGTACTTCTCATTGTCATGCCGGTGGATAGCGGCCAATGCCTGACTGACTACATGGTGGATACCGCCAAGCCGCTCAGCTACAGCGCCATCCGGTCGATTATCGGAGAATGCGCCGACGTGCTGCGCGAGGTCATTGCGGATACTCCCAGCGGCATCGTCATCACAACCGACACCGTTCGAGTGACTACCTCCGGTGTGCAAATTGCCGATGCACCATGTGCCACGATGCTGGCCGATACGTCCGCTACCGATCTGCGTACGGACGGTCCTGAACGGTATGCGATTCGCCAGCTTGCGGCATTACTCTATGCCCTGCTGACACGCACGCCAAGCCAAGCGACACCCACATTCAATCTGCGCGCCTTGCCGCAAGACACCCCTGGCGAATTCCGCGTGATTTGCAAGCGTGGATTGGCCTTGAGCGAGCCCGACGATCATACGTTGCCAATGGCTGCCCTTGTAGAACTCGACGCCTTGTTGGGTAATTGGAAGCCGCTCTCTGAACTGAGCGATGCTGATATTGCTTTGCCGAGCGTGGAAAGCGATTGCTCGATTACCAAGGCGATACTGAAGCCTGCCAACGAGACTGATATCGTGCCTATTCCCAGCACGTTGATTAACAGCAGCAGTCTTCCGGAATTGTCTATTACCCCTTCCCTGCCGGTTCAGACGGCCGCCGTCCCCGCTCCGCACGCGATGTCACCGGTTCCTCTGCCTGATGGGTCCAGTACTGCTGACGGTAACCAGTCTCAGTCTGATGCCCGCCGTCTGTTTGACTTCAACCTTTCTGACGCCTGGGAGCACGAAAATCTTTCCGGTGAAGGCACCGGTGACTGGTACAGCGAAATGAATCCGGCCCCCATCGGCGGTCCGGGTGATAATACTCGGTTGACAGTGCCTATTGTTACCGGCGGTATTCCCGATGCCACCGTGGGAGAGACAACCAGTCGTATTCCCGTGTTCGACGCCAGCGGCCGTGCTGTGGCTCCTGGTGAGGAATCGCTGCGTGCCTTGGAAGAGGAGCAGGCCCGCATTGCCGAAGTAAGCGCCATTCCTCCGAGCTTCACACCGAAGGATGTGCCGGATGACGAGGTTGACAGCAAGCTGCCCGATGAACATCTGTTCGGCAAACTGTCGACCAAGGTCGTTGCCATCATTGTGGCTCTGATATTGGTAGTGGCAGCGGCTGTTTGGGCAGTGCATGCGTTCCGATCCTCCGGAGACAATCCTGCCGATGCTTCCAGCAACTCCAGTGAAGGTGACTGGCCTGATATCAATGCTGACGCTGTGCCATTTGGTGGCAGCGAGAACGCGACGAACGGTGGCACCACTGACGATTCTTCAAAATCGAGTGATGCCACTCAGAGCGAATCCAAGGACTCGGCATCAGACAAGTCCAAGAAGTCCGAGACTGCTGATTCGTCGTCCAAGAAGACCAAGGCCAAGAAGTCCGGCGATAAGGATTCCAGCGCTGTTCCGCAACCGAGCCATGAGAACAACACGGCGTTTACGATTTCCAGCGCCAACTTCCTGTCGAATCCTGGCGGCCAATCCGGGTACGCATACTACATGCACCTTGACCAGCCGCAGGATGCGTACCGCATGGTTATCACCATCCGCACATCCGGTGGTAAGGGCTATATTCGCGCAAATACCACTGGGGACCCCACTCAAGGCAAGCAGGTGGCCGAATTCACCTTTGCTGAAGGTGGCACTACTGAGGTGAAGTTCACCAAAGCCGTCAAGACGCAGGATCTGCTGCTGTGGGTGCCATCGGATAGCCTGCCGCAGAACCAGCTGTACATCGAAAAGGTGGAGGTCTTCTAATCGGCATCTATGCCGATAACTGACCCAAGAAGGGGCGGTACCGTTCGCATACATTCGACGGTACCGCCCCTTCTTCGCATCTGGCTGAATGACACGGAATATCGTATGGGGGTGTGACAATGTTTCACGTGAAACATAACGTCATCATTATCGGTTCTGGTCCCGCTGGCTACACGGCCGCCATCTATCTTGGCCGCGCAGGTCTCAATCCTGTTATGGTCACTGGTGCGTTGTCGCCAGGTGGACAGTTGGTCAACACCACTGAGGTGGAGAACTTCCCCGGATTCCCGGAAGGTATTCTTGGCCCGGATCTTATGGATCGCATGAAGGAACAGGCCAAGCGCTTCGGTACAACCTATATCGCAGACGATGTCTCTTCCATCGAGGCGTGTGAGAGTGATTCGGTCAAGCCGACCTATCGTGTAACACTCTCCGATGACTCCCAATTGGAGGCATCGTCGCTTATCATCGCCACAGGGTCGTCATTCCGTAAGCTTGGGGTGCCCGGCGAACAGGAGCTGTCCGGACATGGCGTCTCGTACTGCGCCACCTGCGATGGCTTCTTCTTCAGGAACAAGCCTATCGTGGTCGTAGGCGGTGGCGATTCGGCTTTTGAAGAGGCATTATTCCTGACCCGGTTCGGTTCTTCGGTCACCTTGATTCACCGACGCGATAGCTTCCGCGCCTCGCAGATCATGGTGGACCGAGCCAAAGCCAATCCGACCATCACTCTGATGACCAACACAGTGGTGACCTCCATTACCGGCACCTCCTCCCCCACACAGAACACCGGTGCACCTATTGCCATTCCTGGCTTGACGCTCAAACGACCGGCTGTAGCACCGGCCAGTGTCAGCAGCATCGCCGTACGTAATGTGGTGACCGGAGAAGAAAGCACGCTGGACACCAACGCCGTATTCGTGGCTATCGGTCATACGCCAGCCACTGATTTTGCGGCCGGTGTTGTGGACCGTGACGATGATGGATATGTCGTGGTGCAGGGTGCCAGCACGGTGACCAGTGCGCCAGGCATCTTTGCTGCAGGCGATTGCGTGGATCGTACTTATCGTCAAGCGATCAGCGCAGCGGGCATGGGCTGCCGTGCAGCGCTGGATACGCAGGCCTATCTTACGGACTGATTGCGGCGACCTGATGATGGCTTGCTGTTCTGGCTGCTGCCTGTGACATAGGAGCAACGCTAGGTCAGTGTTACAGCATGCCGCCCTTGGATAGTACGTATCGGTCAAAGGCATAGAAAGACCCCTCAGGCGACGGAGAATCACGATGTGTGATTGTCCCTCCAGCCTGAGGGGTTTTCTATTGCGACAGGGGCTACAGCGCGGGCATACGCCCCTGCCAGGAATCACGCAGAGGCTATAACGTCTTGCGCATACAACGCACTGCACAGCAATAATGCCGGCGACAACACGAATGTTCTTATCGTGTTACACCCATTTGGAATCGGCATCGCCTTGGCTCGGCACCAGCAGCTGCAGGATGCGATCCATATCCTCTGGTGACGAAAAGACGATTTCGATGCGACCATGCTTGGTGCTGCCCTTAATCGACACCTTGGTATCGAAATGATTTTCCAAACTCTGCTGGATGGCGGAACCAACCCAAGGATTGGTCTTAGACGTCTTAGGCTTCTTCGGCTGCTCCCCCGACGCAATCTTCATGGCGACGATTTCTTCGGTGCTGCGTACAGAAAGACCTTCCGCAATAATACGAGAAGCCAGCTTGTCCATTTCCTCCGGATCGCTCAGGCCCAATAGCGCACGCGCATGACCGGACGATAGCACACCGGCAGCCACTCTCTTTTGCACAGAAGCCGGCAGGTTCAGCAGTCGCAAGGTATTGGCGATTTGCGGGCGAGACTTGGACACCGACTTGGACAGTTGTACTTGTGTCAACCCGAACTCTTCAATCATCTGCTGGTAGCAGCCGCCTCTTCCAGCGGATTCAAGGCCACACGGTGCAAGTTTTCCAGCAATGCATCGCGGAGCATATCATCATCCGCAGTGGTTTTGACGATGGCGGGAATCGTCTCCAACCCAGCCAACTGAGAAGCACGCCAACGGCGTTCACCCATAATGAGCTCATACGGGCTGTCCAAATGACCGGCAAACGGATTCGTGCTGGATTCCGTCTCGTCGTGCTTGGCGGCTTTGGCCGCAGCAATCTGGCTTGCCGGACGCTTGCGCACGACTATCGGTTGCAGCACACCAACTTCCTTAATGGAAGCAGACAGCTCATTCAACTCATCCTCGTCGAAGATGGTACGAGGCTGATGTGCATTGGGCCCGATATCAGACAGTTTGAGTTCAGCCAGATAACCACCGGCTACCGGCTTGAGCTCGTCCTTCTTATCTGTGTCAGCGGTCTTTGCCGCCGATGCAGTCAAAGATGTTTTCACGTGAACATCTTTGACAGTGACGGATGTACGATGTGCCGTCTGAGACGCAGACGACTTGCCGCCCTGCTGAGGTGCGGCGACCTTACCGGTTTGAGGTTTCTCCGTACCGAAAAACAGGTCGCTAGGATGAGTAATGGTGTCCAATGCGGGCATGGATGCGCGTTTACCGGCGGCTTTCTTGACTGCCTTGCTGGACGATATCGTCTGAGGCACGGCAGGTTTTGATCCTGCTGGCAGTAGCTTCTTGGCGGGGGTTATGTCAGCAGTGGCCTCCGGAGTAGACGAATCCTCCGCAATCATTGCGGGCTGCTCCGCCACCGGCTCCTCCCCTGGCAATGTGGGGAACAAAGCGCCAAGGCCCTTACCAAGTCGTGATTTTGATGCCATTACTTGTTCCTCCTCGCATCAATGGTGTCAAGGACTTGTTGCGAACGCTGTGCGATTTCCAAAGCTGCTTCACCATACGATATGGCACCTATGCCACGAGGATCATAGGCAATCACCGATTGGGAGAAACTCGGCGCTTCGGAGATCTTGACTGAACGCGGGATGGTGGTATTCAGCACAATGCTGGGATAGTGTCCCTTGACCTCGTTATATACTTCACGGCTCAATAGCGTTCGGCGATCGAACATTGTGACGAGCATGGTGGACACCAGCAGTACTGGATTGAAATGCTCCTGCACCAAACCAATCGTGTTGATCAGCTGGCCAAGACCCTCCAATGCGTAATACTCAGCCTGGATAGGAATCAGCATCTCGGTCACTGCACACATGGCGTTGATGACCAAGAGGCCCAAGCTGGGCGGGCAATCAATGAACACGTAATCATAGTGTTTATCTGATTGACGCAGGTAGAGGTCCAAGGCTCCTTCAACAATGTGTTTCGGTTGGGCAGATCAGCCACTTCCAACTCGGCACCGCTGAGATCGATTGATGCAGGCACAACATCAAGTGTGGGAAAATCAGGACAGACCGTGATAACATCACCCAGATCGGAACGCCCCTCGATAACGTCATAGACCGAGGGCTCTCCCGATGCATGAGATACACCCAACGCCGTAGAGGCATTGCCCTGCGGGTCCATATCGATGACCAACACCTGCGCGCCCTTGTTCGCCAGCGCCGCAGCGGTGTTTACCGTGGATGTGGTTTTACCCACTCCCCCTTCTGGTTGGCCACGGCAATACGACGGGTACGTTGAGGTTTGGGGAAATCGGTTTTCTTGAGTACATCGTAGCGTGAGCTTTCATCAGCCATCTGGCTGCCAAGCACTGAACCGTGACCATCGAATATTCGCTGAAGCGTTTCGGAAGCCGATTCTATAGGTTCCGACTGATGATCCTTGGTGGCCATCGCTCCTCCTTGCACAGACGTAAGTTCCAGTGTTCTCATTCGTATGGACATGATGCTCGTTATCCACAATTGCGATATGCAATGTGGATAAGTGTGGATAAGTGTGAATGACGTTGAGTGTTAGATTATGTATTCGCAGACGAAAAACATTGAAAAATCAGTGTTTTCATCATTCTGCACATCGTCCCGTAAAAATGTGGATAACTTTTACGCACATATGGAAATGTGGATAACTCAATCAGTACTCCACTCATCGCTTATCCACAATCACCACGTGGGTAGGCTCAAGATCCGGCCCGACAGCCGCCTCAACGACGCGTGGACGACGACCACCGAATTTTGCAATCTCCTTGCCAGCTTGTCGATTTCAGCCTGAGCAGACCGTCCCTTCAGTGCGATCAACTGTCCTGACGGTTTCAGCAACGGCAACGTCCAGCCAGAGAGTTTGGTCATAGGAGCAACCGCACGACACGTGACAACAGCGAACGGATGAATTTCCCGCTTCCGTACCTGCTGGATGACGGCATCGGAGCGTCCACGAATAATCTCAACGTTCTGCAGTTGCATCAGGCCAACACATTCATGCAACCATTCGATTCGCCGCTCCATCGGTTCAATCAGCGTGAAGTCATGATCCGGCAAACACGCGGCAGCCACCAATCCAGGAAAACCACCACCACTGCCGACGTCGGCAACTGTTTTGAAGCGAATACCATTCGTCGCATTCCGAACGTACGGCACAATCGCAGCGGAATTCAGAATATGCCGTTCCCAAATGATATCGACGTCACGGGGGCCGATTAATCCACGAGGTTCACCCTCTTCGGCAATCTTGGCATGGAAACGCTCCAACTTCGGCAACGCATCGCCCAAGACCTCAGCAAGTACAGGTGACCCCTGCAGCTGATCCGTCATAGCCATCTCCCTCACCATGTTTCACGTGAAACAATCAACATGGAGAATGGCGCCGCTCATTACGACGCCATTCTCCATGCGGTCACTTTAGTTTGTTCAAAGACGACATCCGTCGAACGTCCCTGTCATCTCAAAAAAAACTCGCCGAGCAATTACTCCTGATCAAGCTCGTCGTCTTCGGCGGTATCCTCGACTCTATTCTTGAGATACACCGTCACGTAACGATGAGGCTCCTCACCGTGCGAGCGAGACTTCAGCCCCTCTTCCCGAACCACATCGTGAACGACTTTACGTTCGAAGGAATTCATCGGCTTCAAGTCATACGGCTCGCCGGAATCCTTCACTGCGTCAATGGCATCCAAGGCGATATCACGGAGGTGCTGACGCTTGCGCTTCAGGAAACCGTCGACATCCACAATCAGATGAGAACGCTCGCCGGTCTTCTGCTGTACAGCCAGACGAGTCAATTGCTGCAGAGCATCAACGACTTCACCATTACGGCCAATAAGATGTTTGATGTCAGTATCGTCATCAGCAACGATTTGCACGGTGGGGCGGTCATTACGCACGCCCATCTCAATGTCGCCCTCATAGTCGGCGATATCCAGTAGGCCTTCAAGGTAATCCGCGGCGATGTCAGCCTCTTCGTTGAGCTGGTCGATCGACTTCACGTCATCCTGTGCCATACGCTACTCCTTCATGTCGTGTTTGAATTCCAAGTCTAAGCCCTGCTCCCCCGAACAGAGAAAGTAATGTCGGTGCGTGTTGAATGTTTCACGTGAAACATCGAACTCGCACCGACATAGTCGTCACTTCTTTTTGCGCTTACGCACGGGCTGTTGACGCTGATAGCCCTGAGTGGCCTTACGCTCGGCCTCTTCCTTGGCCTTGGCCAATGCTTCTTCTTCCAGAGAGGGCAGGCCGGCCTTTGCGCGGCGAGCATTCTCATTACGATGATCGCGCTTCTCCTTGTCCGCCGCAGCCGGAGAGCCAGGGGTCGGGAATGCGTACACCTGCACAATGTGCGGCAGAGGTTGCACACGTTGTTGGTCAGCCAGTAGACCAGCACGGCGAACGGCATGGCGACACCGGAGAAGATGTACATCACCGGGAAGAGCCACAGCATAGCTTCTGCATGGTCTCGGTCTGCTTGTTCATCGAAGCAGCTGCCATGTTGCGCTTCATGCTGAAGTACTGCATAAACCACAGGCAGAAACACATCAGGAACACGAAGATACCGATGACCGCCTTGCCACTAGCGGCAGCACTGGTGAAGTTATCGGTCACGCTGACAATGCCGAACACATCGGTTTGGGTGAATTGCTTGGCGGTTGCTACGTCGAACGCGCCCAACGCATCGCGTTTACCGTTGGCAATGTATGGAATGGCCGACAGCGTATAGAACATGGACATGAACACCGGGCCCTGAATGAGCATAGGCAAGCAGGAGCCAGCCGGATTGACGTCATTGTCTTGATACAGTTTCATGGTTTCACGCTCATGGCCTCCCTGGAAGCTGATCCGTCTTGCCTTTGTACTTGTTCTGAATACGCTGCATCTTCGGCGCCAATGCCTGCATCTTGCGCATCGACTTCATCTGCTTGTAGAACAGCGGGAAGATACAAGCCTGCACCACCAGCACCAGGATGATAATGGCAAGCACCCATGAGACACCAATCGGGCTCACGCCCAGCATCACGAAGAAGTCATGCACGATCTTCATGATCCAGGTCTGCAACCACTCAACGGGAGTCAGGATTTTATATAGAAATCCCCAAAACCCGCTATCAAGCAGAAATTCATTTGAGTTCATCGTTGGGCCTCTCTTTGGGTTGTGGCCAATGGTGTCAGTCGAGGCTCTTCATGAGCCTTCGACCACGAAAACCTGTAAAAAACGGAATACCGTTGTGGAACATCGTCGATTCCCCCACGACTCCACGGCCGGCAACGCAGTAATCTCAGCACGGCGAGCACTCCCCCTTTGAACGCGCCATACCGTTCCAATGCCTCAATGGCATAATTCGAGCACGTTGGATAATACTTGCAACAAGGCGGTGTGTTTGCCGAGATGTGCTGTTGATACCAGCGCACCCCACCAATCATCACCGCCTTGAAAGAAGCTGTCATGCCTCAGCACCTTATGCGCCACCGTGGCAAAAGCCTTCGCGATCTGCTGATCTAGCGAAGCGAACGATGCGGTCGCTGCACTGGGCTTGGCGCGCAAAACGATATCGCAATGCGCGGGCAGCAGATCCTCATGGGCTCTGGCCAATACACGAAACCTACGCTTCACCGTATTACGGGTGACCGCATGTCCTACCGATTGGAGACAGCTAATCCCAAACGGCGATGCACCGTCCGGTCGTCATCATCATGATGGTCGTCGGGCACCAAATAGTGCACGACGATATCCTTGCCACCTGCTTTGCGCCGGCGTTTCAGCACGGTGACGAAATCACGATGGCTTTGAAGCTCTCCACCTCGACTATGCCTGTGGCACTGATCGGAATGATCAGGCGGAGAGGGTCTTGCGGCCCTTGGCACGGCGACGGTTGATCACCGCACGGCCAGAACGGGTGCGCATGCGCAGGCGGAAGCCGTGCTTCATGTGGCGACGACGGTTGTTCGGCTGGAACGTCCTCTTCATAATCCATTGCTCCTAGGTCTATTCGGCAACGCTTCGCGCTGCCCTCACGTGAGTCAAGCTATACCAAAGTACTCTCACCCCTACCCTCAAGTCAAAACGGACGGAGTATTTTCACATTTCGACACGTTGCGAGACACGCCCCAAATCTCTTATAATCGGCGGAATACCAACCATTCACGGCCAAAAGTTATCCACAAATTACATGTTTGTTATTCACAATCCAGTTATTTCAACACGCGACACGGTGGATAACTTGTCTAAACCAGAGTAAATATTATCTGTTGTACGTATTTCGCCACAGCGACAGAAGGGGCCACCATGGTTAACGCTTCCGGCGACCCCGTAATCGAGGCCGCCCACATCTGGTCAGACACGCTGACGGTGCTCAAACACAGCGCTTCGCTCAGCCCACGAGAAAAAAGGCTGGTTGGAAGGCGTTGTTCCTGAAGGCGTCTTCGGTTCGACCATCGTGCTGTGTGTGGACAACAACGACACGCTTCAAGCCATTCAGGGTGATTTGAACGATTCCCTGCTTCAGGCATTGCGTACGGTAACCGGCGAAAATATGTTTCCCGCGTTCAAGGTCGTGCCGAAAACCGAGCCCGAACCGCTTTCGGAGGCAAAGCCGGCGCAGCCATATCCTTCGGAAATTTCTCCGACTGTCGCCGAATTCGGTAAAGAATCCTATGGTGCAAAGCCGGCAGCCGCACCGCGGGAACCGATGCCCGCCACCGAGCCGCAGTTCCCGGTCGGTCAGCAGAAGATGAATCGCGATCCCGAGACTCATCTCAATAAGAACTTCACGTTTGATTCCTTCGTGCCCGGCGATTCCAACCGTTTTGCCCGTACGGTCGCACTGGCCGTGGCCGAAGGTTCCGGGCAGGATTTCAACCCGTTGTGTATCTATGGCGGATCGGGCCTGGGCAAAACCCACTTGCTGAACGCCATCGGCAACTATGCACTGGTCAAGGACTCCGCTGAAGGTTCGATACGTCACGTCTGAGGAATTCACGAACGAATTCATTGACGCGCTGCAAAACCCGAACCAAAGCCAGGGTCAGATTGCTGAATTCAACCGTCGATACCGACAGGTTGATGTGTTGCTTATTGACGATATCCAGTTCCTCGGCGGCAAGGAAGCCACCTTGGATCAGTTCTTCCATACGTTCAATGCACTGCATCAGGCAAATAAGCGTATTGTCATTGCTTCCGATGTAGCGCCCAAGAATTTGAAGGGTTTCGAGGCTCGACTCATCTCGCGCTTCGAATCCGGCCTGACCGTAGACGTCAAGCCGCCGGATCTGGAGACCCGAATCGCCATTCTTCGCATGATCGCCTCGATGAACGGCTCGAAAATCCCCAGCGATGTGTTGGACCTCATCGCCGAACGCTTCACCGAGAACATTCGTGAACTCGAAGGCGCGCTAACCCGTGTTACGGCCGTGGCCTCGCTGAGTAATCAGCCGGTGACCCGCGCCTTGGCCGAGCAGACGTTGCAGGACTTCTTCACCACCGATGTGGAAATCAAGCCCACGGACATCATCAGTCAGGTGGCGAAGTACTTCCACCTGACGTTTGAGGATCTTGTCGGTAAATCACGAACCAAAAACGTGGCTGTTCCTCGTCAGATCGCCATGTATCTGGCTCGCGAAATGACCAGTATGAGCCTGATGGATATTGGCCAGGTCTTTGGCGGACGCGATCACACCACAGTAATGCATGCCTGCACTCGAATCAGTGACCGAATGCAGCAAAAACAGGAGATCTATAACTACGTTATGGAGCTCACGGTTCGCCTCAAGCAAAGCAACACCAACTGACACAACGCTTCTGAGAGACGAAAAACGGCACTTTTTGGACTGACTTTCCGAAAAGTGCCGTTTTTGGTTGCTCAGGCGGATTCTGGTGGATACGTCGAGGCAACGGATTCGAGACATTAGATTCCTCATGGCTCCCCTTTGTGAGGGGATCTGTCGGCGCAGACGACTGAGGGGAGTTTCGAAGGGGAACACGCAAAAAAACCATGAAACGAGAGAATCGATTCTGAGGACCGATTTTGCGGGTTTGGGCGAGCGAGACGGAAAAGTGCCGAAAACGTCTCCAGAATCGATTCTCCTCGACGAAAAACAGTCTTCAACACGCCGTGCGAAAGTGCGAAAACCAAAAAAGTTATCCACATAGTTGTGCACAGATGTGGGTAAACTCGGCGGATAACTCGTGGATTACCCACTATTTTGTTGTGGAAAACTCGTGCATAACCGCGACCTCGATGTGGAAAACTCAAATTCGACGAACTGGCTGTGGAAACTCGCCCACTTATCCACAAGCCATGCAGAATTTGTCCACAATTTTCAGGGACTTATGAACCGTTGCAGTTGTAGGGCTCAGCCCTACTTATCCACACTATCCACCGGCCTTATTATGGCGATTACTTACTCAGTTACGTGAAAAGCATCATCGCCATAGTAACAGCCGGTCATCCAGCGTACGTAAGTTCGCCACCTAACGGCTAGAATATTCCTCAGCCAATCCGACGAAGGGAACAATCACACATGAAAGTCGAAATCGATACCGCAGCCCTGGCCGACGCCGTAGCCTGGACCTCCCGAGTCATCGACGCACGTCCCTCCAACCCGATTCTCGCTGGCGTCAAGCTGGAAGCCATTGACGGAACGCTGCAATTCTCCGCCTTCAACTACGAGATTTCCGCTCGCCACCACATCGAAGCCGGCGTTGACGAAGCCGGTTCCGTACTGGTTCAGGGCAAGCTGCTGGCCGATATCACCAAATCGCTGCGTTCGGAGAAAACGTACCTGGTCACCGACGGCTCCACGCTGACCATCACGTCCGGCAAGTCGAAGTTCACCTTGCAGCTCATGCCCGACACCGAGTACCCGGATCTGCCGTGGTACCGGCCATGCTCG
>ENA-OQIO01000841-OQIO01000841.1-human-gut-metagenome-genome-assembly--contig:-NODE-841-length-15854-cov-2.826413_pt1 | contig 15854 bp, 11 predicted proteins | sample MGYA00242573_ERZ504737 | MGnify/ENA primary metagenome ERZ504737 (study PRJEB26092, sample SAMD00036203) | human gut metagenome | host: Homo sapiens | study: EMG produced TPA metagenomics assembly of...
TGAAGGAATCTTGTAGGCAGGTTCTCTGTAAATGTCTCTGTAATATAAGAGTTATAATCCTGATCTCCGCCCCATCCTTCAAAGCCATACAGACGATATCCGCCAAGCAGCGGGTTGTCGGCTGTTCCGCCATACCTCGGATAGTTCAGAATCTGCGTATCTCTCTGGTCATTGCGGAGGAACCGGATAATCTCACTATTCCATCCCTTCAGGCCTGCTCCACCATAAGCGGCGTCAGTTGCCCAGTGTGACCAGGTAGAGTCATACTCTCCCTCGTAACCAAACTCCGTAGAGAATCTCCATCCGAGTGAGTTGATCTCTTTTGCGATCTGTCTTGTCTCCCACGCATTCTGATACCATACATCCAGATAAATGAAGTCCATATTATCTGTTCTCTTTGCTGCATCTGCTGCAATCTCACTCATAGAAGCATTCAGTGTTCCCTGAGAATCTTTGACATATTCACCCTTATCCCAGTTTCCACTGTAGAAGCTTGTACCGTTGATACGGTCATAAAGCTGTACTAATCTCTTATAACGGGCCTGACTTCCCAGATCCCATAATTTATTGATCGTAAAGGACTGATCCAGCCATCCCCAACCATTTGTGATCGGGCTTGTCAGCATTGTCTCATTGAAAGATTTTGCCTCTGGATAAGCCTCCTGTGCATTGATATGAATACCAACTTCTGTATTATACTGATGTGCGATCTTGATCAGGTTCTGGAAATCAGTAATTCCACCTTCACGCTCAGATACATCTGCATACTCGGAGTTGGCTGAGTCATGACCTTCATTTCCATATCCTTTGAGCATAACTGCCTGCGGCAGTCCATCAGTTGCAAGATATACTTTCTTGATATTATCTGCTGTCTCAAGATATGGATTCGTTGCCATACCGGCAAAGTTCATAACAATACGATAGTTTACAAGATCTTTGATATCATCTGCACCCTGTGCAATGTTCATGATATCTCTGAATGCAAGAGCTCCATCATTCCAGTCGATGTCTCCATCGCCATTTGCATCTCCTGCGATGCATACTTTTGCACACGGAAGATCACTGGTCGGATAACTATAGCTTGCAGCCTGTCCATTTTTATCTCCACGTTCGTAATACCATACAGAACTTGTAAGACTCATGGAGTCTGCACCGCTGTTCATCGTAATTCTCTTATCATCCTCGATCTCAGAGTTACTCCATACACCACCGCTTAAGCTTCCATTTGACAGGAATCCATACATATAAGTTCCTGTTGTAGATGGATTGAATCCATTATCCCATGTAATATGGGAATCTCCGCTCTGGGTAGTCGTTGTAGACGGTGATACACCATCAAATGCTGCATTCTCTTCTGACATATCTGTAGAAAGAAGATTCAGTTGCGGGATCTCGATTGTAGCAATATCTGTACATCCGTCTTTCTTTTTGATGGATGTTACTTCCCAGGTCAGATCATTGTCATCTACACTGATCTTCACTTTCATAGTCAGGTCGATATTTGTTGAAGGACTCACAAGATCCATTGTATAAGTTCTGGAAGAATCATCTCCCTCGGCTGATACATTGGTCGGAGTGATCGCAGTCTTGTTGATGCTGACAGAGTTGATCTCTTCCTCCTGTCCACGGAAGAACGGAGTACCATCAACTTCTTTGTCGCATAACGTGCAACTACCGGAAATTCCTTTCCAACATATACATCCATATAATCAGAACTGATCTTTGCATACTGGCTTAAATCCAGTTCTGCCTTTGGTGATAAGGTAACATTGAATACATTCTGTGCTGCATTTTCACTTACAGTAACCTCTTCTGTATGTGCCTGGTAGCCTGTACGGCTTGCTGCAAGATTGTATGTTCCTGTCTCGATGGCATCGAAACTGTAGTTTCCTGCATCATCTGTCTTTGCAGTATTGGAACCCAGCTTCACTGTTGCACCTTGAGTGCTGTTCCATCTTCAGCCGTAACCTTACCGGAAACTGCTGCAACTGCTGTCGTATAAGTTTCTGTTACCTGACCGGATCTTGTAGCTGCCCATCCCCAGGTATCATCCATACAATCTGTCGTTCCGATCTTGAAGTCAGAAAATTCTACTTTTGTAGCTCCGTTCGTCTTCACTCCCGGATGTCCTTCTCCATTGATCGAATCAGAGATCGGAGTCAGTGCCTGTACAGACTGGGTCACTTTCTTGCCATCTACGATTACTGTCAGGTTCTCTCTGGAAACTGTGATGGAAATATCCATTGTCTCATTCAGCACCGGATCAGGAAGACCTGAAAGCTTTGGATAAGACTCTGTTCCATTCACTTTGTACTGGAAGTACCATTTACTTGTTGGATCATAACCGACATACAGCCAGTTATTATCATCCTTATAAGTATAGAAGATTCCCCAGTTCGTACTTGTCACCGGACGGAACTTCAAGGAAACGGTTCCTCCTACCGGTGTCGTTTTTGTCTGGTCAAGAAGAAGTGCCGGGGCAACAACACTGGCATTTCCATAGTTATGTCCATTTCCGTTGCTGCTTCCACCCTGAACGGTGATCCATTTTCTTCCTCTTGCAGTCTCCTGCGTTCCGTCATCTGTTACGGCTGCCGGATCCCAGGATCCCTTCTTGTCATTGTAGACTGTCCATCCACTGTAATCTGAATATGTAGTATCTCCGACTGCCACATCAGAAAAATAAAGATCTGTATAAGAGCTGTTTGTAGCTCCTCCAAATCCAACCTTACCTGCTACATCTTTCAATGCAACAAAGCTGGCATTTGTCACTGAAGCTGTTCCGCTTGTTCCAGCGGTAGTATTTCTTACAGTAACATTCACTGCACTGTCTGTATAGCTGACAGACACCGTAAACATATCGTTCTGGTTAATTGCCGGAAGTCCTGCAACGCTCCATAAGATGAAGTACCATTATTATTGTACTCATAAATCCAGTCTGTTGCTGAACCGGCACCATCATAACCGATATATGCCCAGTTACTGTCGTCCTTGTATTTCAGGACAACCCTTGCACGCGTATCTGACTGTGCACTGCCAAGTTTTAAGGTGCTGCTGAAGTCTTCATTGGTAAATGTTGCATCCGGAGATAACGCAAATGCTTCAGGCGTGGCACTGCCAAAATGACCATTACCATTCTCTGCACCTGACACGATATGTGCCATTGTCTTGCTTGCTGCAAATACATCGATCGACGGAAGATACGGCAGTGCCGTTGTTAAAACCATCGCCAATGCAAGAAATCCTGCTGCAAGCTTTCTGCTAAGCTTTTTCATAATCCCATCCTTTCTTTTACGACCGAAAGCTTTACGGTCTTATTCTTTTTTATTTATATAATTTATACGGGAAATAAGCAATCTCTACACGCAAAAAAGAAGAGAAGTTTTAAACTTCTCCTCTTTTTTTCCTCAAACCCTCATTTGTAATGGACTGATTATCTTCTGCGTCTTCTGATTGAAATTGTACCAACAACTGCTGTACCTGCCAGCATTGCTGCAATCATCGGAAGAAGCATATTGGCTGTATCTCCGGTCTTTGCTGCTGCATTTGCTTTATTTCCAGCCGCTGTACCGTTATTACTATTATTACCCTGGTTCTTGTTATCTGTTACTCCAGACTGTCCAGGATCTTTCTTTCCGTCATCTGTTCCATTATTATTACCGTTTCCGTTGTTGTCATTTCCGTTATTATTGCCATTATCCGGGGTATCCGGCTTGTCTGGCTGATCCGGATCTGTCGGGTCTACTTTCTTCGGATTTACAGTAATATCATAGATCAGGCTTGCACCTTTATAAGTTACAGTTACCGTTTTGTCTGTGGCAGCAAGTTTTGTATCCAATGCAGGACTGAATGTAAATTCATCTGCATTTGCTTCACTGTATGCCACTGCCTCGGTTGAATCATCATCGTAAACTACGTTGATCACCAGACCGGTTACATCCAGTGTCTCGCCTTCTGTATAAATGACTTTCTCCGGCTTTGTATTCCAGGTAATTCCTGTCATGACTTTTGCCTTCTGTGTAATCGTAAATTCATGCTCCAGAGTTCCTGTATATCCGTCAATTCCCTTAATTACAAGTTTTGCAGTTCCAAAGTTTGTATTGTTCTCGTAAGAGATCACATAATCAACTCCATAGCGAAGCGTTGTATCTCCTGCTTTTACTACAATATCAGAAAGATCGAACATTACCGGATTTTCTGCATCTGCTTTCGCAACTTCGATTGAATCCGGAGCTGTTACTGTTACTCCATTTGCTGCATCTGCAATATCTGTCTTACTCTCTGCCATACGGAGACGGATCTCAGCAGCACTCATGTATTTATCTACATTCGCTGCACTTGAACCGTAAGTATGAACGCCTGTCAGTCTTACATATTTTGCAGCAACCGGTTCTGTAAACTCTGCCAGTTTCCAGTCCTGACTGTCTTCCCAGTTTCCGGTTGAAACAGTTGTCCATGTTGAACCATCTGTGCTTACTTCTACTCTGTACTCGTTTACACGACCATTGTTCTGTCCGTCTGCTGTTCCCTGTCTTGGCAGATAACGAAGTGCATCCAGTACCGTTTCTTCTTCCAGTTCATATGTAAACCATAACTGATCGCTTGTCGCTGCCGGTGCACTCCATCTTGTATGCCATAACGTAGACTCATCTCCGTCTTTTGCATTCGATGCAGGACCTTCAACTCCTGTTGTAGACTGCTCACTTCCTGCGGATGCTGTTAATTTTGATACCGGATAATCTCTGCTGTCGCTGCCCGGTGTTGTCTGCTCTGCTTCATTCAGTCTTACTTCATAAGTATTTCTTGTCTGATGATCTTCTGACTCAACGATGATGCGGATCACATCATTGTAAGCCGGAAGGACTGTTACAGATGCGTTATCTTTTGCTGTTGCCTCAATCTCTGCAAGAATTGCAGGTGTTGTATATACTTTGTTGTCCAGTGCTGTCTGCGGTACTTCTTTTCCATTGACTGTCAGTGTCTGCAGCTCGGCTGTCGTATTGGTTGTACGGCTTCCTGTTGCTACTTTCAGTTCAATCTCTGTGATACCTGTGCATGCCTTTGCAGTTGTTCCTGTTGCCTGAGTACTGTTGGTCAGGTGGAATTTCACAAAGGTTGCTCCAACCGGTGCGAAATCATAAGTATATGGTTTCACATTTCCCGACTCTGTTCCGATTGTCTCGGTTGTATCCAGTTTCGTCCAGGTTGTTCCGTCCGCTGACACATAGATTTCAGTTGCTCCGGCATCCGGATATCTCATACTCCAGCTGTCTCTTGCAAAATGAGTTACGATCTGTCCAAGTCTCTGTTCTGTTGCGTATTCAAAAATGAGATCCGCTGTTGTATTTCCATCCTGAGAATAATCGTAGTTACTCCATACGGTCGGATTTGCTCCGCCGGATGTATTGCTTGAAATCGTTGTACTTCCGTCCTTGATCGCATTCAGTGTATCTGACTGCTTATCTGCCGGCACGCTCTGAGTCAGGTTCAGTGCATCTGCTGAAACGCTGTCACCGATTGTGATCGTCTCTTCCTGTACTCTGACGCTTGCTGTTACAGCAATTTCTTTTCCAAGTACGTTTGCTGTTCCGTTGACTGTTACTGTTCCTGCTTTATCATAAGCACTTGCAGCTTTGTCTTCCCATGTTACCGGGAATGTTACATCCATGATCGTTCCATCCTGAAGTACTGCAGGTCTGGAAGTCGGTAATACCGGTGCTACTCCTACTGCTGTATTCGTAGAATAATTCAGAAGTCCTCCGACCTCATCGATCATATTTACATTAACTGCTACAGAAAATCCGCCTTCTACAGTACCTTCACCTGGAAGCTTCCTGCTGCTGCGATCTGATCTTCTGTAATTGCATCCCATGTTACAGGGAGTTCTTCACTTGTTCCATCGGTATAACGTGTCACGATCTTCTCCGGAAGTTCCGGTGTACTTCCAACTTTTACATAGTAAGTGCGTGACATTTTAAAGCTGTCGATCTGCTTTTCTGTACTTCCATTGTCCACTGCGGTTGTCGTGATCTTGACACTTGCAGAATCCAGTCCGTCTGCTGATGCAGTTACAGTAATCGTTCCTGCTTCTTTTTTGGACTTCACGATGGCAAGCACTTTACCACTGAAAGCTTTTCTGTTATCTGCCTGATAAGAGTCGTGATCCGGTGAGCTTCCGTTATCCACGCCTACCAGTTCTCCATCTCCCTCTACAGTAAACTTCACACGGTTTTCTGCATCCGGAACGATATTTCCATTTGCATCTGTTACATCTACTGTAATATAGGAAAGTGATTCTCCGTCTGCTGCAATCTTCTTATTATCTGCTGAAGCTTTCAGCTTGGAAGCTTTTCCTGTTGTCGTTACACTTGACTGTCCGACTGTATCCGTGATCTTCTGACCGTTGCTGTCATATGCAACTGCAGAAACAGTTCCGTCTGCATACGGTACATTCCATGTCAGATACAGGTTCTTGTCTGTTGTTGAGTTTTTATCAGAGCCTTCATAGATCTGATAGGTATATCCTGCGTCTGTTGTCTTCTGCGTAAATGTCTTCTTTCCAAGAGAAGTCTTTGTATCACTTCCTTTTGCCTGGAAGAACAACTCAACAGATGCTGCATCGGAATATACAACAACCGGTACATTTCCGCTGCTGTCTTTGCTTACAACGTTGTTGTTCCATGCCGGAAGAACATGTAATGTTGTCACATCATCATTCCACTGGCTCTGGTAGAAGTAGTAGCTGTCCTTTGCAAATCCCGCTGTATCAATGATTCCAAAGTAAGAGTTCTTCGGTGAAGGCCATGATCCAACAGCTCCACTTCCGGTTCCGTTCCATGGAGTTGGCTCTCCAAGATAATCAAATCCGGTCCACACATATTCACCGGCTGCAAAATCTCTTGTCAGAACAGTGTACCATGCATTACTTGCTGTAGCTCCCCAGCCTACATTAGAATTATCATAGGATGTCAGCTGCTTGTCGCTCGTCTGACCACCGCCTGTTGTACGGTAATAGATTCCACGGCTGTTAATCGCTGATGCAGTTTCTGAACCATAGATAAACCAGTTGGAATTGCTGGAGTGATACTTGTCAAGTACTCTTCCGTCTGCATAGTTAAATCCAACAGTTCCTCCCTTTGCTGCAAGAAGGTTTGCAAAAGTCTTGGAAATCTGCCAGTCTGCTTTCAGCTTATTATCACCGATGGTCATCGGTCTTGTATTATCTGCATCATAGGCCCAGTTAATGAGCTTTGTAGCGGTTGCTTCATATTCAGCATCTGTTCCGCCACTGATTCCTTCCATAACCTCATTTCCAAGAGACCACATGATCACTGACGGTGCGTTGTAGTCACGGCTGATCATGGATTCCAGATCGAACTGTGCCCAGGTCTCTCCATCCGTTGCTCCAAGGATTTCATTGTCTGAAGCTACGGTCTGGTTGAACCATACAGAATAATCATTGCTGTTACCATTCTTTGGTTTTATCCATGTATCAAATGCTTCCTCAACGACCAGAATTCCCTGTTCATTGCAGGCATCGATCAGATCCTGTGCTGCCGGGTTATGTGTTACACGGATGGAATTACATCCCATCTCTTTCAGGATCTTCACCTGACGGTCGATCGCACTGTCGTAAGCTGCTGCTCCGAGAGACCCTGATCGTGATGCATACATACACCCTTCAGCTTCATATTCTCTCCGTTCAGCGAGAAGCCTGTATTACTGTCAAAATTGAAATAACGGAATCCGTATTCTGTATCATAAGTATCCGTTACCTGTCCATCTACCAGTACTTCTGTACGGACTGTATACAGGTTCGGATCATCTACACTCCAGAGTTCCGGATTGGAAACCGGTACGGTAGCCCTGATCTCTGCTGTCTCACCTGCTGCAATACTCTGTGCATCGGTTGTTACTGTACCGATATTCTGATCTGCACTTCCATCTTTTGGAAATACTGTATGTCTGACAGTTACACTCTTTGCAGTATCTGAATCATTTGCAACCGTTGCAGTTACATTGGTATTCACTGTACCGCCTTTTTCGGTTTCAAGATTCGGAGTTGTAACCTTTGTACCGTTCAGATCTACATGTACATCATCGGTGATCGTCAGATCTACATCTCTGTAGATACCGCTTCCTGAGTACCAGCGGCTGGATGGTGTATTATTTACCACCTTGACTGCAATCGTATTTTCCCCGTCATACTTTACATAATCTGTAATATCAAAGGAAAATGAAGTGTAACCATACGGATGAGTTCCAACTTCGTGACCATTCACCCATACTGTCGCATTCATATATACGCCGTCAAAATCAATACGGACTCTCTTTCCCTGCGTATCAGAACCTAATGTAAAGTTCTTTCTGTACCAGCCTGTTCCTCCTCCAAGATAAGCACTTTCCGCTTCCATAGATTTAGAGTATTCCTGGCTGATGCTGTAATCATGCGGTAAGGAAACCTGTTCCCATTTGGAATCATCAAAGGTTGCTCCCTGTGCATTTCCTGCATCCCCAAAGTAGAATTTCCAATTACTGTTAAAATTCTGGGAACGCTGTGCAGTAGAACTGTAGTTGTTCACATACACCAGTTCAGGATCCGAACTCATCTGAGACTGGGATTCTGTTCTCACCGCCTGCTGTGCCAGTGCCGGAACTGAAACTCCCGCTGCAGTTACTGCAAGAACTGCAGCAAGTGCACCTGCTCCCACACGCGTACACCGCTTCTTCTTTTTCATGCCTGTTCCTCCTTTTTCGATTTTCCGTTCTCCACGTCGGCAGACAGTACCATCAGACGCACTGCCCCCTATCGCATATTGTACCAAAAATTTCTCTTTATTTCTTGTGAATATCCACCTGTTCTCCCCTCTCTTTTGTCTAATTCAGAACAAAAAGGCAGATATCCGGTCTTGCTCCTGACATCTGCCCCTGATCTCTTTTTATTTTTTAGATTCCGCAAATCTTCCTGATCATCGTATATTTCTACACTCCGAGAATCTCTTTAACAGTCTCTTTCATTTTATCTGCATCACACTCTGTCGTATGACGGATCTCTGCATTTCTGATCTCTTCGATCGCATTTGGAACCGGGAATCCTGAAACCTTGTTCAGCTCATCAATCAATCGGAACTCATCCATCGCATCATAAGCCGGATCGATCGCAGTCATCACGCTGCGTGCAAACTTATACGGGCTTGCCGTAGAAGCAACCAGACACTTCTTCGTATCCTTGCTCTCTTCCCGATACTTCTTGCATACATATGCTGCAACTGCTGTATGCGTATCCATCACATACCCGGTCTTCTTATAAGTATCATGGATCATCTCTGCAGTCTCTTCCTCTGTTGCATATCCGCCTCTGAAATCAGCTAGCTTTTCTTTCATCTCAGGGGTGATCTCATAGACACCTTTTTCCTTAAGTTCATTCATCAGCTCTGTATCCTTCTCTGCGTCCTGTCCCGCGATCGTATAGATCAGGCGTTCCAGATTACTGGAGATCAGGATATCCATGGACGGAGAAGAGGTCAGTACAAACTCCCGGTTCCTGTTATACACACCGGTCTGGAAGAAGTCAAATAAAACTTTGTTCTCATTAGATGCACAGATCAGCTTTGCAATCGGAACACCCATCTGCTTTGCATAATATGCTGCAAGAATATTTCCAAAGTTTCCGGTCGGAACCGTAACATTGATCTCCTCGCCTGCCTGGATCTCTTCATTCTCAAGCAGCTTTGCATAGGCATACACATAATAAACCACCTGAGGAACAAGACGTCCGATATTAATTGAATTGGCTGAAGAGAACTGATAACCTTTTGCTGCAAGTTCTTTTTCCAGTTCTTTATCTTCAAAAAGAGCCTTCACTCCGCTCTGTGCATGATCAAAATTGCCGTGGATTGCAACAACAGAAGTATTCTCTCCCTTCTGCGTTACCATCTGCAGCTCCTGCACACGGCTGACGCCTCCTTTTGGATAGAAAACGATGATCTTTGTTCCCGGAACATCTGCAAATCCTGCAAGTGCCGCCTTTCCTGTATCTCCGGAAGTGGCAGTCAGGATCACGATATCATTCTTCACCTGGTTCTTTCTTGCGGAAGTGATCATCAGATGCGGCAGAATTGAAAGTGCCATATCCTTAAATGCGATCGTTGCTCCGTGGAACAGTTCCAGATGATAAGTATCTCCCACCTTTACAAGCGGAGCGATCACTTCTGTATCAAACTTGGAATCATAGGCACTGTTAATGCAGTGCTTCAGTTCTTCTTCCGTAAAATCGGTAAGGAACTTTTTCATAACCTCGTAAGCATCTCCTGATAAGACATACTCTTCAATTCGTCCATCGTAACATCCAGCTTCGGAACAGCTACCGGTACGAACAGACCACCATCATCTGCAAGTCCTTTTAAGATTGCCTCTGAAGCTGTTACTGTCTTGTCTGCATTTCTTGTACTTTTGTATAAAAGATTCATCGCTTTGCCCTCTTTTTCATATTTTAAAACTTTTTTTCTGCTTCTTTTTCTGCAAGTATATCACAACTTACCGTTTCCTCAAGAAAATTGCACCAACTCCGCAGATTCCCATCAGAACCGGATAATAAAGGTTCGGCAAGATATCAACCGGTGTCAGGCCTGTCAGCGTCGCTGCTGATAAAAGCTGTGCCCCATAAGGGATCATTCCCTGTCCAACTGAAGTGAACATATCCAGAAGGGATGCCGAACGTTTCGGATCTACTCCATATTCTTCACTGATCTCTCTGGCGATCGGTCCTGTCATCACGATTGCAACCGTATTATTTGCCGTACATATATCCACAAATAATGCCAGCAGTGCAATTCCAAGTTCCGCTCCTTTTTTCCCTCTGATCCTGCTTTTGATCAGATCCAGAATAAACTGAATACCACCAGCTTCTTTCACCAGTGACACGATACAGGCAACCAGGATTGAGATCACAGTGATATCGTACATCGAAGTCACTCCGTCCCCGACCACTTTAAACATCTCTGTCACTGCAATATTTCCTGCTGCCACCCCGACGATCAGAGAAATAACAATTCCGCTGATCAGCACAAGAAAGACATTGATTCCCGCCAAAGCTCCCACCAGTACGATCAGATAAGGAAAAACTTCCCACAGGTTATACTTCAGGTCTCCCTCCAGAGAATAACTGACATTTCTTGTCATGATCCAGAAGATCAGGATACTGAGGACTGCTGCCGGAAGTACCAGCAGAAAATTGGCTTTAAATTTGTCCTTCATATCGCATCCCTGTGTCTTGACTGCTGCGATCGTTGTATCGGAGATCATGGATAGATTATCCCCGAACATTGCTCCGCATACAACAGAAGCAATACAGACAGACAGTTCAAATCCTGTCTTTTCGCTGATTCCCACTGCGATCGGTGCAAGTGCGGCGATCGTTCCCATGGATGTTCCCATAGAAACTGAAATAAAACAGCCGATCACGAAAAGTCCTGCCACCGCAAAGTGGGTCGGTATCAGAGAAAGTCCCAGGTTCACTGTGCTTTCCACTCCTCCTGCTGCTGTTACCGCACCGGAAAATCCACCCGCACAGAGAAAGATCAGACTCATCGTGATAATATTTTCCTCACCGACTCCTTTTGCGATCACTTTGATCTTATCTGCAAACTTCTGTTGTCTGTTCTGCATAAAAGCCACAAATAAAGCAATCAGAAATGCAACCACAGCCGGCATGGCATAAAAGTCTCCAAAAGCAATCCCTGCTCCGAGAAAGATCAGCAGAAAAACTCCGATTGGCAAAAGTGCCGCCGCATTTCCTTTTGTCATTGTATCATTCATATCGTTTCCTTTCTTAAACTTAAAATGAGGATGCGACGATTTTACTCCCGCATCCTCTGTCTGCATCTTCTGCTTTTATTTATTTTTCTTATGATTGGTATAATTTACCAGTCCACCTGCTGCGATCAGCTTCTGCATAAACTCCGGGAACGCCTGTCCCTGATATTCTGTGCCTTTCGTGCGGTCATAGATCTTACCACTGTCGAAATCTACCTCGACTTCATCTCCGGCTTTGATCTCTTTTGCAGCCTCCGGGCATTCAATGATCGGAAGTCCGATATTGATCGCGTTTCTGTAGAAGATCCTTGCAAATGTCTCCGCAATGATGCAGCTTACTCCCGCCGTCTTCAGACAAAGCGGAGCATGCTCTCTGGATGAACCACATCCAAAGTTCTTATTGGCAACGATCAGGTCTCCTTTTTTCACATTTTTTACGAAATCCGGGTCAATATCCACCATTGCATGGCTTGCAAGCTCCTGTGCATCAAAAGAGTTCAGATATCTTGCCGGAATGATTACGTCTGTATCTACATTATCTCCATATTTAAATACATGTCCTAAAGCTTTTTCCATTACTTTTCACCCACTTTCTCCGGATTGGCAATGCATCCTGCGATTGCACTTGCTGCTGCTACTTCCGGTGATGCAAGGTAGATCAGGGAATCTATATGTCCCATACGGCCTACAAAGTTACGGTTTGTTGTAGAAACACATTTTTCTCCTGCTGCCATAACACCCATATGACCGCCCATGCAAGGACCACAGCTTGGTGTATTGACTGCACAGCCTGCATCTACAAAGATATCAAGAAGTCCTTCTTTGATACACTCTTTATAGATCTTCTGCGTTGCCGGAATAACCATAACACGTACATCCGGGTGAACAGTATGACCTTTCAGGATCGCTGCTGCCTTTCTTAAATCTTCCATTCTTCCGTTCGTGCAGGAACCGATCACAACCTGATCAATCTTAATTGGTTCCATTGCCTCAACTTCATCAATTGTCTTTGCATTTCCCGGAAGATGTGGGAAAGCAACTGTCGGGCGTACTTTAGAAAGATCTATTTCAATCACTTCATCATAAACCGCATCCTCATCAGCCTCATAAACTGTATATTCTTTCTTGCAATGCTCTGCAAGATAAGCTTTTGTCTTTTCGTCAACCGGGAAGATTCCGTTCTTTGCACCAGCCTCGATCGCCATATTTGCCATCGTAAAACGGTCATCCATCGAAAGACAGGCAATTCCGTCTCCAGTAAATTCCATTGATTTGTAAAGAGCTCCATCCACTCCGATCTGACCGATGATATGGATAATAATGTCTTTACCGCTGACATATTTAGACGGCTTTCCTGTCAGGACAAACTTGATCGCACTCGGAACTTTAAACCAGATCTCACCGGTTGCCATTCCTGTTGCCACGTCGGTTGTTCCCATACCTGTTGAAAATGCTCCCAAAGCTCCGTATGTACAGGTATGTGAATCTGCACCGATAATACATTCACCTGCTGTCACTACACCTGCCTCCGGGAGAATCGCATGTTCTACACCGGATTTTCCCTGTTCAAAATACCATTTCAGTCCCTGTGCCTTTGAGAACTCCCGGATTGCCTTGGAGTTCTCTGCTGATTTGATATCTTTGTTCGGAGTAAAATGATCCGGTACAAACACTACTTTATCCTTATCAAATACAGTATCTGACATCTGCTTTAAGATTGGCAGAGCCATCGGTCCTGTAATATCATTTGCCATAACAATATCGAGTTTCGCCTCGATGAGCTGCCCTGCCTCTACGGAATCCAGTCCGGCATGGGCTGCTAAAATTTTCTGCGTCATTGTCATTCCCATTTTGACATACCTCCTTTTTAAAACGAGATGAAATCGTATTCAATGAAATGGGATCTTATTTCTTCTCGATATATCCCTTTGCTGTCAGAGCCTCTGCACAGAGAACTGCTCCACCGGCTGCTCCTCTGACTGTATTATGGGAAAGTCCGATAAATTTATAATCGAACATAGAATCTTCTCTCAGACGTCCGATTGAAACTCCCATACCATTCTCATAATTCACATCCTCTGCTACCTGTGGACGGTTGTCCTCTTCCAGATACTGGATAAACTGCTTCGGAGCACTCGGAAGTTCTGCTTCCTGCGGGAATCCCTTGAATGTCACAAGTTTCTCGATCAGTTGTTCTTTTGTAGGCTTCTTCTCAAAGTTAATGAATACGGCTGCTGTATGTCCATTGAGAACCGGTACACGTACGCACTGGCATGTGATCTTTGGAAGTTCTGCTTTCACAATCTGTCCGTTTTCTACTTTGCCGAGTACTCGAAGCGGCTCCTGCTCACTCTTTTCTTCCTCTCCACCGATATAAGGAATGATATTTCCTACCATCTCCGGCCAGTCTTTGAACGTCTTACCTGCTCCTGAGATTGCCTGATAGGTTGTAACAACCAGCTCTTTTGGTCCAAACTCTTTCCATGCAGCAAGGCACGGTGCATAGCTCTGGATGGAGCAGTTCGGCTTTACTGCGATGAATCCACGAGTTGTTCCAAGACGCTTTTTCTGATCTTTGATCACTTCAAAATGCTCTGCATTGATCTCCGGTACTACCATCGGTACATCCGGTGTCCAACGGTGTGCACTGTTGTTGGATACAACCGGTGTCTCCGTCTTTGCATAAGCCTCTTCAATCGCTTTGATCTCTTCTTTTGACATATCTACAGCACTGAATACGAAATCAACAGTAGATGCTACATGCTCTACATCATTTACATTCAGTACAACCAGTTTCTTTACAGCCTCCGGCATCGGAGTATCCATTTTCCAGCGGTCTCCTACTGCTTCTTCATACGTCTTTCCTGCGGAACGCGGACTTGCTGCTACCGTAACCACTTCAAACCATGGGTGGTTCTCAAGCAGAGAGATAAATCTCTGTCCTACCATACCTGTTCCACCAAGAATACCTACTTTTAACTTCTCACTCATTGCCTAATCTCCTCGTCTTTCCCTGTTCGTTCGAAGAACCGTCCCCTGTTACCCTGGCTCTTTTCATTCATGACAATCGAATACTCCGCGGATCGTACGTCCTATTGTTTGTCCGTCTATCACGAACAGATGTCGTTATAGTGAATATATTATGCTATTTTTCTCAAAAAAGTCAATGGTCTATTTTGTAAAAAAAATGTCATCTTTTCCGGGTATTCTTTGTGCATTTTTTACAATAACGTTTTACCGTGTTAAAGTTTCCTTTTTCCAATCCTCTGCAAGATATGCCTTTTCTGCCTCGTATCACTTTCTCCATGGCTGCCTTTCCCGGCGCCCCGATCGTCAATCGGTTATTCACGCATGTCTCCATGGAAATCTCTTCATATATATCTTCCTCAAATACCGGACAGATAGCCTTTAACTCGTCTAAACTCATATCGTCGATCGCAATTCCGCGTTCAATACAGTAGAGAACGATTTTTCCGATAATGCCGTGCGCATCACGGAATGGAACACCATGTTTTACCAGATAATCTGCTGCATCGGTTGCATTGGTAAATCCGTTGTTTGCGGACAGACGCATTTTACCCTTATTAAACTTCATGGTTGCGAGCATTCCGGTAAATAACGCAATACAGCCTTTGACGGTATCCATAGCGTCAAAAGACAACTCTTTGTCCTCCTGCATGTCTTTGTTGTAGGCAAGCGGGATTCCCTTCATCGTGGTAAGCAATGACATTAAAGCTCCGTAAACACGTCCGGTCTTGCCGCGCACAAGCTCTGCAATATCCGGGTTCTTTTTCTGCGGCATAATACTGCTTCCGGTACTGTAAGCATCGTCAATCTCGACAAACTGATATTCATTGGAGTTCCAGATAATGATCTCCTCGGAAAATCTGCTCAGATGCATCATGATGGTTGCGCATGCAGATAAAAATTCGATCAGATAATCACGGTCAGACATCACCATTCCATACTGTTTAATGTCGGTACCATAAAAAGCCTAACAGTTCTGACAGTCATATTCACGGTCCAAGGATAGGTTGTTA
>ENA-OQIO01000842-OQIO01000842.1-human-gut-metagenome-genome-assembly--contig:-NODE-842-length-15845-cov-2.735017_pt1 | contig 15845 bp, 18 predicted proteins | sample MGYA00242573_ERZ504737 | MGnify/ENA primary metagenome ERZ504737 (study PRJEB26092, sample SAMD00036203) | human gut metagenome | host: Homo sapiens | study: EMG produced TPA metagenomics assembly of...
CACGATCAAGAGCAAGTTCCTGTATTCTTTTTCTCCTTCTGAAATGCTTTCGATTTGATAAGCATTATAATCCTTAACCCAGGTCAGCTTCCATTTACTTGTTGTTCCCATTGTATAAAAATGAGGAAGTGCACCAGGAACCAGACTATCCGCCATTCTGTTTAAAGCTGCCAGTTCTCCGGCTTTGTGAATCTCACAGACGGCTGTTTTATCATCTTTGTGCAGTACCTGACTTTCCTTTCCCGTAAACGGAACCACGGATTTTGTAATCAACCAGACTTTTCTATTTTTCTCATCTGTCTGAATGATCTTTGGATTGTTATTATTCAGTTTTCCTTCATATCCGATCCATTTTCCACTGTTTCTATTTTTAATATAGTACCTCGCATTTCCATTTGCATCATTACCAATATAATAAAATGCAAACTGACGGTGATTGTTTCCCTTTACTTTACTGTCTGAAGACTCCCATAAATGAAGTACTGCACCGTTGTTTTTACTTTTACCATCTACATCTGCAAAACGGTCCGTTCCATCAACTTTAATATGTTTAATTCCATACCATTCATTTTCTATATGATCTAACCGAAAACGACAATTATCTCCTCCTGAAGTATCCAAATGAACTACACTGTTTTTTTCTGCACTATCGTTTACATTCCAGCGATATCTCGTATTTTCCTCAAGTGTAATAAATAATTCATTTCCTGTCTCCATCGTCTGTACACTTTTTCCACCGGAATTCTCTGCATTTACACTGACTGGTATTCCTGTAAGTGTGATTGTCATACATATGAGCACTGCCATTATTCTTTTGATTTTTTTCATGTATTTCTCTCCTCCTCATCGTATTTAGGCAACTCCATTTCTTTTTATTATATTTTTGATATCTTTTTTTACAATATTTCTGACACGAATTGCCCGAAAATGGCACGAATTGTCATTCTGTGGTATACTAGTTTTAGATTTTAACTTAACTATCTGCTTGTTATCGGTCATGTGTAGTGTGTAAAGTAATATTTCCTTCAAGCAGATACAACTCTGGGAGGATTTTCATATGACAATCGCTATTGTTGATGATATTAAGGAAGAACGTGTTCTGCTACGAACACGGTTAGAAAAGATTTTTCATCAGAAAGATATGGGATTTCATTGCTGTGAGTATGAGAATGGGGAGGCATTTCTTGAAGCTTCGAAGGATCAGGACATCACAGTTTTATTTTTGGACATTTATATGGATGGTGCAAATGGGATTGAAATTGCAAAGGAATTCAGGAAATCGAATAAAGACTGTCTGCTGATCTTTACAACAACATCCTCGGATCATGCGTTGGAAGGTTTTCAGGTTCGTGCCATGCACTATCTTGTAAAGCCCTATACCGAGGATGAACTTTCTTCTTTAACTGATGAGATTTTGTCCAGAATCCCCACTCCCGAGAAAACACTTCCATTGAAAGTAAATGGGAGTGAATTTCAAGTACCGTTTAAAACGATCGTCCATGCAGATCATTTTTCTCATATGATCCACATTCATACAACTGCAAAAAAAGAACTTGTCATCCGACAATCCTTCAGTTCTTTTACTGCTCCATTAAAAGAAGATTCCCGCTTTTTTGTCTGCAACAGGGGAACGATCATTAATATGGAACATGCAGTTGATTTTGATGGAACGATGTTTCTATTGGATGACGGAAGCAAGATTGCTGTCAGTCGAGAACTAAGCAAACTGGCACGACAACACTTTATGGATTATTTATTTCAAAGGGGGGATTTCTAATGCGTACAATAATTTTTCAGGCTTTGGAATTTACAGTTCTGATTCCGGGCATGTTGCTTGCATATCTCCCTGTGAACTCATCTTTAAAGCAAAAACCTAAGAAAATGATTGCCTGGATGCTTCCTCTTCTTGTCATAATTTCTTTTTTGAGTGGATTTGTATGCAACAGATTTCATTTATCAACAAGAATGATTCTTCTGCCGCTTCTGTTTCTTACGTTTATCCTGTATCAGGCAACACTGCGAATCTCACTATGGAAATCCGTCAGCATCTATCTTGCTGTCTGTGCAGTTTTTTCTTGCTTTAACAGTCTCGCAAGAGCAACGTCTGCTATGCTTAGCTTTAATTCTGAAGAACAGGCTTTTTCTGGATTCTCCGTATTTGCTGTCCTATATAACATTTTCTGTATCCTTTTTGTTATATTGATCTGGCATCCGGCTTCTCACGTTGTCAAGGACATGGTCGAGGATGAAAATCTTGCCCAGACATGGTATGTATTCTGGGTACTTCCGGTTCTTATCATCGGATTGAACCTTGTTCTCATTCCAAAATATAATACGATTCTGCACACACAGCGTTTCTTGCGCGGATACATTGTGATTGTTTACGCCCTTCTTCTTATTCTCGCACTGTTTTACACAATGTTTCTGATGATGGCTAACATTTTGAATAAAAACCAAAAACTGCAGCAGGAAAATCTGTTTCTTTCTGTACAGCAGGAACGATATGAGAATTTAAGATCTGCAATCGAAGAAGCAAGGCAGGCACGACATGATATTCGTCATCATTTCGTTCAATTATCTGTCATGGCCGAAGATGGTAATCTCGAGAAGATAAAGGACTATCTGCAGAACGCAATGGATAAAATTCCTGGCTTTGATTTTCATTTCTGTGAAAATCAGTCTGTTGATAATGTGATCGGATATTATTATGCGTTGGCTCAGAAAGAAGAGATTCCGTTTGATGCACGTGTCGATCTGCCTCAGGAACTTTCTGTAGATGAAATGGATCTGTGTCTTATCCTTTCAAACCTTCTTGAAAATGCATTGGAAGCCAGCCGCAAGACTACAATGTCACGGCAGCAGATTTTGCTTGAGATCCGCCAGCATTCAGCTTCTCTTCTTTTAATTCGGGTTGAGAATAATTTTGATGGAATCATCAAAGAAAAGAGCCATCTGCTCCATTCTACCAAACGGAAAGGTCTGGGGATTGGTACCCAGTCTGTCCGCAGAATGGCAGAAAAGAACGATGGTTCTTGTAATTTCACTTATGAAAATGGAGTCTTCACTGCAAAGATCATGCTTCGTGCTACTCTTTAGGTTGCTCCTCTTTAATATGTAAAGCGAAGGGCTTTTGATCAGTCTTTCGCTTCTTCGAGTTTCTTTTTCCCAGAAAGCATTTTATGTCCTGAATAAATAGCCATCCGGCTTCTTCCTATTATTTTTAAATTTGTATTGTTGAGTGACTACGCTGTGGAGTCAGAAAAAACTTCTTACTGCGACTGCCAGCGGAAAGCAGCGTGTTCCTGAGCAGGTGCACGAAGATTTCCACTTTCGAGTTACAAACGGTCAACGGGCTGAGGTAAAGCGGGCCTGCACTGCGAAGGAATATCTCTGTTTTTCGCATCCGGTTCGCCGCAAAGAAGCTTTCTGATTTACAAGCATATCTCTCCAACAACTACAAATTTAAAATACAACCACCAGCAGCATTTTAAATTGTTCTTGTCCATAAACTGCATGTGGATGTTTTGCAGGCATTACAATCGATTCTCCTTCATGAAGAATATATTCTTCTCCATCAATCGTAATCTTTCCCACTCCGTCCAGGCAGGTTACAAATGCGTCTCCACCGGATTCATGTGTGCTGATCTCTTCATCTTTATCAAACGCAAATAAGGTTACACTGAGATGCTCGTTCTGTGCCATCGTCTTGGAAACGACCTGGCCTTTCTGATAATCGATCTGCTCCTTTAATGTTACTACTTCTGCTTTTTCAAAATTTTTAATTCCTGCCATCTTTTTTCCCCTTATAAAATTCTTCCGTCAATCGAGATCGTTACGACCTGCCATGGAAGAAATTTTCCACTATTTTTTAAAGCTTTTACTGCTGCATTCTCCAATCCGCCACAGCATGGTACTTCCATTCTGAGTACCGTCACACTTTTTATATTATTCTCTGCAATGATCTGTGTCAACTTTTCACTGTAATCAATTTGATCTAATTTAGGACATCCGATCAATGTTATTTTTCCTTTCATGAACTCCTCATGCATATTTGCATAAGCATATGCAGTACAATCTGCAGCAATCAGTAATTTTACATCTTCAAAATATGGTGCATTAACAGGAACAAGTTTAATCTGACACGGCCACTGCTGAAGCTGGGACTGCACCGTCTCCCGAGATACCTGCTTCCTGTAAACCACGCCTGTTAAATTCGCGGATTGCCTGTCCAGGGCAACGATGCACAGCGGAATGAAGTTGATCTGCTTTATGGGTTTCTTTTCTTTCCATATTAGCTTTTACTGCTGCCTCATCATATGCCGCAGCTTCTCTTTCTATAAAACTGATCGCACCGGTCGGACAATTTGGAAGGCAATCTCCCAGTCCGTCGCAATAATCATCACGCATCAGTCTTGCCTTTCCGTCAACCATACCGATTGCCCCTTCATGACAGGCGGTCACGCATATTCCACAGCCATTACATTTTTCTTCATCTATCTGAATCACTCTTCTTATCATATTATATCTTCTCCCTTCAATTTCTATTGCAATTATATTATAATAAATTTAATATTTATGTGGTTATAACCACGAAAGGAGATTTTTATGAAACTTTTCCACACTCCGCTTTTCCTTGGAATCACAGAATCCGAATTTGAGACCATGAAAGAATTACATTCCATGCGTTCTTCTTTTTTCTTTAAAAATGGAACTATCTTTCATACCGGGGATCTGATCCACGAAATCGGAATCATTGAATCCGGTAGCGTAAATATTGAAAATATTGATCTTTTAGGCAATAAAAGTATTTTAAGCAATATTTCACAGGGGCAGATTTTTGCCGAAACTTATGCAATCTGCCATGAACCGATGCTGGTCGATGTCGTTGCTATAGAGGATACACAAGTTCTCTTCGCTGATCTTGATATTCTCCTTAGCAATCGGTATGCTTCTCAGCCATGGCACGCAAAAATCATGCAAAATATCCTGAAGCTTTCGGTACAGAAAATCTGGTTTTATCGAATCGTATTTTCTGTACTTCTGCTAAAACGATCCGCTCCCGCCTTTTAACTTATCTGTCCATGGAATCTGTCAAAGCCGGGAATACTACCTTTCAGATCCCCTTTGACCGACAGCAGCTCGCTGACTATCTAAATGTAGATCGTACTGCCCTTTCCAAAGAACTTGGGAAAATGCGGACTGATGGGATTCTCGATTTTTATAAAAATAAGTTTACGCTGCGGTCTTTCTGAATCCCTGACTGACCGCTGCATAAACTTTTCCTTTGTCTTTTCCTCTTCCGGGATACATTCCCGGCTATTTTTTAATCTTATATGTTCAGACTTTTATCTTTCTGCCCACTTGTTCTCCCAGCTTCACCAGCGTCTCATACCCGCTTCTGTATTCCGGATCAGATCTTCATCCGGCTGTACTTTGCCCGGTTCTGTCATCAGGATCACAGTTGATCCCCCAAACTCAAACATTCCCTTTTCTGTTCCACGGCAGACCCTGCAGTTTCTCTGCTCATGATTTTTGATCTTTCCTACCATCAAAGCACCAACTTCCATCATCAGCACCGTTCCAAGAGTTTCTGTCTTTAACAGACAGTATTCCCTTGCATTCATTTTGTAGATCGGACAGGCATCATTCGCCACCGGATTAACTGTATGAAGGATTCCTTTTATCTTCTTCTGCGAAGACTTTATTCCATCTGCCACATAGCAATAGCATGATAATCATCCACCGTCAACCGCAGGATATAGATCCAGCCACCATAATAATGCTTTGCCAGATGTGCGTCCTGAAGTAATTGCTCTGCTGTATAAGCCGTATGCTTGATCTCAAATTTTCCTTTTTCACAGATCGGATATACACTCACTTTTCCGTCACACGGACTGATCAGCACTTCTTCATCCATTTCCACCGGACGTTCTTCTGCTTTGATCTTTCTTGTGAAAAATTCATTATAAGAAGCAAACTCCTGCTTTTCATATTGACTGAGATTGATCTGATTCTTTTCAACAAATGGACGGATTGCCACTGCAGAAAGTCTTGTACTCAGAAACGTTCCGCCAAGCTTTGATACCCAGGGACTGAGAAAAGGACGGATCAGAAGTCTTGTCGCGGTATGCGTATAAATAAACTTCAGCAGCCTGTCCTGTCCCGTTGTTCCCTTTGTTCGGTTTCCATTTCTATCTACATAAATCATCGTTTTCTTTCCTCTGTATCCTGCCTTACTGACATACATGTAAAATTTTAAGTACTGCGGCTGCCACTATTACTACCAGCACTACCAGTGTTGCATTTTTCGGCTTTCTCAATTTAAAATCAGTAATAAATAAAAGTCCGACTACGAGTACCGCTGCATGAAGTGCTACCATAAACTCTTTTCCAAGCAATGGGCGGAACACTACAACCAATGGAAGAATGATCGCCATGGATGTAATCGGAAGTCCCTGATAACATGCACGCTTCTCATCGGTCTCTTTCTGTCTGCACTCTTCCGTCACATTAAACCATGCCAGACGGATCAGTCCTGCAAGGACATAGAACATCAAGATCACCATTCCGATCGGGCCTCTCATCCCAATACAATAACAGATGATCGCCGGTCCTACCCCGAAACAGACGATATCACACAACGAATCAATCTGGATTCCAAAGCATTTTTCTTCTTCGGTACGATCCTTTTTCGTCCGTGCGATCTTCCCGTCAAACATATCACACAATCCCGAAATTGCCAGACAAAGCACGGCCAGATTCAGATGTCCGTTTACTGACAGCATCATTCCCCCGATGGATACCATCAGACTTACATATGTAAGCACTACCGTATAATCATAAATTCCCAACATTTTCTCTCACCTTTTTCCCTTTTCCTATAGTAAAATTAGCCACGATCGTAAGTACTGCACTTACAAGCAGCTCTGTATAATATCCAAGTCCTCTGCTTAAAATCATTCCCGGAAGAAGCAGCCCCGTTCCAAAGATTGGTGCAAAGATAACCAGGAACAGCTTTTCGCTGATTCCCATTCCGCCCGGAAGTGGCAACATATCCACTGAAACCGAGATGGTTGACTGAAGCAGAATAATCAGCCACGCACTCTGACCTGACAATCCAAATGCCTTATATACAAACCATGTAGCTGTAAAAAGTGCAAATCTCTGAAACAACGTAATTCCAAATACATTTACCAGCACTTTTACATGATTCTTCAGATACACTGCCGTTTCCCGGTACTGATCCATGGAGCATTGAGCCTGTCAAGCCTGGACTGCTTCCTTTTCATCAGATGCATCCGCTCAAGAAGTGCCATTCCTTTTACAAGGATTGTTCTTGCAAGTACCGGATGAAACACAAGGATCAGCATTGTCACCACGCAGAAAACGTTCAGCCCCGTTCCAAGATAAAAAACGTATCTGACATCATAAAGATATTTATGTATAAATCCCTGCCCGAAAAAAGTCACCACAACTCCGATGACAACCAGCACCAGCTTATACGTGATCGTTACGATCATAAGCACCAGTGTTGACACCGGAATCGGGATCTTTTCCTTTTTCATATAATAAATCTGTGCAGGCTGTCCCCCCGAAGCAGACGGCGTAATACAACTAAAGAAAAATCCAACAGACGAAAACAAAAAGCAGGTCCACTTTTTTTCTTTTGATTCCAAGAGTTCTCATCATATAATAGATAATGATGGATTCTCCCCATATAAATACGATCACGCATATAAATCCGGGAATGAGCCACAGCAGATTCACGGTCTTCAATATCCTCGCAATCTCTCCAAGATCTTCCCCGTGGAAGACTCCATAAATTGTACCGGCGAATACAAGGATCAGAAATACCACATTAAACGCCATCTTTTTCTTATTTTCCATGATTTTATCGTCCTAATCTTCTGCTTATACCGACAGATATCTTTTCATTCAGTCTCTGATATGTCTTCCAGCCATTCGTCCGGTTGCTGATAAACCAGGTCAGCTCAGCTACCCCGATGCCTCCTGCCACATCCCATAATACATGCTGTCTCGTTGCAAGCGTAGAAATGAAGACCGATATTGCAATCAGTACTGACATCAGCTTATACCACTCAGGAATCTCCTTACACTTTCTAAGACCGATACAGCAGAACCAGCTCGCCATACAATGAATCGACGGAAACAGGTTTACCGGCTTATCAACGGTATATAAAAATCGCATTGCCCGAATAAAAATCCCATTTCCCGTAAGTTCCGGCCTCGTATTTGTCGTCGGAAAAAACACAAAAAATGCAAGACAGATCAGCCGTGCGTAAAAATCTGCCGTGTAAAATCTGTATTTATTCTCATCTTCATAAAACGCTACCATCAGATAATTGACTACCCAGAAAATGTAACAGCCAAAATAAATAATGATAAATGCAGGCATAAACGGAACCAGTTCGTCCAGGCCGCCGGACAGGTTATGCGATCTTCCCGTCCCCACGATCAAAGGTGCTCCCCAATAAACCAGTGAATTTACCACAAAGGTAAATAACGGTGGTAAAACGATCTTACATAATTCTTCTGAATTTTTTCCTTTAAGTAACTTTAATTTTCCCATGTTTTCCATTTTAGACGATAATTTTAAAATAACAACTATCTTTCGTATTTCTTAAAGAAAAACGTATGATTCTTTAAGATTTACGACATATCATCCTCCCTGTATCCAAAGTTTTTCATCATATAATCACTGTCACGCCAGTTTTTCTGCACTTTTACCCAAAGTTTCAGATTCACTTTGCAGTCTAAAAGCCGTTCAATCTCATACCGTGCTGTGCTTCCGATCTTTTTCAGCATACTTCCCTGCTTTCCGATAATAATTCCCTTATGTGAATCCCGTTCGCAGATAATCGTTGCATCAATATGGCATACTTTCTTATTCATCTTCATCTGATCGATCGCCACTGCAATTCCATGCGGAATTTCTTCATTCAGACAATGTAATGCTTTCTCACGGATCAATTCTGCAACAATCTGTCGCTCCGGCTGATCTGTGACCGTATCTTCATCATAAAACTGCGGACCGTACGCAGATAATTCAAAATGACTTTTACAAGCTCATCCGTATTATCTCCTGTCCTTGCAGAAACCGGAACGATCTCTGCAAAATCATATTCTTTTCTATACGTATCAATAAAAGCCAGAATTTCTTCTCTTTTTACCATATCGATCTTATTGATAACAAGAATAACCGGTGTCTTTACCTTCTTCAACTGCTCAATGATATGCTTTTCTCCCGCTCCGATAAAATTAGATGGTTCAACAAGCCAAAGCACTACATCTACTTCATTTAAAGAACGCTCTGCAATATTCACCATATATTCGCCCAGTTTATTTTTTGCCTTATGGATTCCCGGAGTGTCCACAAACACAATCTGCCCCTCCTCCGTTGTAAGCACTGTCTGGATGCGGTTTCTTGTCGTCTGCGGTTTATTTGACGTAATTGCGATCTTCTGTCCGATCAGATGGTTCATCAAGGTTGACTTTCCCACATTCGGTCTTCCGATCAAAGTTACAAATCCTGACTTAAAGTTTTCTTTCATCTCTGCTCCTTCTTCTTTTCATCCCAGTATTTTAAAGTGTCCTGATCTCTCCAAACATTTCCTTCGCTTCTTCGATCTTCTCCTCGCTTCCGATCACACACAATTCTCCGGCTGCCAATACCGCCTCCAGTACTGTTGCCAGTCCACGGATATCCTCCTGCTGTGCATCCAGGATCTGTTCTCTTTCCCTGCGGATCATCTCTTCTGTAATCCGGTTCATATACAGATTCAATGAGCGGCTGCCCTTTGCCGCCGGATTCATCGGACGGTCTAAATTACTGATCGTACCGATAATAAACTTATTCATATCTCTGTCATCTATATCAAAATTCTTCAGATAATCTACGACTCCTTCGTAAATTTCCATCGTCTTTTCAAGATTCGGATCTCTGTAAGAAACTAAATACCCCTCTCCGATCCGGTTAAAGCCGCTCATACAGCCATACGCTCCTCCTTTTACACGTACATTCTGCCACAGATAATCATAACTTAAAATGACTTTCAGAATCTGCAATGCACCCGTATATTCTGCTCCACCATCAATAAAGTTACCGGTCCTTGCCACATACTGGACTTTGGAGGAAGTTCTGAAGCCCTCATTTCTCTTCTTACAGTGGATGATGCACTGTCCGTGGCTCTCTTTTTCTCCCGTATGAAGTGAATCTGCAAACTGTGGCACTGCTTTTTCCAGTACTGCAAGTCCCTCCTGTGCGGAAGTATAACTGAGCATAAGATTCTCTTTTCTGAAAATACGTCCTGCGATCTTTTTCAAATTTTCGATCAACAGTTCTTTTCTTTCTTCAAAATTCTCTTCCAGATCTTTTACAACTTCATAAAATCCAATTCCACTGGTAATATCCCTGAATCTTGCGATCGGAGAAGTGTAGGAAAGTGAACGCAGTACTGCTGTCGTATGTCCGGCTGAAAGGAAAGAGGTCTGAAGTCTTGTCTTCAGCATGGATAAAATTTCTTTCAGACGCTTTTCATCTCCCAGCTTCGACTCCATCAGGATCTCACGCATCATGGCAAAAAGTACATCCAGCTTCGGATAAAGTGCTTTTCCTTTGATTTCAAACGTTGCACGGAACTCTTTTTCTTTCACTTTTGTCACATCTGTATACAGCTCCAGTGAAGTTCCGATTCCACCGGTATGCACATTGATCTCATTGAAAAGTTCTCCGTATCCATAATGCTCTGTATCAATGATGCCGAGAACACTCTGCAGGATTCCTGCATATGGAAGCAGTTCTTCTTCGATTTCCGAAAGATCGAACAGAGCTGTCACATATCCGATTCCATTCGTCTCCACATCGTGATAAAGCAATTTCACTCCGTCTGTCTGACGCTCTTCATTATAAATTGGTGCAATCTCCCTTGAAATATCTTCCCGTCCGAGAACCGGTATCTTTGCAAGATCTTCCGGTGCAGACTCTTCTTCCTGATACGCTTCCAGCTCCTTCGTTGCTTTTACAAGAGCTGCGATTTCTTCTGCTGAAAGACCCTCTTTATACGCCTGCAGACGATCTGCCAGTTCCTTATCCATACGTGCCGTCATCCCCTGTTCCGGTCTGATGATCACGATTGAACCATGCGGATTGTCTAAAATGTATTCACGGATCAGCTCTTCAAAATATCCTGTCTCAACCTGCTCTTTCAGGAACTCAAAGGTCGGGATTGCTTTCATATGGATAAAAGGCTTTTCTTCATCATATAACCAACTGTCAAATAACTGGAGTCCATACATCAGTCCCCGCGGATAACTTCCGAAATCTGCCTCCCGGAAACGGAATTCATGATAATTAATTCCCGCCCGGAGTGCCTTTTTATCGATTCCTTCTTCAGCAATTTTTCTCAGTGTATCCTCAATCGTACTGATAAATGCCTCTTTCTGCTCCACGTTGGCATTCTTTGCAACAATGGAGAATACCGGCTGATAAATTCCACTGTCAAAAGAACCGGATACATCCTTTCCGATTCCTGCATCGATCAGGGCTTTCTTAAGCGGTGCTCCCGGTGCAGACAGCAGTGCATAATCCAGAATCTCAAATGCCAGATATAATTTCTCATCCAGTGACGTTCCCACTACTTTATTATACGAAAGATAAGTATTATCTTCTTCACTTTCTTCACTCGTAATCGAATAATTCTGAACTACTTCTCTCATCTCAGTAAATGGCTTTTGCAGATGGATCTCTGAATCAACCGGTTCATTTTCAAAGTGAGAAAGATACTTTTCATCCAGCCATCTCAGTTTCTCTTCCATATCCATATCGCCATACAGATAAATATAACTGTTGGATGGGTGGTAATACTTTCTGTGGAAGTCCAAAAACTGCTCATAAGTCAACTGTGGGATCACCTCAGGATCTCCACCTGAATCAACTGCATAAGTCGTATCCGTAAAAAGCGAACTCTGGATCTCGCGGTCCAGCACACCTTCCGGTGAAGAGTACGCTCCTTTCATCTCGTTATATACAACTCCGCTGATCGTCAGTTCCCCATCCGGATCATCCAGTTTATAGCTCCAGCCTTCCTGGCGGAAAGTCTTATCCTGCTTGTAGATATCCGGATAAAATACCGCATCCATATACACATGCATCAGATTCTGAAAATCCTTATCATTGCAGCTTGCAACCGGATAAACCGTCTTGTCAGGATACGTCATTGCGTTCAGAAATGTATTCAAAGATCCCTTTACCAGCTCGACAAAAGGATCTTTCACCGGAAATTCTCTCGATCCGCACAGAACTGAATGTTCCATAATATGCGGAACTCCCGTGCTGTCGGACGGAGGCGTACGGAAACCGATCGTAAAGACCTTATTTTCATCATCATTCTCCATCAGAAGTACTCTCGCACCACTCTTTTTATGCTTCAGAAGCGTTCCTTTGGACTTCAAATCAGATAAATCTTCCTGCTGAAGTACTTCATATGCTGTCAGATCATATATGCTCATTTTTTCTCTCCTCGTTCTTCTTTCTGTTATGTGAAATACATAGAATGCCAGAAATCCTATCACTGTTCAATATTCCTAGTATATCCGATTTTCATGACAAATACAAGAAAAGCCACACGTATATCAGGCATCGGGATACAAAAAGGACCGGTAAACTGCCCCGATCCTTTATACCTTCTGAACATTTTCAGTATTTCATTTTATATATTCTTTTACGAAATCAACAACGTCTAAATTCTTTTTCTTTATATTGTCATCTTTTTCCATCTCATCTATTGTCATCCAGTAATAATGCCTTCCACTTATTTCAAAATTATCTTTTCTAAATTCATCAGGAATATTATTAAAATACATCTCATATAACCTGTGATTATAAACTCTCGTCTCCTGATGGCTGACAGAGTATTTCTCCTGTACCCTTGATGTTACGTAATTACACGTTATATCGCCACTATTCAAATTCAGATCAACTGACACCTGTTCCTTCAACGCTGCTTCATTATTTCCATTCTGAGTTTTATAATTTAAAAATAATTTGCAATCCCATCTTTCATCATAGTATACAAGATAACGCTTTTCTTCACCCACTTGATTTTTTATTGCAATAAGAGAATGATTATGCTGAATCATATTCAAATGCTCAATATCCTGCAGCAGTACTTCATGATCATACTTATTTTTTACCATTTCTGAAACATCTTTCACAATTTTCAGGCAATAAACAATTCCAATCATACAAAAGATCGTCTTTAAAGCGATTCCTGCTCCACGAATCCCCAGTAAATCATCATAACTGGCTGTAAAAACTGAAAGTAAAAAAGAAATTCCAGCAATAATTGTATCAATAGTTACTTTATTTCCTATAAGATCTCTTTTCTTTTCTAAGAGTAGTGCCAACTCTTTTTCATCTATCAATAATCTCATAATCTGCTATTTTCTTCCCTCACTTTCATTTTCAATATGAAACAGTTTAACATATCCCCAACAACCGCACAAGTATTCTTTGCGTGCTTTTATCTTCACACAAAATATTGTTTCTTACTCAACTCTCTCGTTCAAATCCGTTGTCTCCGTAACAGGAATACACCAATCCCTCTTGACAAAATCCGAAATCGGATATACAATCAGCCATACTAATCCGATTTCGGATATACACTGAACCATTTTTTCAGATTTACATTTTTTGACTGGAGGTATCTCATGACTATACAAAAGACTCTGCAAAAGGACTCCGTCCTCATCGGACAACTGGAACTCTATAACCGGCTTTGGAAAGAACAGGATGATATCTGGCAGAAAGCTGCCCGCAAATCCAGTCTTCCACGCACTTCTTACTGGATTTTATATACGATTGTCGTAACTTCACCGGCACCGCTGAGTCAGGCAGATCTTTGTGAAAAATGGTATTTCCACGTCAGACCGTAAATTCAGCCGTGAAAAAACTGGTTTCCGATGGACTGGTCTCACTTTTCACGCAAAAAGGATCTGGAAATATCAAATACCTCCGGCTCACACCAAAGGGAGAAGAACTTGCCGCAGCTTATGTTGCCCCACTGGTACAGGCAGACATCCACTCTTTTTCTGCTTTTTCAGCGGAGGAACGCAGCCTTCTCCTGAAGCTCATGCAGCAACAACTCACCTCATTAAAGGAGTATTCTGAACAATTATGGAACTGAAACTTTCTGAACATTTTACTTATAAAAAACTGATCCTCTATGTCCTCCCCTGCGTTGCCATGATGATCCTGACTTCTGTTTACAGTATTGTTGACGGATTCTTCGTATCAAATTATGCCGGCAAGAATGCATTTGCAGCAGTAAATCTGATCATGCCTGTCCTGATGGGCGTTTCTTCTCTGGGATTTATGATCGGAACAGGTGGCAGTGCATTGGTAGCCTTTTATCTTGGTCTGAAAAATCCTAAAAAAGCAAATGAAGTCTTTTCCATGCTCATAGAACTTATTCTTCTCGGGGCATCCATCATCGCTTTTTTGGGCTTTATCTTTATGCCGCAGATCGTTTCTCTGCTTGGTGCAAGCGATCTGATCCGGGAAGATGCAATCCTGTATGGACGGATTCTTCTTCTTTCTGAACCATTTTTTATGCTTCAGAACAGTTTCCAGAGTTTCCTCGCCACTGCCGGGAAACAAAAACTCGGACTTCGGATCTCGATCCTTGCAGGACTCACCAATGTTATACTTGACTTTACACTGGTCGGGATCTTAAAGTTTGGAATTACCGGTGCTGCAGTTGCAACCTGTGCCAGCGAATTTGTCGGAGGCTTTATCCCGCTGATCTATTTTCTTCATAAAAATAACAGCGGACTGCTTCTGCGTCCCGCTGCCTTTGACTGGAAAAGTATCCGCAAAGCCTGTGGAAATGGATCTTCGGAAATGTTATCCAACCTGTCCACCTCCCTGGTATCGGTGATCTATAACTTCCAACTGATGCATGCTGCTGCCGAAAATGGAATCGCTGCCTACGGAGTGGTCATGTATGCCTCTTTTATCGCAACTTCCATCTACCTTGGATATGCTATCGGGATCAATCCCATCGTTGGATATCATTACGGGGCAGATAATAAGTCTGAACTCCATAATCTGCTGACAAAGAGTCTGCGGATCACAGGAGTTACTGCACTTTCCATTACACTGCTTTCCGAACTGCTGGCTCTTCCGATCGCCCGTCTGTTCGTAGGATATGATCTTGTTCTGTGCAAAATGACACGGACCGGCTTTATGCTTTATGCAATTTCCTATCTGTTCAGCGGATTTAATATTTTCGGATCAGCATTTTTCACCGGACTGAATAATGGGAAAATTTCTGCGATCATTTCCACCCTACGTACTTTGGTGATCCAGACACTCGCACTGCTGATCCTCCCGATATTTTTCGGTCTCAACGGTATCTGGTGTGCAATTACGGCAGCAGAATTTCTCACGCTGATCGTAACTGGCTCTTTCCTGCTTCAGGAAAAGAAAAAGTATCATTATTAAGCTTTCTTATTACCAACCTTTCCAGAAAAAGAGTCCTGCACCGATTCCTTTTCCCAGTGCCAGCATCAGAATAAAGACTGCTGCATACCGGACGATCCTGCACGTCTCATAAAGATTGGAAATACATTCAGGATCTCTGCAAGTGCCATCGACCAGCAGCCGACAAAATCCCGGCAAATAGTCCGAAAATGCCAACAGCACGGACTGTCCGGGAATTCCAATCCGAAAGATCTGAAAGACATTTCCAAGGATTGCCCGGCTGAAACCGCATCCTCATAAAGCAGGATGCGGTTTGCAGTATGGGTGCGGTCTGCAAAATCCG
>ENA-OQIO01000843-OQIO01000843.1-human-gut-metagenome-genome-assembly--contig:-NODE-843-length-15843-cov-2.434780_pt1 | contig 15843 bp, 15 predicted proteins | sample MGYA00242573_ERZ504737 | MGnify/ENA primary metagenome ERZ504737 (study PRJEB26092, sample SAMD00036203) | human gut metagenome | host: Homo sapiens | study: EMG produced TPA metagenomics assembly of...
CATATGGATGCCCATTATCATTCGGATAATTCGTTACATCATCTGCCGGTACTCCTGACGGCTCTCCTGTCGTATATTTATTCGTATGCCAGATACCTGCATCACTCCCCGGTGCTAATACTGCCATTCCAAATGTGGTTATCTTTCCATCCATTTCCAGTGCTGTGCTGTCACCATTCCAGTATGCTGTTAATTTTTCTGAATCTGTTGTGACTTCTGTCGGAAATGCTAAATTATAATGACTGTCATATCTTCCATTTTCTCCTATATGTTCTGTAAATACTGCCCTGCCTAACCAGTGTGGTACATTGTAATAACTTGGTACTTCCAGTTGTGAGGTACTGTACTCACCTGATTCATACTCTTTTACTTCCATGTCATAGTATTCCATGAAATATCTTGCTGTGCCTAATTTATATCTGTAATGCTGTGATAAATATTCTGTGGTTTCTTCTTCCCAGGACTCATCACTTACATCAAAATGGTCTATAACCATATAGCTCGTTTTAAGTCTTCCGTCTTCTGTATATTGACTTCTTGATTCATATATGTAATCTGCTGAACCATATTTTTCACGTATTAACTGCAATAAGTCTTCATCATTATCACTCACTGTATAATATTCTGTTGTTGCAGATACATTATCTCCATTACTGTTAGTTTCTTTGACTTCTGTATCCTTCTGACACACATCACCATTCTCCAGTCCTTTTGGTATTTCATAAAATGTCTTTTTTGTGTTTTGTCACAGTTGTTTTTACTGCTGCTGCATGGTCATCTACAAGATACCCGTTGTCATCAATCACACTTGTTATCATCAGGGGTTCTACTACAAAAATCAGATTTCCATTTCTTCTTAATGTGTTATAAACATTACTGCCCCAGTATGTTTCAACTATGTCTTTTAATTTTGCTCCATTGTCTTCTTTTAAACCCTCTGTGATTTCATATGTATTTGATATGTAAATATTATTTCTTACATCTACATATTCTTTTTCAAATGGATAACTATTTTCAGTAAAAATACTTTCTGCTGTTTTAAATGCTGTTTCTTTACTTACATCCTGGTCATAATAATCACTTGCTATCTGATTGTATAAACCTGCCGACTGGCTTCCTAAAAAATCTATGGCATCAAATGTATTTCCTTCATACTCTCCCTGTATAAACTCATCAGCTTTTATATCATAAATATATGCCCTTACACTGTCTGCTCCCAGTTCACCTACATTAAATTCAGTATTATATGTAGGTCCAAGTCTTTCACTGCTTCCATTGGATTCTCCCTCAACAGTTCCAAGACTTGGAAGGTCTGTTGCATATACATTTGATATTGGCAGGATTGTTGTGATAAACAGTGTACCTGTTAATACAATGGATACTGCCTGTTTTATTTTTTTAATATTCACCATATTTTCTACTCCTTCCCCCATTTTCAATTAAAAATATTTTTTTTCTTTTGTATACTTCTCATGTTCTGAAACAGGATTTTTCTTTTGTTAAACCCTAAAAAAATTTGTTATCTAAAATTGAATCCACCATCTCCTGTATTATACTTACTCCAATCTATTCCAGAACCTTCATGTGCTTGTAAATGTTCATAATCAGAATTTGAACTACTGCTTTCTGATGTACTACTACTTCCACCACTACTGCTTCCACCACTACTGCTTCCACCACTGGTCACAGAACCTATTTCCCTTACTCCACCTGAACTTTCTGTTCTGCTTTCCAATTTCTGGTTTATATCATTTACATACTCTTCTTTCTGCTTTTTTATAACTTCCATTACTTCTTCTTTTGATGTGGCATCATCTATCATGTCATAATATTTTTCATTATCTATATTAGAAAATTTGGGAAGGTTTTCTTTTACTTCCTCCTTTACCTCAACTTCTTTCTGTCTTTCTGCTTCTTCTATCTCTACCTTTTTCTTTTCATATTCCTCATTCGTTCTTATCTCTTTTAACTCTGTTGTGTATTTACTTACTTCTTCCTCTCCTATATATCCCCTCTCTACTATTTTCTCTATCAACTCTGCTTTTTCTGCTTCTATTTCTTCTCTTAACACTTCTGCTTCTTTTCATATTCTTGTTTAATTGGGTCTAATTCTTCTTGGGTAGTTACCTTTTCTATTCTGGCAGTATAGATATCTTTGTTTTCTACATTCATGCCATCATTTTTTATGTAACTGATTAATTCCTGTTGGGATTGTATCAGTTCCTGTTTGGTCTGTACTTCTTTTTTCTTCTGGACTACTTTAATGCCTAATATTAATGTGATAATGCAAAGTATAATGACTGCTGTTGTTATGATGATTGGTTTTTTCTTTTTCATGGCTTTCTCCTTTATAAACATTGTTGTTTTGTGGTACTTCATTATTTTATGATGTTGTGGTTTGGGTATGAATGATTTGGGGATGTTGTGTTGCTTTTTTCATATGTATGTGCTTTATTTTTAATGTCATAACTACTTTTTGTAATGCTGTCTGCATATTACTTTCTTTTTTTACATGTTTTTGCATTCATAATAATTAATTTCATAATTATTATGAATATCAAAATCATGTCTTTTTTACGGTCGAGGTGTACTTACACTTTATCCCGGTCACTGTCTTGTGGGATTTCATATTAATAGCTTTTTTTACAACATCTCCCATAATTTCTTTGTTTTTTAGCATTTATCCTGTATAAAAATTGCATTTGTATTTTACAAAGTCCTGCAACATTCGCGGCTTTTTATTGCCGGTGAATGTTACAGGACTTTTCACTTTTAATACAATACGTTTAGTTTATCTTTCAACTAACTATTAATTGAATCAATTGAATATTCCCCTACAGGAAATTCTTTTTAAATCGTTACTAATATTAATAATCATTAACTTTTCGCTGCAATTATTATCTTCTCCTAACAATTTCATATTGAATGCAATACACATTTCATTATGTATTGCATCCTCCATAAAATCATCCTCATCTTCTTCCATCTGTACTGCAAATCGAATTTTTTCCTGACTATTCGGAAGCATATTAACTACACATTCTTTTTCTGTTTTTTCATCTGCTACCATATACAGTCTGGCATACCGTAATGGTTCAGAATCATCCGGTTTTTTATAGTACACTTTCAAATTACTAATTTTTATACTTTTTACTAAGCATTTACCAATATTATTAACATCAAACGAAAATACATAGCAACTATCAGCATCTTCTTCATAAGTGTCTTCTACATAATCAAATGTGTTATATAAACCTGTATATTTATAATCGTAATGTTTCACTTTCACTATATTTTTCACAAAATCTATAATAGGTACATCAGCATTTTTATTCATATCCTGCAATATTCTATTTGCTTCTTGCGTATTATCAGACACCTCTTTAATATTTTCTCTAATGCCATCCACTTTCTGTATCACTATTTTCTCCCCTGTCGTAACCTCTGACATTAATGACTTCATATACTCTGTAACAAACTTTTTATATTGTTTGCATAATTCTTCTTTGTCAACTTCTTTAAAATTTTCTGAATTTTTCTGCAATTCTTGGTATGTTCTTTCAAACATATCATTCAGCTCATCTTCACTATATACACTTGAATCTGATTTCCAATTTTCTATAAATTCTTTTAACTGTTTCTGATTCGCACCAGTGCCTTCTTTCTCTGCCTGTGTAAGTGCTCTGCAATAATTCCATTTTTCAAAAAAAAGTTTTTTGTAACAGCCCCCAGCATTGTTCCGGTTAGCTGTTCGATGCCGTCTTTTGTAAAATCCTCTGCACATTCTTTAATAAAATCATCTGATAATACTTTTTTAAAACTTCTTTAATTGACTCCATATCTAATCTCCTCTCGTCTGTCTGTATTTATTTTGAATTATCAACTTGTAAATATAATCTCTACTCACTCCCTCTTTCATTACAACCAATGTTAATGTATACACAGCATTAGTATACTTGCTATTTTTTACCTTTTTGCCCATTATATATGAAAAAAAAACAACCTATAATAATAGTTTTTCTATATATTTACACACCTGCCACAAAATTCACAAAAATCCACAGAAACAGCCGGATTTACACCTGCCGTTCCTGTGGATTTTCGTTCTTTCTATATTCTTTCCGCCATTTCCCGATACCGCTGATACCGTCTGCCGGCATCTTCCTCTGCCTTTGCAAACAGCGCCTTCGCTTCCTTAGGATACTGCGCTTCAAGCACCGCATAGCGTAACTGGCTTCTTAAAAATTCCGTAAAGGAAGCCTTTGGCGGTCTGGAATCCAGTGCAAACGGATTCTTCCCTTCCTTTATAAGCTGCGGATTATACCGGTACAAATGCCAGTATCCGGCATCTACCGCCTGTTTCATGCTTGCCATGCTCTTTCCCATGCCTTCCTTAATACCGTGGCTGATACAGGGTGCATAGGCAATTAACAGGGAAGGACCATCATACCGCTCGGCTTCCAGAATCGCTTTTATCGTCTGGTTTTTATCCGCGCCCATGGCAATCTGCGCCACATAGACATTGCCGTAGGTCATCGCCATTGCGCCGATATCTTTTTTTGCCGTCCTTTTACCGTCGGCGGCAAATTTTGCCACGCTGCTGCCGGTGTGGACTTTGATGCCTGCCCGCCGGTATTGGAGTAAATCTCCGTATCAAAGACAAGGACATTCACATCTGCACCGCTGGCAAGGACGTGGTCTAATCCGCCGTACCCGATATCGTATGCCCAGCCATCCCCGCCAACAATCCACTGTGAGCGTTTCACCAGAAAATCCACCCGCTTCTGAATTTCCGACAACCTTTGAATCTGCCGTAACGTCCGTTCTGCCTGTTCCGATACCGCCACCGGTACATCTGACCGCGTTACCGCCTCTTTCAACCCCTGCGCCAGCTTCTCACGCACCTCTTCTGCCGCCGCAGTGCAGGCTGTTGGATTATCACGCACTGCAAGCCAGTGTTCCAGCGCTTCTGATATCCCGCTTCCGCTGTCTGCAATGCCGTCATTTTCCACGCCGCTTTCACACTCCCTGACAAATTCTTCCGCCAGCCGTATCAGCGTTTCCCGCTGTTTTTTTGCACCGAGCAGCATACCGTAGCCGTATTCCGCATTGTCCTCAAACAGGGAATTTGCCCACGCAGGACCTTTTCCGTTGGCATTGCACGTATATGCCATGGACGGTGCGGAAGCACTCCAGATTGAGGAACAGCCTGTCGCATTGGCAATCACCATGCGTTCCCCGAAAAGCTGTGTCACAAGCTTCATATACGGGGTTTCACCACACCCGCCACACGCACCGGAAAATTCCATGAGCGGCCGTGCAAACTGACTGCCTTTGACCGTTTCTTTGGTCATCAGCTCCGGCTTATCCGCCACCGCACTGACAGCAAACGCCCAGTTGTCTGCCTGTTCTTTTATCTGCTTTGCGGCAGGCTGCATGACAAGCGCCTTTTCCTTTGCCGGACAGATGTCCGCACAGTTGCCGCAGCCTGTACAGTCGAGCGGACTAACCTGTATCCTGAACGTATGCCCTGCAAGCTCTTTTCCTGCCGCCGCCTTGCTTTCAAAATTCTTTGGTGCAAGCGCCTGTTCCTTTTCATTTAACAGAAACGGACGGATACACGCATGCGGGCAGATATACGAACACTGGTTGCACTGGATACAGTTCTTTTCAATCCATTCGGGAATAAATGCCGCAATACCGCGTTTTTCATATGCGGTTGTACCGGCAGGAAATGTGCCGTCCGCCAGCGGATAAAAAGTGCTGACGGGAAGACTGTCCCCCTTTGCCTTTTCCATAGGTCTTAAAATGTTTTCAATAAATTTGGGTTCCTGCACATTTTCCCGTTCTTCTCTTGTGGACTGGAGCAATTCAACAGGCACAAGCTTTGTTTCCCGAAAACCGTATTCCGCCGCCTTTATATTTTTTTCTACAATGTCTGCACCTTTTTTTCCGTATGCCGCCTGTATGGAATTTTTCAGACAGGCAAGTGCTTTTTCCTGCGGCAGAATCCCGGTCAGATGAAAAAATGCGCCCTGCATAATCATATTAATGCGGTTTCCCAGTCCCAGACTGTGTGCCAGCTTTCCCGCATCAATCAGATAGAGCCGTGCATTTTTTCGATCAGCGCATGAACCATTTCTTTGGGCAGTTTTCCGCCAATCTGCTCTGCGCCATACTGCGTATTCAATACAAATATGCCGTTTTCTTTCAAGCCTTCTGTCAGGTCGTATCCGCTGTTTAAAAAGGATTCATTGTGGCAGGCGATATAATCCGCTTCCTGTATCAGATATTCCGAGCGGATCGGCGTATCGCCAAAACGCAGGTGGGAAACCGTAAGTCCGCCCGACTTTTTGGAATCATACGAAAAATATCCCTGCACATAGGGCTTTGCATATTCCCCGATGATTTTGACCGCCTGCTTGTTTGCACCCACCGTGCCGTCCGAACCCAGCCCCCAGAATTTGCACTGCATAAGCCCTGCCGGTGTCTGTATCGGAAAATCCGGATGAACGGCAAGCGAATGATGTGTCACATCATCTTCAATTCCGATTGTAAAATGATTTTTCGGCTGTACGTCCGTCAGGTTGTCAAAGACTGCGGCAATCTGCGCCGGTGTCGTATCCTTTGAGCCAAGTCCATACCGCCCGCCGATAACCAGAGGTGCATTTTCCTTTCCGTAAAGCGCGCCGCAGATATCCAGATACAGCGGTTCTCCAAGTGCGCCCGGTTCTTTTGTACGGTCTAACACGGCAATCCGCTCCACGCTCTCCGGCAGCTCCTTTAAAAAGTCGTCTGCGCAGAACGGGCGGAACAGATGCACCTGAATCATGCCGTATATACCACTGTTGTCCTTCATGATGTCGTCCTGCATACCGGAACTGCCGGTATCACAATCCGTATCTGCACAGTTCATCTGCGGCAGGATTTCCCGTATGGTTTCACACACCGAACCCATGGCAATTACTACGTACTTTGGATTTTTAGCACCGTAATACTGGAAAAAGCGGTATGTCCTGCCGGTTCTTTTCTCAATCTGTGCCATATATTCTTTTATAATTCCCGGAATTTTTTCATAAAAAAGATTCACAGCTTCTCTTGTCTGGAAATAGATGTCCGGATTCTGCGCCGTTCCGCGCATAACCGGGTGATTTGGTGACAGCGCGCGTTCCCTGAACGCCTGCACCGCTTCTTTGTCAAGCATTTCTTCATAATCTTCATAGGACAATGCTTCTATCCGCTGGATTTCGTGGGACGTGCGGAAGCCGTCAAAAAAATGGATAAAGGGCAGTCTTCCTTTGACTGCCGATAAATGTGCTACGGCAGCAAGGTCGCAGACTTCCTGCACCGATGACGATGCGAGCATGACACAGCCTGTCTGGCGTACTGCACAGACATCCTGGTGGTCACCAAAAATGCTGAGTGCCTGTGCCGCCAGCGCACGTGCGCTCACATGCAGTACCCCCGGCAGAAGTTCTCCCGCCATTTTGTAAAGAGTCGGCTGCATTAACAGCAGTCCCTGTGATGCCGTAAATGTGGAGGCGAGTGTTCCCGACTGTAAAATGCCATGCATTGCGCCCGCTGCTCCGGCTTCGGACTGCATTTCCACCACATCTACCGTTTCATTAAAAATATTTTTTCTGCCCTGTGCTGCCCAGTTATCCACTGTTTCTGCCATCGCCGACGACGGTGTAATCGGATAAATCGCCGCAGTCTGTGTAAATGCGTAGGCGGTATAAGCGGCGGCAGTATTTCCGTCTACTGTCATAATTACTTTTCCCATAACATCCTCCATTTATAACCGGCTGCCGTTATCCACCCATTCTTTGGCATGGAGGGCAGCATTTTCATCAATCACTGGAACTTCCGCCGCCGTATCTGTTTGTTTTATATCGTTTTGGGCTGTATTTTTTTCACCCGCTCTTTCCTGTGTACTGTGTAACCGTGCATTTTTTCTGCCGTCAAGTGCCTGCTGAATGTCTTCTTTCATCGCATTGCTTCCTTTCGATGTTTTTATGACATTCAGTATTGCCTGTGTGCCGCCGATTATTCACCATTTACGGCTTATTTTCTCCGTATCCTGTGGAACTGCGGCTTTACTGTGATTTCCGTCACTACCAGCCCCTCTCTTTGTGCCAGTGCAAATGCCGCCGCTTCCGCCACTTCTTCGGGCAGCAGGTATGATGCTTCTTCTTCTCCTTCACAAAAGTCTGCATTGCGGTACAAATCGGTCTTTGCCATATCCGGCTGTATCGTAATCACCCGCACACCGTATTTGCGCACCTCGTCAAACAGGCTCTTTGCAAAGCCGGACAGCCCTGCCTTTGTCGCACCGTATGCACAGCCGTGCGGATTGGACTGCGCTGCCGTAACAGAGGATATATTTAAGACTGTCCCCCTGTTCTTTTTTAATGTTCGCAAAAGCTGCTGTGTCAGAATCATCGGTGCTTCCAGATTCGTGCGCACCATTTTCTGAATCTTTTTCGGATTTAATTCTTCATGCAGACCGTAATAACCGACCCCCGCATTATTGACCAACACCGTGACACGGTAATTCTTATCAATCTCTTTAATATGCGCACACAATGCCTGCGTGTCCGTAATGTCACAGACCACCGCATGAAATTTTTCCGGCTGTTCTTTGCAAAACTCCTGTGCTTCTGCTCTTTCAAAATTTCTTCCAAAACCAAAAACTTCATACCCATTTTTGACAAGCATACGGCTGAGTGCCAGTCCGATTCCGGAAGACGATCCCGTTACAACCGCCGTATCTGCCACATTTGCCATATCCGTGTTCTGCTCTATTCTTCCCATAAAAATATCCTTTCTTTTGGCAGTCTTTTTTCAAGCTGTCCGGTCAGAAACCCCTCCATGCGCGTCAGCAGTTCCGGTGGATACTGATACACACCGCCCACATTGGTATACGGAAACTGCACCACTGCCGCATGCGGCTCTTTCTTCCGCATATTTTTTAAATATTCCTTTGAAATGCGGAAACTTCCGACACTTACATCCACCAGCCGTTTCCAGTCAATCTGTTCGTCAACGCATTGAAGCATTTCTGCATAAACATTTTCCCAGTCCTTACAGTAAATCATCGGTCAAATGCCAGACGCACGGAAAATCCCCGCTGTACTGCTTCTGCCGCACACGCAATCCGCGCCTGCATATCCGGCGTAAAATGTTCATATGCCGCAATGACCGGCTGAGGCGACATGGTAAATGCAAATATTACCCGCTCTGTGACTGCCTGCTGTTTAAAATAATGCACATTGGCGCTTTTTGTCCGCACTTCAATTGTAAGATTTTCATGTTCCGTCGTAAACCGCATCCACTCTGCCGTATAACCGATGACCGGTTCGACCGCAAGCAAATCCGTATCATACGACACACACAGGTAAACGCTGTGCTGTTCTAACAAACGCTCCACTTCTGCAAAAATGTCTTCTAAATTTACAAATAGCACTACATTTGCAGAAGGATACATGCCTTTCAGATAGCAGTATTCGCAATCGTAAATGCAGTTCATCATGCAAAGACGTATAATAAAACCACAGTGATTACCAAAGCTTTGGCAGACCGGCGCGCTGATAAATGAGATTGTTTTTCTTTTCTGCCAGAATGAGATTCTGCGTTTTATGCTGTCTGACCACGCTCTGTCCCCTGCGGCAGAAGACATCTTTATAATGATGTACCGGTATCACCTGTGCCTGCGGAAAGCGGGACAGAATTTTTTGTGTTCTCGGATGATTCCAAACCGCTTCTTCCACATAAATATGCGAAAACCGTCCGTTATAACAATTCTTTTCTAAGCTGTTCAAGACACCGCTTCCCTTCTTTTTTATCCTTGCACGGCAGACTTCCTGCCGCATAACCGTCCCGGATTATGTCTTCATAATCTATACCCGATAACCGGCAGTACTTTAACAGCTGGAACAGTTCTGCTTCCATGACGGCGGAACAGTGCATATCATGACTAAGACGTTCTGCCTGCCGCTGTTCCTCTTGTGATAACACCTGCTGTTCCCGCGCATAATCTCTTTCTGCCGCTGCAAACCGTTCCACGGCTTGCGCAATCTGTCCAATCTGTGCCTGCACCAGTTCACGCACGGTATCTGCGGACATTTTTTCCTGTACACCGTTATCGGATATGATTTTTATAAAAAACATCTGATGCGGACCGAAAAAAATGATGTGCCGCCTGATACCCCGCCGCCGCTTCCATGTCATATAATTCTATATTATATAATTCCGTGTCACATAATTTCACCGGATTTGCCGTATCCGTATTTTGCGGCATATCCGCTTTCTGACATACATGTTCCTCTGACACACTTGCTTTCCGCCGCACGTTCATTCCTGTTACAACCGCAGCTTCGGGAAACGGATGCCTGTATAAAATATCCGGGTAAAATGTCTTTTGTGTCGCTTCTTCCGTAATTTTGCTGCACAGATAAGCCACACCTTTTTTCTGTTCTGCGCCTGCGCATATGCCGCACTGCACAAAGATATCTCCCGCTTTCACATGTCCCATTGCACAGACAGCCGCGACAACTGTCGCGGCTGTAATTTCTCCCGTTCCCGTAATTGTAAGGCATATCTGCTGTTCCTCACAGCGATACATTTCAAACGGAAGGGAATTTATTTCTTTTTTCATTTTGTAATACTGCAAAAACGGATAGGCTTCATCATACAACGCTGTAAATAAATAAATCATCGCTTCTCCTCATTTTTGATTTCTTACTAATTCTGTGCCTTAACCTGTTCAAATTTTTCAAGCACTTCCTGTTCCGGTCCTCCGGTTACAAGGCTGACAACCACAATAACTGCTACAGCTACGATAAATGCCGGAAGCAGTTCATAGATTGCAAATACGCCGCCAAGCTTTGCGATGACATATTTCCACAGGAAAATCATGACACCGCCGGATACCATACCCGCAAGAACACCGTAACGGTTCGCACCCTTCCAGAATAAAGATACCAGTACAACCGGTCCGAAGGTTGCACCGAAGCCCTGCCCATGCAAAAGATACAATATCAAATACAGAGCTGTCCGGGTTGCTTGCCATAAATACACCGATAACGGCAATCACAACAACGGTGATTCGTGCCACTACGATGGACATTTTCTCGGTAATCTTAATATGGAAACAGTCTTTTACAAGATTCTGTGATACTGCGGAAGCCGCCGCCAAAAGCTGTGAATCTGCCGTAGACATTGTTGCCGCGAGCATACCGGCAAGAATCAGTCCGCCGATAATCGCCGGAATCGCACCGTATGTACTCAATAAATGTGCCACCCGTACAATAATCGTTTCAGAATTGCTGCCTGTCAGCACTTCAATTGCGCCTGCCTTTGACATGCTGTAACCTACAATACCGATAAATACACCAATTGTTAAAGAAATCACAACCCAGACGGTTGCCACACGTCTTGAAATCTTTAATTTATTTTCATCTTCAATTGCCATGAAGCGAAGCAGAATATGCGGCATACCAAAGTAGCCCAATCCCCACGCCATTGTAGAAGCAATACTTAAAAAGCTGTATTTTTCCGCAGATTGTGTTTCTACCGAATAGCTGTGGAAGAAATCCAGATAACCCGGAAGCTGCCTTGCATTATCTATTACCACATCTAATCCACCCGCAACATTGATACCGAATACCACTACAACCACCAGCGCGATTGTCATAACAATACTCTGAATCAAATCGGTTGTACTTGCTGCCAGAAATCCGCCCAATGCACAGTAGCCGACAATGACTGCTGCACTGATTACCATGGCTGCCATATAATTCACCCCAAACAGGCTGGAAAACAACTTACCACAAGCTGCAAAACCGGAAGCCGTATACGGAATGAAGAAGATAATAATCATCAGTGCCGCAATGCCTGTCAGGATTCCTTTCTTATCACCGAATCTTTTTGCAAAGAAATCCGGCACGGTAAATGCCTCATAGGCTTTGGAATACACACGGATTCTTCTGGCTACAATCAGCCAGTTGACATATGTACCGATTGCAAGCCCAATGGCTGTCCATGCTGCACTTGCAACACCGGAAAGATAGGCAACACCCGGAAGTCCCATTAACAGCCAGCTGCTCATGTCTGATGCTTCCGCACTCATCGCTGTTACAAACGGGCCTAATTTTCTGCCGCCCAGATAAAAATCATCGACGCTGTTATTCTGCTTCGAGCAGTAAAAACCAACACCTAACATTGCCGCAAGATATATAAGAATCGCGGCCATAATAATAATTTGTGACATAATTCTACCTCTTTTTTTCGATTTAAACCATAAAATTATAACACAAATTAAAATTTCAGTAAATAAATATTCGACAAATCAACAAAAAGCCGCCGCTTTTCAATCTGTGTATCTGAATTTCCGACTGTGTTCTGTCCGGATTTCAGGTTTTGATTGATGAAAGCAGCAGCTTTTCTATTTTATTCTATTACTTTTTATGTATTATTCGTATAACGGATACTTGTCTGTTAATCCCTTAACCAGTTCCATAGCCTTTGCCTTATTTGCATCGACATCTTCTACAAGCATTGCGATTGCATCTGCTACAATATCCATATCCGCTTCATTAAAGCCTCTTGTTGTAACAGCTGCCGTACCCAGTCTGATACCGCTTGTTACAAACGGAGAAGCCGGGTCATTCGGAATCGTGTTCTTATTACATGTGATGTTGGCTGCATCTAAGAGCTTTTCTACTTCCTTACCTGTAACTCCCTTACTGATTAAGTTTACAAGCATTAAGTGGTTGTCTGTACCGCCGGAAACGATATCAAATCCTCTGTTCATTAATCCGTTGCAGAGTGCCTGTGCATTCTTTACAACATTTTCTGCATACGTCTTAAAGCTTGGGTCTAAGGCTTCCTTTAAGCAGACTGCCTTACCTGCGATAACATGCATCAGCGGACCGCCCTGAATACCAGGGAATACGCTCTTATTGAACTTGAACTTTTCAGCAGCTTCTGCTGAACTTAAAATCATACCGCCTCTTGGTCCGCGCAGTGTCTTATGGGTTGTTGTTGTAACAACGTCTGCATACGGAATCGGGCTTGGATGTGCACCGCCTGCTACAAGACCGGCGATGTGTGCCATATCTACCATTAAATATGCACCGACTTCATCACAGATTTCCCTAAACTTCTTGAAGTCAATAACCCTTGCATATGCACTTGCACCTGCAATAATCATCTTCGGCTTGCACTCTTTTGCGATTCTTAATACTTCATCATAGTCGATAAAGCCTTCTGCGGTTACACCGTAAGGTACGATGTGGAAATACTTACCTGAAATATTAACCGGTGAACCGTGTGATAAATGTCCGCCGCAGTCAAGACTCATTCCCATAACGGTATCTCCCGGCTCTACCATAGCAAAGAATGCTGCTAAGTTAGCCTGTGCACCAGAATGTGGCTGAACATTGGCATATTCACAGCCGAATAACTTCTTTGCCCTTTCTATTGCCAGTGTTTCTACTACGTCAACATACTCACAGCCGCCGTAATATCTCTTTCCCGGATATCCTTCTGCATACTTATTGGTAAGCGGACTACCCATTGCTGCCATAACTGCCTTACTTACGAGATTTTCTGATGCAATCAGCTCGATGTGGCTTCTCTGTCTTGCGAGTTCGTCATCCATCGCTTTTGCAAGATCCGGATCAAAACTTGATACTTCATTGAATGAATACATGAATACAACCTCCATTTTTTATAATTCTTACGATACCAGGGTCAAAAGTTCACTCACCCACATGAGCTAGCTCATAAGTGGGTGAATGACTTTGGGGTGTGTCCCCAACATCTTTCCTATGATTTTATAATTAAATCTTAAATAAGTCAATGGCTTCTGACAGATGACGTGCATTTGTTAATAAATCTTCTGCAGCCGTATTCAGTCCTTCCACTGCGCCGAGCTGTCTGTTGGCTGTTTCGGTTACTTCTTCGGAAGATGCTGCTGTTTCCTCGGATACTGCCGAAATACTCTGGATAGAGTCAATTGTAACGGATTTTGCTTCGGCAATTGTATCAATACCGCCTGTAATCTCATTTAAGTTACTTAACAGTTCTTCAAACCTGCTCTGAATCTGTGCAAAAACCTTCTCTGCATTTTCAAGGGATTCGCCCTGTACTTCTACAACATCTTCGGCTTTCTTTGCAATCCTAACGGTATCATTGGTCTTGTCATTAATCGTACCGATGATTTTCTGAATCTCATTTGCTGAGTTCACGGACTGCTCTGCAAGCTTGCGGATTTCAGAAGCTACAACTGCAAAACCGCGTCCTGCCTCGCCGGCTCTTGCTGCTTCAATCGAGGCATTTAACGAAAGCAGATTGGTCTGTTCTGCAATCTCATTAATCGCATCAACAATTTTTGCAATCGCCTTGGACGATTCTTTTAACTGTGCAATTTCCTCAATAACCTGATGTGTAATCTCAACCGTTGAACCGGCATTAATCTTTAACTCACTAATTGAAGCCATGCCGCTTGCTACGATACCGGTTGTCACATCGGCAATCTTTGCAATCTTATCCGAATTATCAGATACGATATTAATCTTATCTGATAAAGCATCCATCTGTCTTAAACAATGCTCTGAATCTTCTGCCTGCTGGACAACGCCCTGTTCAATCGCTTCGATAGAAGCTGTAATATCCTGTGTTTCAGCTAACAGCTGTTTTGCACTGTCCGAAACGGTTGATACCGAAGTATCCACACGTTCCGATACTGTCTTTGTCTTTTCAATCAGCTGCTTTACATTATCAATCATGCCATTGGTACTTGCCGCGAGCCTTCCAAATTCATCTTTGCTTTTAACATCAATATGTACGGTTAAATCACCACCTGCTGCCAGTTCCAGCTTATCCATAATCTTTTTAATCGTCAGACTGAATGAATAAGCAAAATAGCCGCCGATTACCATCGCAATAAGGAATGCAATCACTACAATGGTAATGGTTACAATACGGATTTTCTGTGCCTGTGATACAATCACGCTCTGCGGAATCAATGCACATACGGTAAATCCATCGTCTGTCTTGGAGTAGATAAACAGCTGCTTTCTGCCATTATATTTTACATAAGAGCTTCCGCTTACATCTTCACTGTCTGCAAGCTTTGTAAAAAATTCCTGATTCGTAAAATACTGCTGTCCATCCTGAATATCCATATAATTAGATACTACGATTTCACCGCCGTCCGGCGCAATCAGACCGATAATGCTCTTTGAACCCATATCAATATCTGAAAGCGGCTCCGTAACATAATCAACATCCAAGTCAAAGAACATATAACCAATTGCCTTTTTAGATGTTCCGAGCAGCTGCCTTGCAAAGCTTACAGAATAATCTGCCGCGCCGCCTGCCGCATCCAATACTTCACGGCTTGAAAACCATGTAGAACGCTTCTGGTCGATTGTCTTACCTTCTGCAGAATTTTTAATCTTGTCTATATATCCTGCACTGTCAGCATCTTTTATCGTTGCCGTGTATAAAGGCTTTCCGTAATTACCAAAAATGTAAATATTTGAAATTGCCTTATTTCCCAGTGCCGTAGAGGTTAAATTGGCACGCAGTGTTGCATAATTATTGCCCTCTGTAATCGGATCGCTGCCGTATAAACCGGAATAGTATTCCTGCACCATGGAATTATTAACCATATCCGTTGCCGTTGCCTTTACATTCGTAAACATCAGGTTGTAGTAATCTGCCGTCTTGGTAATCGTCGACTGCGATGACTGTGTATAACTCTTTGTAATTGCTTTAGAAGCGGTTGTATAAGAAGCCACACCCAGAATAATAATCAATGCAATCGGTATGATA
>ENA-OQIO01000844-OQIO01000844.1-human-gut-metagenome-genome-assembly--contig:-NODE-844-length-15841-cov-1.702558_pt1 | contig 15841 bp, 20 predicted proteins | sample MGYA00242573_ERZ504737 | MGnify/ENA primary metagenome ERZ504737 (study PRJEB26092, sample SAMD00036203) | human gut metagenome | host: Homo sapiens | study: EMG produced TPA metagenomics assembly of...
AAAAAAACGAAATAAAACAGCATATGCGGAATGCGGATAGAAAATAAAAAGCGGAGGTGTTTGATTATGTCAAAAATCACAGAAGTAGCAGAATTGGTAGAAAAAGGAAAAGCAAAACTTGTAGGTGCAGCTGTACAGTCAGCTCTTGATGAAGGCTGTGAGGCAACAGAGATTCTTAACAGCATGATCGATGCAATGGCTGTTGTAGGTGAAAGATTTAAGAACGGAGAAATCTTTGTTCCGGAAATGCTGGTAGCAGCCCGTGCAATGAAAAAGGGTGTTGAGGTTCTGAAACCGCATCTTGCATCCGGCGCTACAGGAAGTATGGGAAAACTTATCATCGCTACTGTAGCAGGAGATCTTCATGATATCGGAAAGAATCTTGTTGCAATGATGATCGAAAGTGCCGGCTTTGAAGTTATTGATCTCGGTGTTGATGTACCTGCATCGAAGGTTATTGAATGTTACAAAGAAAATCCGGATGTTAAGGTAATTGCACTTTCAGCGCTGCTCACAACTACAATGCCGGCTCTGAAGGATACAGTTGCAGCACTTAATGCGGAAGATTTCAGAAGCAATGTTAAGATCATGGTTGGAGGAGCACCGATCACGAAGGAATTTGCAGATGAGATCGGCGCAGATGGATATTCAGAAGATGCAGCAAGCGCAGCAGTTCTTGCAAAAGCTTTGGCAGCATAAGGAAAATAAAACAGGCCGCTCTGTATTGTCTGTGCATGGCATAGACGGCAGAGCGGCTTTTGATTTACAGTGCCCATCGGAGGGATGAAAATGTACCGAATAAAATTTATCAGGGAGGAAAAGGAGATCCTGGTGGAACCGGGTACCAGGATCCTTGAGGCGGAAAGAAAAGCAAAGCTGGTTCCTGATGCACCTTGCGGAGGCCGGGGAAAGTGCGGGAAATGTCGTGTTAAAATAGAAGATCACATGGTGCTTGCATGTCAGACGGAAATCCACAGTGACCTTGAAGTAGATACATTGTCCGGATGCCAGGAAGAGGAGATCCTTACAGAAGGAATGCAGAGACCGGTTGCGTTCAGGCCTGATCTGAAACAGAAAAAAGTGATTCTTAAGAAACCGGAGACAGGAGACAACCGCTCTGAATGGGAGCGGCTGACAGAACAGCTGGATGTGGAAAAACCTGTTCTGCCTGATACTGAAATTGCATCGAGCTTTATGGCTGCAGAAAAGAAGCAGAAGAATGGTATGTGATCTGTGCAGGAAATAAGATCCTGGATATCAGCAGAGAAGAGAAAAAAATCTGTTTTGCGGCTTTTGATATAGGTACAACGACGGTGGTCGGCTATCTTATGGATGCATTGACCGGGAAGCAGCTGGCTCTCAAGAGCAGAATGAACCACAGACTCAGTATGGAGCAGATGTGATCATGCGGGCGGATCATGCTCTGGAGCATGGCGTAGAGCAGCTGACCGGCTGCATACGGAATGCGGTTGATGAAATGCTCCAGGAACTGGCAGAGGAAGCAGGAAGAAGCACATTAGATATCTGTCAGGTATCTGTGGTAGGAAATACCTGCATGCATCATCTTTTTCTTGGGATTTCTCCGGCATCGCTGGTCCATGCACCGTATAATCCGGCGATCAGTCAGGGGCTTACACTGAATGCAGAGCAATATGGGCTCCATATCCACAGAAAGGGGCAGCTGCTTATGCTGCCTGATATAGCCGGGTATGTAGGGGCAGATACCTGTGGCTGCATTTTGACGCTCAGACAGGATCAGCAGAACGAGATCAGCCTTATGATCGATATTGGAACGAACGGGGAGATGGTCCTTGGAAATAAAACGAGATTAGCCTGTTGTTCAACAGCTGCCGGTCCGGCATTTGAAGGTGCAAAGATCGAGTGCGGGATGCGTGGAGGAGCAGGAGCAGTAGATCATGTAGTATACAAAAATGGAAAATGGGAATACACGACTATAGGAAATAAGGCTCCGGCAGGCTTATGCGGTTCAGGTCTGATCGATCTTGTGGCACAGCTGTACCTGGCTGGCTTTATTGATGAAAGTGGTCATCTGGAAAGCGGCCAGGAAAAGGCGGGAGTGTTTGTGCTGGTACCTCCGGAAAAGGCGGGAAATGACAGGGGCGTTTATCTGACACAGAAGGATATCGGAGAGGTACAGCTGGCAAAAGCGGCTATCGCAGCGGGAATCTTTCTTCTTATGAAAAGACTGGAGATCACAGAAAAGGATATTAAACGGGTCTATCTTGCCGGTGCATTCGGCAATTACATGAATCCGGAAAGTGCGGCGGCGATCGGGATGTTCCCGGCTGAGCTGCTGCCCCAGGATACAGCCGGTAGGAAATGCAGCAGGAGAAGGTGCCAGGATCGCGCTTCTGAATGAAGAGGAAAGAAAAGAAATGGATCGGACTGTCAAAAATATGGATTTTGTGGAGCTGGCAGCCTCGCCGGAGTTCCAGGACTGTTTTGTGGATGGCTTATGCTTTCCGTAATGCGAGGAGAATGGATATGCTTAATATAAAAGAACTGGAAGAAATGGGAAAAAAGGCAGGATTTTCTCATGTAGCGCTTCTGAAGAGCGATTCGATCGAGCTTATGCCGGAGGTAAGGGAAATGTGCAAAAATAATATCTGCCATATGTATGCAAAACGCTGGAGCTGTCCTCCCGGATGCGGAGATCTTGAAGTATGCAGAAAAAAGATAGAAAAGTACAGGGAAGGCATTATTGTCCAGACAGTGGGGAAACTGGAGGATCCTCTGGACGGAGAGACGATGATGGAGACAGAAGCGGTTCATAAACAGAATTTTTATGAATTTGAAAAAGTGCTCAGAGAAAGATGGCCGGGTATGCTCCCCATAGGGGCCGGGTGCTGTACAAAATGTAAAACGTGTACATATCCGGATGCTCCATGCCGTTTCCCCGAACAGGCATTTTCTTCGATGGAAGCCTATGGAATGCTGGTAACACAGGTATGCCAGGCAAATGGTCTGGAATACTATTATGGTCCCTGTACGATCGCCTATACCAGCTGCTATCTTCTTGAATAGAACAGGAGTGAAAAAATGAATGACAGAGAACGGGAGGCATATCTGAACAGGATCGGATATGAGGGTGAATTAAGAACAGATAAAAAATGTCTGGAAAAGATAATGGAACTTCATCTTTGCAGTATTCCCCTTTGAAAAATCTGGAAGTTTTTGACGAGGGAAGGATTCCTTCTCTGAGGTCGGAAGATATTTATGAGAAGATCATTGTCAGAAAACGAGGCGGATATTGCTTTGAGCTGAATAAATTGTTTTATGAGCTTCTGAAAGCTTTGGATTTCCGTGTGATCCCTGTGGCGGTAAGGATATTGTGGAACCGGGAAGAGCTTCCGCCGGTCCTGCACCGGGCAACCCTTGTTATTTTTGAGGAAGGAAGCTATTACTGTGATGTAGGATACGGAGGTCCCGGACCCAAGAAGCCGGTTCTTATGAAGGATGGTATCCACAGAGAAAAAAACGGATGGTACCGTGTTAACATGAAACCGGGAAATACAAACGGAGAGATTCTTGTTGAACGAAAGAAAGAAGAAAAATATCTGCCAATAACTCAGATTTTCACAGATTCCTGCAGTAGAAGCAGATTTTGAACTGCTGAATTTCTATTGTGCAAAATCTCCGGATGTATTGTTTACCAGAAAAAGAGTGGTGAGCATCTGCAGACCGGAAGGAAGTGTTGCGCTGACCGGGGATGTTCTTACGATCCAGAAGGAAGATGGATCCATTGAAACGAAAATAAGCGATTCGGAAGAAACCATCAGGCTATGGATGGAACATTATTTCGGATTGGAGTTTTTACAGATATAAACAGAAAAAAGGACCAGGTTGTCAGGTGACAGTCTGGTCCTTTTCCTGCAGAAGAAAGCAGAGCTGCAGAAGAAGCCGGTCTTTCGGATTATCCAGATCAACCTTTGTGAGTTTCTGGATGCGCTCCAGACGGTAGGTCAGGGAACTTCTATGTATAAAAAGCTCACGGGCTGTCTGAAGAGAATTGCGTTCATGCTCCAGATAGACTTGAGTGTGTGATACAGCTCAGTATTGTTTTTTCGGTCATAATTCTGCAGTGCATCCAGCCGTGAAGAGACCAGAAGCTCGGGACTGATCTGATGGCTGATCTGGGAAAGCATATATTCCAGAAGATAAGCATCAAAATGATAGCACCAGCCATGCTCTGACTTTTTTTGCCCAGGCGCAAGGCGGAAACAGCCTGAATATATCCCTGAGGATCAGGAGAAAATCACGAAATTCAGAGCTTACTCCCATTTTAAAAAGCCCTTCGCGCAGGATGATCGCAAGTGAACTGATAACATCGGAAGATACAGAGTGCTTAAAGGACAGATTAACGATCACAACGATTCCCTGCTGATAGGTAAAAGCCAGACCTTCCGGGATCTGGGCTTCAATGTGTCCCAGTGTGGCGATGGAAGAGTGCATACGGTCATCCTGCTGCTGGGTTTCCAGACGAAGTACAAGATACCGGTCATGGCGATTCCAGTTCAGATACTGGATCTGATCGGTAACTGCCTGTAGTTCTGTGAGCTTTCCGGAAAGATATTCAGTGAAAAACTGCCGGGAGTCATTTCCCATTGAAATCTGGAACAGATTGTGCCGGCGGATACACAGCTCGATAAAGGAGCCAAGATACTCAAGAGCAGAAAAATGTCCGGGCTGTATCTCCGTCTGAAGCTCATCCACACAAAGCCGGCCCTGATAATTGCCGCTGACCCAGAGATTCATGTAGAGGATACGGTAACCGCGGAGCTCTTCGGAATAAATATTGGCGCCGTGGGTGATAAGTGTGCGCTGGTATTCGGCATCAAGCTTGAAATCCTGAATCAGGCTTAAAGGTGCGATGAGTCTACCTGTACGCTGGTCATGGACATTCGGACATACCGGTTACGTGCCGGGGAGAAGAAAGGATATAAAAGTTGGTGTCGTGGGCAAAAACCGGATTATGAAATATATCCAGACTGGCTTCCAGCATCTCATTCAGCGGATCGATACTTCCAAGTGCAAGCTGGAGTTTACTGTCCCAGTCAGAATATCTGTCAAAGGTCTGCTGTATTTGGTTGAAGACCTCAGAAAAAGAAAGGGTTCCCTTAATGTGAAGGATCCTGCAGCTTTCGGAAAAGCAGGAAAGATCACCGGAGCCCACCACTACAAATGCGATGTTCTGGTATCGCAGGAAGCTTTCGGAAAGAGAATTGCCGAAGACAAGATAAAGGTAGCATGGCTTTAGCAGGGCTCCTGCCTGATATATGCGAAGACCATCCAGCGTCAGGGGGTCTTCACGGCAGAGGATGGAAACATCCTCTTTTTTCTCCGCAAAATCGTCAGCAATGATCTGGAGATTAAGATGGAAGCCGGTATGCGGGCTATTCACGAAATGCTCTCTTTTATTCAAAATATTTCCTCCAATTCATAAAAGCCTTGTATTTATAGGAAATTATAACATATTAGACGGAAAATAAAAAGAAAACGGAGAGGAAATTATTTGTGCATATTTACAATAATAACTGTACAAAAGTATGAAGCATTGGAGAAAGAATGAAGAAGTGTGCGGATTTACGAACAAGAAAAAAAACAACTATACTGTAATCATCAAAGGTAACGTGAAGTTGTGGAAATGGCCGGTCCCACAAAAAACAGCGAAGGGGGAAAGAAAATGAGTAAAAATGAAATACCGAAACAAGATCCGAAACAGAAAAAGGGTCTTACAAATGCCCTGAAATATTTCTTTGGTGTTGGTGATGCCGGATTTGTTCTTATGAGTAATATCGAGACATTTTACTTTATGACATTTCTGACGGATCTGGCAGGCTTTGCAGCTGGTGTAGCTGGTGTGATCAATTCCGTATTTACCATTGTTGATGCCTGTCTGTCCTGGCTTTACGGAGGAATCATCAATGGCACAAAAGCAAAGAAATGGGGGCGTTATCGTTCCTGGCTGATCATGGTTCCGTGGATGGTGCCGTTTCTGTACGCATTCATGTTCATACGTGTCAGCGATAATGAATGGGTTTCGGCAGTGGTGATCATTGTCGCATCCATCGCATCTCATGTGGCATGGAATTTCAGCTATGTTGCCAACGCAACCCTGATCAGTGTTGTTGGTAAAACACCGGAAGACAAAGCAACGCTTGCATCCTCCAGGGCAACCTGGAATAACATAGGCGGTCTGTTGTTTTCCTATATGGGTCTTCCATTTGCAACACTTCTTGCCGGATATGTCGGTGAGAAAAATAAATTTGCAGCAGCAGCTTTCTGCCTGGGTATTCTGATGGTCGTAACCTATTTCGCCCATTTCAAGATGACGGAAGGCTATGAAGAGATTGAAACGGAAACAGCAGGAAAGAAAAATGACAAAACAAAGATCACGATCAGAGAGATGTTTGCTTCCCTGTTTCAGAATCCGCCTCTTATGGTCCTGATGCTGGCAGACCTTGCAAAATGGTGTGTGAAATTTGTAACAGCAGCATCAGCTATTTACTATTTCAGGGATGCAATGGGAAATCCGGGACTGATGACCACTTATCTTCTCTGGGTTGCCATCGGTGCCATCATCGGAGCTTTTTCCATGAGATACATTGCAAAAGCAATATCGTCCCGTACAACTATGATCATCGCTTATGCAGGAATGGCAGTATCACTGTTTCTTGTATATATTTTCTATGGAAATGCAATGACAGTGATCGCCCTTATGACACTTGCCCAGTTCTTTTATGGCATGGCTTTTGCAGCTTCACCTGCACTTTATGCGGATACTGTAGTGTATGCAACATGGAAGAGCGGAAAAGATGCATCCGGATGGATCATGGGATTACAGAATCTTCCGCTGAAGATTGCCGTGTTCTTAAGAGGAACGATTCTCAGCGCCTGTCTTGTGGCGGTAGGCTGGAAATCCGGAGTTGTTCTTGAGGGGACGGCTCGTCAGGGAATGACGATTTCCTTTGCACTTGTTCCGGCTATTTTCTGTCTGGCAGGTCTTCTGCTTCTGGTGTTTGGATTTAAGATCACAAAGGAAAAGGTTCTTCAGTATCAGGCTGAGATTGACGCAAGATCATAAAGATAAGTGATCGGGTATTTTGAAAGATCACAGGATAATAAAGGAGGAAGCATTATGTTGAAAGCATCGGAGATTTTACTTGAAACGATAAAAAAGGACGGCAGGCCGGAACGACTTCTGAGACAGTATGAGGGTGCGACCTTTTACCCGCCGAACCCGGCAAATAATTATGTGCGTGGAAACCGTCACCGTGGTATGGAGCCTATGAAGGATCTTTTCGGAACTGAGATTCTCTGGCTCAGGAACAGCTGGCTGCAATGCCACATGTAACAGAGGACAACAAGGTCATTGATGATATCACAGAATGGAAAGAGCAGCTGGTGATTCCGGATATTGTCGGTCAGTGCTCGGATCCGGCTTTATGGGAACCATTTAAACAGAAGGCACAGGAGATAAAGGATTCAGGAAGCCTTTTCATGGCATTTATGCTACAGGTGTTTTTGAGAGGCTTCACTTCCTGATGGGATTTGAGGATATGCTGGTGAACTTCCTTCTTGAGCCGGAGGATATGATGGATCTCTGCAATGCCATTGGGGAGTACCGTTTCCAGCTTACAAAGCTGATCGTTGATAATCTCCACCCAGATATCATCCTTTCCCACGATGACTGGGGTTCCAAGCAGTCCCTGTTCATCAGTCCGGACACATGGAGAGAATTTATCAAACCACAGTATGAAAGATCCTATAAATATATGAAAGACCATGGAGTGATCATCATGCATCACGCAGATTCCTTCATGGAACCGATTATAGAGGATATGGTTGATCTTGGGATTGACATCTGGCAGGGAACACTTCCGCAGAATGATATTCCGAAGCTCCAGAAACAGCTGAACGGAAGAATGACACTTATGGGTGGAATCGATGCTTCGATCGTAGACCGAGTGGATTCCACAGAAGAAGAGATCCGCAAGGAGGTCAGAAGAGCATGTGAGGAGTATGCACCACACGGACATTTCATTCCATGTATTACCTATGGAGGTCCCGGTTGTCTGTTCCCTCATGTAGATTCAATTATTGATGACGAGATTGAAAAATATAATAAGGAGCATTCCTGTAATTCATTAAAAGCGCCAATTGAATAAAAAAGAACCTCAAGGTATGATTGAGTTGCATCTTGGCGGATGTAAACAAAACAATCAAGCACTGGAGGTTCCAAATGAATTATACACAGAATGAAAAGATTGAGCAAGTAACAGATTCAACAATGGTTGTCGGAGTTGATATCGGAAGCCAGATACATTATGCAAGAGCTTTTGATAACAGAGGACGCGAACTTACAAAACGTATTTTTTCTTTTCATAACGATCTGGAAGGGTTCAATTCTTTCAACCTTTGGGCAGAGACACTTAAGACTGAGAATAAAAAGACTGCAGTTCTGATCGGCTACGAGCCAACAGGTCATTACTGGTTTGCGTTTGCGAAGTATGTAAATGATCATCAGAAAAGATTAGTAATGGTCAATCCATTCTCGGTTAAGAAGATCAAGGAACTTGATGATAACAGTCCAAAGAAAACAGATTCAAAAGATCCAAAAACAATCGCAAAACTAGTTGTGGATGGGAGATATTCAATCCCATACATGCCAGAAGCATTTATGCCGAAATAAGAGACCGGGTATACAGCCGTGACAGGATCAGGAAGCAGCACAACATATCTGCAAACAGGATCCAGAGATGGCTTGCAATACATTTCCCGGAATATCTGGATTATACACACGATTTGATGCAATAAGCGGCCTGGCAGTGCTTGAAAAAGCACCATTGCCAAAAGATGTGATCGCGCTTGGAGTAAATGGGATCCGAAAGATCTGGCATGATAAAAAGATGCGTGGCAGAGGAGTTACTGAAGATAGGGCAAAGACCCTGGTTGAAGCTGCGCACAACAGTGTTGGACTTGACGGAGGGATTGGAACAAAAAAGTGAATTATATATGCTGCTCAGGTTTCCAGCACGGTTTATCTTTGCGGAGAATCGAAGACAAGTACCGTCTGGGCATCTATTGATCTGAAGCAGCGGCAGCTTTTGGATATGGATTAAAATTCACATAATCTTTATTTGATTATTTGAAAAAACAGTGCTATAGTAAAGTTGGTTCCGGTAAACGGATGATTTATGGATCCCAGAAGAGGACCGGGCGGAACCAAATTACTGTTGACCGGTCAGGATCTGGATCAGGAAAGAAGGAAGAGGGAAAAAATTGCGTAAAAAATCACATATACTGTTAGGCAGATACCTGGCTGACCAGATGTCTGAGGTGTACAGTCTCCAGCAGCACAGAAAAGCGTTTTGCCTGGGCAATATCATGCCTGATCTGAAACCATCGTTTCTCACCACCAGACATGAGTTTTTCGGAACATTCGATTACCTCCAGAATAAGATGAGGGCGCTTGTCGAGAAGAACCCGGAGGAAGAGAATGCCAGAGTATACTGGAGAAGATTCGGTGAGGTCATGCATTATATGGCTGATTATTTTACTTTTCCTCATAACAAAACATACAAAGGAAATCTTGCAGCACATAATTCTTATGAAGCTGAGCTGAAAAACCGCCTGAGAGAATGTATCCTCAGCGGCGCAGCAGACAGCCAGCTGGAAGAAGCGAAGCAGTTTGAAAGCTTTGAGGAACTTGTGGAATATATCCGTGAGCGTCATGCATATTATCTGGAAAGCCCGCGGTGCATTGCCGATGACATTCGTTTTATCCTTCGGGTGTGCTATCAGGTTGTACAGGGGATTTTTCAGCTCTGTGTCAGAAAACAGTTTCATATGGGCGGACAGCGGCAGTGACTGTCTGACAGTATACAAAAAGCCGCAGTGTGTGAGAACGCTGTGGCTTTTTTATGTTATGGTAAACCAAAAAGAATCTTACAAAAATATGAATAAAAAGTGAAAAAAAGATGAATTGGAAGAGATATCCTACCAGAACGGTTGATTTCACAATTTTCGTATGCTAAAATAAATTGAATTAAACTTTAAGTTATCAAATGGTTTAAGGCAGACCTTTATTATAGGGGAAGTAAAGGGATGTTCAAGGAAAGAAGGGAGCATCTTAATAAATATGAAGAACAAGTACCTGAATAAGTTTTTTTGCATCACGATGTTATCAGCTATGGTACTGGCAGTTCCAACCGGAGTAAAAGCCGCCGAGGAAGCAGATAATATTGTTGCTGAGGAAGGTGTTTCGGGAGACGGGAGTGAGGTAAGTGAATCGGAAGTTCTGGCAGATCCGGTGCCGACAGCTGCGCCGGAGCCGGAAATAACTGCTGCACCTGAACCGGAACCAACTACAGCACCGGGACCAACGGATACACCGGCGCCTGCGCGACGGAAACACCGGAGCCAACCGCAACACCTGCACCGACGGAAACACCGGCTAGGGATGATTCTGCAAAGGTACAGGCGGTGATCCGGAAGATCAAAGCACTGGCAGGCAGAACGATCACAGCAGCAGATAAAGCTGAGATAGAGAGCGCACGTGCAGCTTATGAGGCGCTGTCTAAGACAGAAAAGGCCAAAGTTACGAATTATAAGATTCTGACGGAGGCAGAAGCCAAGCTTGTAGCTGCCGACAAGAACGACAGTAATAACAAAAAAGACAACAAAAATACAGAGATCACAGATGGAAATAACGCAACAGCAACACAGATCGGAGATCCTGTTTATGTGACAAATATGGTTTCCAATCTTCATGCAGGCAAGGATTTTTATCTGGATAGTCTTAAGAACAATTATCATCTGTCCTTCTCCGATGATTTTGCTTCTGTAATGGAAGAGATTGAAAGAGAATATAAAGAGAAGAACAAGCTTACCGATACGGAGAATACACTTCTGGTAAGAAACTGGCAGGATATCCTTGCTGTTTATATTTATGAAAAGAGCAAAGCAGGAGTAACGTCATTTACATTGGATGCATCCTGCAAGGATGATCTGGCAAGGATTTTTGCGGAGATGAACCCCATCGTCAGGGACAAGCAGGATATTACCAAGATATCCTACGGAAATCGCAAGATCAACTACTACATCAAGAAGAACAATATTGCAAAGGAAGACAGAAGCGTCCTTAAGAAATATGTGGAAACAGACTGTAAGCTTCTCTGTGCGGTAGTTACCGCATCCAAGGGCTTTGTCCGTGAAAGCGTGGGAGACAATGTTTCCGAGGATCGTGTAGATGTTATCACCGCAGCGTATTCACTGGTTGGCAAGGTCGGATATTTCTGGGGCGGCAAATCTACGGTGATTGGAGAAGATCCAAGCTGGGGCTCCGTTGAGAAGGTATCAGCAGACGGCAGCAGAAGCTCCGGTACGCTCCGTGCATATGGTCTGGACTGCAGCGGCTTTGTTACCTGGGCAGTGATCAATGGATATAAGGATCAGGGAATGCAGGCAGCAGTTGGAGACGGAACCTCTGACCAGTGGGAGAAGGCCGGTGTTGTCAGCGAAGCAGATGCACAGCCAGGAGATCTGGTATTCCAGAGAGGACCGGAAGCAGGAAGCAACAACCACGTTGGTATCCTGTGCGGAAAGACGGATTCCGGCGACTGGATCGCAGTACATTGTTCCTCAAGCAAGAATGGTGTAACGGTTGGTGAGGCATACAGTGCAAGCTTCCGTTATATCAGAAAGCCATCCTTCTATCAGGATACAACAGCGGAGGAAAATAAGACCACAGCTACAGAGAATGATGTTCTGACAGAGGAGAGTGCAGAAAAGCTCCTCACGGATGTGGTTAGATCTGATGCACTGAAGGATGCACTGGCATCCGGTGATACTGTTTCCAGTGACCTTCTTGCAGATTTTAAGAATAAGGCTTTGCAGGAGGATGAGGAAGAAGATGAAGTTGAGACGCTGACTCTGGATCAGGAGACCATGGACGATGCAGTGGATACATTTGATGATGATGTAGAAACACTGGAAATGGAAAACTAAGGGACAGCGATTGAAGATAAGGGCAGTCTCCCACGGGAGGCTGCCCTTTCTTACAATCGCTGCTTCAGACATAGGACATGATATTATGAAAAAAAGAAATTTCTGCCCCATGGCAGCCGCAGTACTTGCAGCCGCAGTGATCCTTCAGCCCTTTAGCGCTTCGGCAGGGGCACTGGATCAGATCCGATCCATAGCAAAGAGCGTTATTTCAGGGGAGCCAAAGGAAGTAGAGGAACTGCGTCAGATGGAGGTTGCCCAGAGCGAAGAAGGACATCAGGAATATTATTTCAAACAGCTTACGGAAGAAGAGCAGAGAGTATATCGGGAGCTGCTGAAAGGAATCCGTGCCCGGGAAAAGGAGTTTTATCTGACAATTTCCGATGATGACAGTATTGACAGAAGCTATCATGCAGTATTGAAAGACCACCCGGAGATATTCTGGGTCCACAATCGTGAAAAAATCTACAAAACTACGTATTCAGACAGTGATTACTGCGTTTTTACTCCGGGCTATACTTATACAGACAGCGAGATCGATGAGATACAGACGGCAATGGAGCAGAGCTTTCAGGAGGTCAGAGCCCTGATCCCGGAGGATGCCGGTGACTACGAGAAGGTACGCATTGTTTATACGTATGTTATTGACCATACCCAGTATCAGACCGGGGAGGATGATCAGAGCATAGCAGGTGTTTTCTGGAAAAAATCCGCAGTCTGTGCCGGATATGCAGGAGCTGTCCAGTATCTTCTGGAAAGGCTGGATATTCCCTGTATTTATGTGGACGGAAGCACAAAAGGAAGTACAGAGGGTCATGCATGGGATATTGTAAAAATTGGCCAGGAGTATTATTATGTAGATGCTACCAATGGGGATCAGCCGGATTTTCTAAATGGAGATGCCGCGCAGCTGGAAGAACATAAGACGATCATTTACGATTATCTCTGCCCTTTCCCGGAAGAATATGAAAAAACCTATACACCATCGGAAGAACTGACAGTTCCGGCATGTACTGCGAAGGATCTGGATTTTTATGTGCTGAACCAGGGGTACTTTGAAGATTACAGCTGGCAGGACATATATGATTATTGTAAGATGAGACTGGATAATGGTGCGGCTGTTGTGCGTTTCAAGTTTGGCGGTCAGGAAGCTTTTTCCGAAGCCTGTCAGGAACTGCTGGATGATGGCGTGGTACAGAATGTGGCACAGTATTATATGAAACTTCACGGACTTGGTCAGGTGGAGTATCATTATGGAGTGATGGATAATTTTTATACCATATATTTTATTTTCTGAAACATCTTCGGGAAGATTTCCGGAGGTTTTGGAAAGAGAGGAGTAAGTTATGAATATGGATATGTTGTCAAGAGGATTTGACATACTGCAGAGAGCAGGAGGTATGGAACAGATCAGCCAGCTGATGGTGATCGTATATGGAGTGCTCTGCGTTTTCGGGCTTTTGAACTGTATCCTGGGATATCGTATCCTCCGGTTCTGGATGATGATCTTTGGATTTATCATCGGAGCAGGCGCCGGCTTTGGTGTAACCTATATGTCCGGTGTTCAGGATAAAATGGTGATCGCAGGTGCCATGGCGGGACTGGGGATCGTACTGGCTGTTGTTTCGTTTCTGATCTACAGGGCAGGAATCTTTGTACTGGGATTTGGTATCGGAATAACATTGAGTTATTTATCTGATTCATCCGACCAGTTCCTTTTCCTTTTTCCTGTGCATCCTTATCGGCGTGGGACTGGGAGTACTTGCGATGCGTTATGCGAAAGGTGTGATCATTGTCGGAACCAGTATACTGGGTGGCGTTCTGGCAGGATTATCCATTGCAAAGATCGCAGGGCTGGCGCAGTTTCCATACGGAGTCGGTATGGCAGCGGGAATTGTGATCCTTGGTATGCTGATCCAGTTCGCCATCAACAAAGACCGATACGATGAGGAAGATGACGAAGAAGAGGATGACGACGATGGAACTCTGCCGGAGGAGACCAGGAAGCCGGCAGGAAGGGACCGTAGAGGAAACAGCCGTGAATATACCTCTGACCGTAACAGGGACGATCACAGATATACATACGAAAACCGGGCAAACGATGACCGGGAAAGCCGGGGTGAAAGACGTTCCCGCAGACCATCTGACAGAGAAGGACGCAACTCTGACAGACGAGAAAGAAATTATGCAGACAGCCGAAAAAGATCCGGAAGCGAAAGAAACAGCAAAGGCAGTTCCGCTGAAAGAAGAAGCACTTCCGGAACCTCCGGCAGAAACAGAACCTCCGACAGAAATTATGCTTCGGATGACAGAAGAGGCCGCAGATACAGCCAGAGCAGCAGCACCAGGGAACGAAGGAATGCAGGAACGGGAAGCAGATCCCGCTATGCAGATCCGGAGGATCATGAAGACTATGATCGTTTTGATGAGTCGGAAAACAGGGACAGCTATGAAGATTTTGAAAAACTGCAGCAGAAAAGACGCCGGATGGATATTGAAAATATGGCGGATTTTGATGAGCAGGAAGAATATGGAAATTACAGGAATGACCCGGATCTGATGAACGATGAGGATCTGGATGAACTTGATGAGTGGAAAGACAACTGAGAAAAATCCGAGGAGTGACAGAAATGGGAAAAGAAGCCAAAACAAACGCGATGAGAATGCTGGATCGAAAAAAAGTAAAATATGAAGCGATCGCATATGACTGTGGAGAGTTCATAGATGGGATCCACTGTGCAGACATCACAGGAGCCCCTCATGATCAGTCCTTTAAGACCCTGGTCATGGAAGGGAAAAGCGGTGGCTACTATGTGTTTGTAGTTCCGATCGAGAAAGAGGTGGACCGTAAGGCAGCCGCAAAGTCTGTAGGCGAAAAAACAGTAGATATGATCCATGTAAAGGATCTTACAAAGATCACGGGCTATATCCGCGGAGCTGCAGCCCTCTTGGAATGAAAAAAAATTATCCGGTGGTGTTTGACCAGTCTGCCGAAAACTTTGATGAGATCTATGTAAGTGGTGGAAGAGTAGGCCTTACCCTGAAGGTACCGCTTAAAGATCTTCTGGATGTAACACAGGGCAAGCTTGCTCCGATCACCATGGAGTAAACGTATATAAAACAGATAAAAAAACTCCCCTGCCTGCCTGTAAAGGCGGAAGCAGGGGAGTTTTTGTTACAGAAGCATGGGATTTAGTTATCCTGTGCGTCCTCTTCGTTAACCTGGAATACGTGACGCTTCTTGGCCATTTCGTCGCTGGCAAGATACTCGTCGTAAGTGGTGATCTTGTCTACCAGCTTGCCGTTAGGAGGATCTCCATGATACGGTTTGCAGTTGTCTGTACAAACTGGTGATCGTGTGAGGTGAAAAGGATCACTCCCGGGAATTTGATCAGTCCGTTGTTCAGTGCTGTAATAGACTCCATATCCAGATGGTTGGTCGGCTCATCCAGGATCAGGATATTGGCACCTGAGATCATCATCTTGGAAAGAAGACAGCGGACCTTCTCACCACCGGAAAGAACACGGACACGTTTTACACCATCCTCACCAGGGAAAAGCATACGGCCAAGGAATCCACGGACGTAGGTTGCGTCCTTGATCTCGGAGTACTGTGTCAGCCAGTCGGTGATAGTAAGGTCGTTATCGAATTCCTGTGTGTTATCCTTTGGGAAATATGCCTGTGAAGTGGTAACGCCCCATTTGTAATTTCCTTCATCCGGCTCCATTTCACCTGTAAGGATCTTGAAGAAGGTTGTGATGGCCTGCTCGTTGGCACCCACAAAGCAACCTTATCTTCACGACCAGAGTGAAG
>ENA-OQIO01000845-OQIO01000845.1-human-gut-metagenome-genome-assembly--contig:-NODE-845-length-15838-cov-1.947234_pt1 | contig 15838 bp, 22 predicted proteins | sample MGYA00242573_ERZ504737 | MGnify/ENA primary metagenome ERZ504737 (study PRJEB26092, sample SAMD00036203) | human gut metagenome | host: Homo sapiens | study: EMG produced TPA metagenomics assembly of...
GTCAAGGCCTTCGAAGAGAAGTTCGACGTCGAGGCTGCTGCCCCGGTCGCCGCTGTTGCCGCCGCTCCGGCTGCTGGCGCTGCTGCTGAGGAAGAGAAGGATGAGTTCGACGTCATCCTCTCCGCCGTCGGCGACAAGAAGATCCAGGTCATCAAGGCCGTCCGCGCTATCACCAACCTGGGCCTGGCTGAGGCCAAGGCTCTCGTCGACGGCGCTCCGAAGGCTGTCCTGGAGAAGGCCAAGAAGGAAGACGCCGAGAAGGCCAAGTCCCAGCTCGAAGAAGCCGGCGCCACCGTCGAGCTCAAGTGATTCGCGCGGCTTCAAGCCGCAATCACCAAGCTGTAATGGAAACCCCGTTTGCCGTAAGGCAGCGGGGTTTTCCGCATATGGAGCATGACTCAGGCATGTTCTAAAATGGGGGAATTAGGCGAAAGTTGTCAATTTATCGGTTCGGAATCCTTACTTTCGCGATGAATCATGACACAATGGCAGATAGTGTAGTGCGAAAGGAAGGCCGACAACGGTGAGCGAGGATCGACGAATGACGCGGCAGTGGACCGTCAAAGTTGACGGAAACAACGTGAAAACGCTTCATGACGGCGAAAGCGTGGAAATCGGGCGCAAACCGTTGCGCCCGCTGTCGGATGACGGGTTCGCTCGTCTCGACATCATGGATCCGGGCAAGTCCATGTCGAAAAGACATGCGGTCCTCTCCGTCGACAAGCAGGGCAATTGCTCCGTACGAGATCTGCATTCCACCAACGGCTCGTTCGTGGTGACGAACAACGGCCAACTGATGCGCCTGCCCGCAGGCGAGGACATCAAGCTGCCCATCGACTCGATGACCCTGCAGTTCGGCGACGTGCGTCTTACGCTCGAATCCGCATTCGAACACGATGACGAGGATGACGACGCCACCTCCGGTGTCTCGGATGATACAAGCCAGCCGGTTTCGAACCTGTTCGAATACGCGGTCTCCGACGAGGCTCCGCAGGAACCGGATGCAGCCGGCATGTCCGTGGACGACATCCTCAATCTGCGTGCCGGCGAGCCGACGACGTTCTTCCACGCGCGCAATGTCACCGACCGTGCCGATGCTCTGCACCAGGCGGAACGTCAGACCTTCACGCCGGAGCATGCCGACAAGCCGGAACTCGAAGATGCGTTCCCCTCGGTCTCCTTGGTTCAGGAAACCGTCGTGGCCGCGGACAAGCCCCGCGACCTGTTCGCCGACGCCGCAGCGCAGGCCGAGGCTGAAGCTGAGATCGAGGCCGATGCGGCCGATTCCGCTGACGCGGCTGCGACCGATGCCGAGGTGGCTGCCGTCTCAACCGAGACAGCCGCTCAGCCCTTGGAAGCATCCCATGACGGTAACAAGAACAACCTGATTCCGGTGGACAAGCTGTTCAGCGCGCGCCCCAGCACGCCAATCGCCGTCGCTCTGCCCGACAGGAACGACACTGGCGATAACACAGGCAACGTTGACAAGGCTGACAATGCGGCTGACGCGTCCGCCCAGGAACAGACGCAGTCCGCCGAACAATCGCAGATGGCGGAACAGCCCACATCGGAAACTGCCGAACAGCAGCCCGCCGAACAGCAGTCGAAGCCGATGCACGCTACGCAGCCGCAGACGGAACAGCCGGGAACGGTCGACCGCGGAAGACGGCGACGAGCGGTTCCGCCCGCAAAACAGCCAATCGCAGCCCGCGCCGGACGAAACCGCCGCATTCAAGCCGATCTTCGAACCGGGATCGGTATTCGACCGTGTGTCCAAAGGCGGCCTCGCCAAGCAGGAGCAGACCATCGAGGTCGACGGCCTGACCTCCGATGACGCCAAACGCACGGATGATTTCACAGTGCAGTTCCAGATGGCGCGTCATCCGGAACTGTTGCCGTTCCTCGCCATGAACCCATCCCTATACGATGACCTGTACGCGTGGTTGGCGCATTGGGCAACCAAGACATCGATGCGGCTTTGGCACACAATCCGGGATATGAGGAATACCGCAAGGCAGTAGGGAAGTGAGTCGGTATATGAGCGAAAACGAAGAGACGCCACCGCGTTGGACCGTATCCGCGGATGGCGTGAGGAGTATCGCCTTGGTCTGGCACCATCCCCGCTTGAGGATGTGACGCAACTGAGCGCCCAGCTTGACCTGACGCATGCGCACCCATCGGGCATCGCGCAGCTGTTCGCCAAAGGACACGTCACCTTGGACTCGTTGTTCCGAGACAACGGCATGCTGCGCGCCGCGGGCAGGCGTGTGGAACGCGTGCTCGACGACCGTGACGCGAAAAGCCGTGTCAGCGGCGTCGGCGAACTCTCCTTGGTGGTCGGCGTGGCCATTTGGAAAGGCAACCAGATGCCGGTGCTCATGTATCCGGTCGAAGTGCGCAAGGAAGGCCGCAACATCGAGAACGGCACCGTCATCGCGTTCACCGGACGAGTGCGTCTGAACGCGGCCTTCGCCGCCGTGATGCGTGAAAACAACGTGACATTGGACGAGACCAAGCTCTTCGATGGTTCGAATTACGAAAGCGGCACCCCCGAAACGTCCGCGGTGTTCGCGGCCATCACAGCGCGCGCGTCCAGCGTTTTCCCCGATTTCGAAATCGAACGTCACATCATCCTCGGCTGCTTCATGGACCGTCCTCGCAGATGCTGGTGGAAAGTCGCCAGATCATCAACCAGCTGTCCCAAGGCCCGACAGGCAACACCGTCCTGGACGCGCTCGCCGGGAACAAGGAAGCCGCGGACGCGCTGAAAGACGCGCAGATTCCCGAATACAGTCCGTTCGACGCCGATCCCCATGGCGAATACGAGATTGGCGACGTTGACAACACCGTCCGATACGCGGCGCAGCTGGCCGCATCCGGGCATTCGATTTTCGTGGACAGCGCGATCAGCGGCAACACGGCCGAACAGGCCGCGGCAATCGCCTCCCGTTGCGTGATGGGCGGACACAGCGTGTTGTACGTGCCGTGCGTCACCGACCAAAAGCGCCGTTTCATGCAGACGATCGCGGCCAACGAGATGAGCGGCCAATTGCTGGACATCGCCGATGACGGCGCCAATGCGGCAATCGACCGTCAGCTGATAGCCGCAGTCGGTTTCCAATCCGGCGTCGCGACTTCGCGTTTCGACCAGATCTCCGACGAACTGGTGGGCGTACGCTCCGCCTGGCCCGCTATCTGGCGACCTGCACGGCGTCAGCCAGGAATGGGGTGTGTCCGCATACCAGACCATCCAGAATCTCGCACAAATCGCCGTCCTGCCCACGCATCCGACCACGCATGTGCGTCTGGCCAAGCAGTCCGCCCATTCCATCGCGGACAAGATGGAGGAATGGGCTCAGAAGCTGTATCGCGCGGGAGAACTCGGCGAATACACCATCGGCGCGCAGGACACCGCCTGGTACAAAGCCTCCCTGTATTCCGAAGAGGAAGCGGTCAGCGCATACCAGCGTGTGGTCGAGCTGCTGCGCAAGGTGCTGCCCGCCACCCGCAAACAGGTGTCCAGCACCGTGCAGACCTGCGGCTTCCCGATTCCCACCACCGCGCAGGAGTGGGGACGCCAGGTCATGGTGCTCAAGAACCTGCGCCGCGTGCTCGACGTCTTCCAGCCGGAAATCTTCGAACGCGACATCGATTCCATGATCGAGGCCACCAAGCCCAAGGCCCAGCGCAAGGCCGAAGGCAGCTCCATGGGATTCTGGGAACGTCGCCGCCATATCAAGGAGCCAAGTCGATGCTGCGCGTCGGCGCGCAGGTGGAGAACCTGCATGAGGCGCTGCTCGTGGTGGCCAAGCAGGCCGAACAGTGCACATGTTCGTTCCTCACGGCGGATGGCCGGTGCTGCCCGCCAAACTCGACGACATCATCAACACGCAGGACCAGCTGACGAACGATATGACCGCGTTGAACGTGGCGCTCGCCACCACACCGCAGGGCGGCAATCTGGACACCGTCGACCTCAACCAGGTGGAAGAGCGTCTGAAGGCCCTGTATGACGACAAGCAGGCGTTGGATACGCTGCCGGAACGCGCCCGTCTGGAACGTGAGTTCCATTCGGCCGGTCTGGATGAGCTTGTGGCGGACCTGAGCAACCGCGGCGTGCCGAACGACGCCGTGGCCGGAGAACTGCAGCTGGCGTGGTGGACCACGGCTTTCGAAGACATCGTGAAGTCCTCCGCCATCATTTCCAACCAGGATGGCTCCGCCATGCAAAGCGCCGCCGACCGATTCACCCAGGTGGATGTCGAACACGTGCGTTCCATCGGACCGATGGTCGCCCAAGAGTCCGTACGCCGTCTGTGCGACATGCTTTTCTCCCGCACGCAGGAAGCCAATCTGCTGCATACCACGCCTTGCCGGTTCCCGAAACGTGCCGTTGAACAGGCTGCGCAGGGAGCATCCGCAGATTTTGGCCGCGGCAAAGCCGATTCTGGTGGCAACGCCAGCCACGCTCGCTGCCATCACCGACCCGGCGCCGCTTGCCGATACCGTCATCATCGATACGGCCGCGCATATTCCGTCCATCGAGCTGCTCAGCATCATCGCCCGCGCGAAGCAGGTCGTGGTGATCGCGCACCGCAAGACCGTCACATCCGATGGCCTGCAGCGACTGATCGCACTGCTGCCAAGCGTGAAGATAACCGACAGGCCGGTTCGCCGTGCGCCGAAGCTCAACGCCTTCCTCGAATCGGAAGGATACGGCTCCGTGCCGTGCGATGTGGCGCGTGAAGGATACCAAGGCGAAGTCGCGTACCATTTCGTGCCGGACGCCAACGGTGTGCCGGTCATCAATTCCGGCCTGGTCGAATCAAGCCAGCAGGAGATCGACGAAGTGGTGAATATCATCCGCAAGCGCGCGGCCGGTTTCACCATCGTTCCCGCATCGTATGTGCTTACCGTGGTGGCGCTCACGCACACGTTCCGCATCCGTCTGGGTGCCGAGCTCAAGTCGCTTGCCAACAAAGACAAGGCCATGGGCATGTTCCTGCGCCACGTGCGCATCGTGGACATCGTCGATGTGGCCGGCGCCCACGCCACCGACGCGATTCTTGCGATGTGCTACGCCAAGACCTCGCACGGCAGGCTGCTGCAGCAGTTCGGCGCGCTGGAATCCGACGGCGGCCGAGGCATGCTGCTGGACGCTTTGGCGGTACCGGACCGTCATCTCGACATCGTCTCGTCCTTCGCATCCGACGATATGGACGACGAGCGACTGCATCAGGATGGTCCGAAGGCGCTCAAAACCGTGCTGCGTTGGGCCGAACAGCTTGATGACAGCATGGTTCGCCCGGCGATCAAGGAGTCCGGAGAGAACGTGCTCTTCAACGATCTCGCCGAGAGGATCCGCGAACGCGGCTTGGACGTGGCCGTCGATTACGGTTTCGATGACGGACTCAAACTGCCGTTGGTGGTTGGTCTGAAAGGCGAGCCGTTCGCTTTGGCCGTGCTCACCGATGACGCGCAGTTCATGGGACTGCAATCCACCAGGGAACGCCATCGCGTGCTGCTGCAGGACATCGAATCGCTTGGCTGGTCGGTGATGACGGTATGGAGCGTCGGCGCGTTCGTGAACCCCGATAAGGAAGTCGACCGCATCGTGGCACGACTGGGAAGCCTGTACCGGGAGGAACGGTGAGCGCCGAGCATATCGAAAACGTCATGGAGCATGACGATTCGCAGACCCAGTCCGAGACGCACTCCACACCCAGTTATTCCGCCACGCGGCGGACCGCACGCAAGCATAAGCGCGTGGTCCGCCAAGGTACGGAACTGTTCGATGCCGATGGCGTCAAACTCGAACCTTCGGACGTGCTCACCAAGCGCCAACGCGAGGCGGATGACGACAAGCGCATCCTAAACGAGCTTCCGCCACATTGGGCGGTCTTCTCCGAACGTGGCCGCTGATACGTCCAGCCGGGGCCAGCTATCGATTAGGATTATCAGCCATTAATTGATGGTGGCGATGACCGCACTGTATTCCTGAACCCGCAACACGACGGCCGCCTCATTGGGCGGCATGGCGAACACCGCATGGTATTGCCTTGCGCATCCTTAGCCGGTTTGCCGGTCAGCAGCGCTTCGGTGCAGATCGTGCGTAACTGCGCATCCACACCACCGTCCGGCATATCATTAGCCATGCCGGACGGCGTTTCCGTACCGTTCGGCATATCCGCGACATTCGGTGTGCCGGACTGCATCTCAGCATCTGTCATGGTGGCGCTGGAAAGTGTCACCTTGTCTCCGGGAATCAAACCGTCGGCCACACTTGCCAAACGCACTTCGATACTCGTATGGCCCTGCGGCACAACGGGGGACGCACGGGCCATGCCCGACATAAGCACATCGTGCGCGCCGATGCCCACCTGTGCGATCAGCCGACGGCGTCGTCAAGCGTATGGAAGGCGTTGCTCAGCGAGCCATCGCTCGGCGCCTCACGTAACTCCACGGCTTCGCGTGTGATGGCCGTGCCTTTGGCGACATTCCGCACCGCGACCACAATAGGCTGCGTGGCGATGGCTGCGCGTACGCATTGCAGCGTGGCGAATACCGTCAGGCCAGCGCACAATGCGGCGAGGAACCGATGCAGGCGTGCGTTGCTTCGTCTGGCTTCCAACGATGCGGCAGTCGAACCATGCCGGTCTCGTTGCAGACGCGTCGTGCGCGCGGTCCGTCCTTCCGAAGCCGTCGATGTGCGCAAACTCGAATGTGCCGGCGGTCCATCAAGGAATGAAAAAGGTCATCATGCATGCATGATGACCTGATTGTTATGACCACGCAAGCGGAATCCGGGGTTGTGGTCGGAGAATGGGAGTTATCCACAATCTCCGGCGTGTCGCGTTGGATTCCGCGCCTGTGGGTCACTTGGATTTGTCGGTGCGGTAGAAGCCGGACCCCTTGAACTCGATCGGCACCGCGGAATAAACCTTGCGGACCTGCTCCTCGCCGCATTCCGGGCATACGGTGATCGGATCGTCGGTGAACGACTGCTGCTCGGTGAAGTCGTAGTTGCAGTTCTTGCAACGGTAATGGTAAGTAGGCACGATATCCTCGCTTTACGCACAATCCCAAATTTCTTAACGGGACATATCCTAGTACGTTCCCTGAGACGGCCCGCAACCGTCCTAGTCCTCGGACATCGGCATAACCATCCGGCGTGAGCACGCCGTCGACGGGAATATCATGCGGCTCATGCGGCACGGTCTCGTCGGTCGGCTCCCAAGGCCAGCAAACGGCGACCACGCGCGCGGTGCTGCTACGATGCTCCAAAGCGCGGTCGTACCAACCGCCGCCGCGCCCCAATCGGAAACCATGTTCGTCCACAGCGAACGCTGGCACAATGATCAGCTCGGCCGAAGTGAGAACTTCCGGTCCTTCCGCTGCGTTTTCCGGCTCCTGCGGGCGATGTGTGTTGATGGAACCATCAGCATTGCGCTGGTCGCGCAGATCGTCAAGACCGTTCAGCTCACTCCAGCCGACTTCCATGCCAGCACCCAGACGCGGCACCAAAACACGGCAATCCGTGTCGAACGTCGCTTCGAGCAACGGCATCATCGATATTTCACTGCCCATCGAGGCGAAGGCCGCGACGGTCGATCGCGGTCGAATCAGCGACGCTTCCAATGCGTGTTCGGCAAGCAGCGTCCCGCTTCGCGACGCTGGTCGGCGGACGTCCGCTTTCGTCGTTCGATCGCAGCCGCGCGCCAATGCCGTTTCAGCTCGCGTTGTTGCTCATACATGTCCATATCGTTCGTTGTACCACGGTTCGATTGCGTGGAAAACGGAACATGGGGTATGGGTGGGGCACAATGGAAGGGTGACGATTTTGCAATCCTTGAGCGACATGATGCGTCGTCCGGGGAATAATTCCTTTGAAATGCCGGAATTCATCCAATCGCATAGCATGCGCGTCCCGGTGAGTCTGCGCCCGTTGACGGGTGCCGACTATGACGAGTGGAACGAGGTTCGCTGGCGCAACGATGCCTGGCTCAAGCCGTGGGAATCCGGCGATCCGCTGCACGGCGCCCCCATCACCTACAAGGAATGGATGAAACAACTGCGGCGCAACGAACGGGCCGGTACCGGTGCCGTGTTCGCCATCGAACAGCATGGCCGTATCGTCGGGCAGATCTCGTTGGGCGCGATCTGCTACGGCGCGATGCGTTCCGGCGTCGTCGGCTATTGGGTGGACGAGCGTTGCGCCGGGCGTGGCTACGCGCCGATGGCGGTGGCGCTGTTGGCGGATTGGGCCATGTTCGACCCGACCGGACCTCGACTGCATCGCATGGAAATCGACATTTTGCCGGAAAACAAGCGGTCCCGTGCCGTCGCACGCAAGGTCGGAGCAACGTTGGAGGGGGTGCGGCGCGCGTATATGTACGTCAACGACCAATGGCGCGATCATGAAAGCTACGTATTGATGGCCGAGGACGCGCCAAACGGTTTCACCGCGCGTCTGATGACAGGGAATTCACCCTCCTGATTCGACACGCCGGGGAGGACTCGCCTCGAATGTCGGAATGTCACCTATTCTTATGACATATGGGTTATGAATCGTTAAGCACGGTGGTCGTGCTTGCGATCGTTGTCATCCTGATGCTCATTTGGTTGCCCAGACGGACGATTAAAGGCATGAAGAGGGTGATCGAACATCGCGAGGACCGCTTTTCACCGTCGTTGCATCTGGTGGATGCCGACAGCGGAACGCGATTTTCCGATGAGACCGTCGCGGCAGCGAAAGGGGTACTGATGCAGTCCACAGAGGCGCACAAAGGCGCAACATCCGAAGAACGGATCGCGGAAATTCGCGCCCTTCGTCACGCCGCGGTCCGCAGGAGGCGCGCCATCGCCGTCTCATTGCTGACAATCACGGTCGTTGTGCTGGTCTGTGCGTTCGCACTGCACTTCAGTCCACTGTTCGCGCTCATTCCGGCCGCGTTGCTGGCCGCGGTGCTCGCGTTGGGTGTGCGTGCGTCCAAGCAGGCCGTGGCGTGGGAGCGGAAGGTCGCCAGATACCATGCCAAGGTGAAGAAGCGTGCCGCCGCCGAACGCAAACGTGCGCAGGCGGAGCAGGCGGAACGTGCCAGACTGCGCGCGCAGGAGCTGGCCGAGGCCCGCAAGGTCGCCGACGAGCAGTTGAAGACCGATGTCGTTCCCGAGGGGAGATTCGCCAGGCGATCGCCCGCGGCAAGGCCGATCGGGACGCCGCGGTGAAACGGCGCAAGGAAGAGATGTCTTCCAAGGAAGAGACGCAGACTGCGAGAAGGCCGTCGACCAGACAACCGAACGTGCGGATGCCGCGCCCGCTGACGTCAAGGAAGTGGGACTGTCCATCCACGATGAGCGAGACAATATGGCCGAAGAAGCCAAAACCGTTGCCGTCAAGTCCACGCAGGACTTGATTTCCTTCTCGTTGGGTGCGCCTCGCGACGGTGCCGACGTTGAGGTGGATGCTCCGGAAAGCATGGAGATCAAATCCACCAAACAAGTGGCCAAGGCCGTGCCCGTCGAAACGCCTTCCGACGAGGCTGAGCCGTTGATTCCGCCAAGCGACGCAATGGGCAGCATGGATGCCGATGAGGCCGCCGCCCGCGTGGATGAGGGCGTGCACCTCAGAGAGGTCGACGTTCCGGGATTCCACGATGCCGAAGTACGTGCCGATGTGGAGGCTCCGGATGTGACTTCGGACTCTCTGGGCACCGGCCTGGAGGCCATTCTGGCCCGTCGTAGCGCCTGACGAAACGCTTGAACCGTTTTTTACAAAGTCTGGAACCGCATGGTTTCAGGCTTTTTTGATAATTTCTCTCAGAGCGTTAGCACTCGAGTTGGCAGAGTGCTAATAATCGCGCTAGGATAAGTCACAGCGCGAAAGGACGACGCCGTAAGTGATCGTCAGCCTCTTGCTAGCGGGTCCCGGCGCGGTAAGTATCGATTTCTCTTTAGAAAGAGGAGGTCCACAGTGTCGATCTCACTCACACCGTTGGAAGACAAGATCATCGTCAAGCAGGCGGAAGCCGAGACCCAGACCGCTTCCGGTCTGTTCATTCCGGACAATGCCAAGGAGAAGCCGCAGCAGGGTGAAGTCCTGGCTGTCGGCCCGGGTCGTCGTAACGACGCCGGCGAGCGTATCCCGGTCGACGTCAAGGTCGGCGACAAGGTGCTGTACTCCAAGTACGGCGGCACCGAGGTGCACTACCAGGGCGAGGATTACCTTATCGTCTCCGCTCGTGACATCCTGGCCATCCTCGGCTGAGACTAGCGCGTAGCTGTCGAAACCCCGTTTCCCGTATATTGCGGTTCGCAAGGCTCGGGAGGCGGGGTTTCTGCGTTGTTCGGCGCCGATTTGCGTAAAACGTTGGAATTTCAACGATTTGGGCCGTTTTTGGCTGTCGCGACACGCCGTATTTGCATAAGTCGGTCGGTCTGTGGCATACTAAACGGGTTGCCGGTTGGGGTTCAACCAAACAGGCAGCACGGCGGATTTCCCAAGCGGTCAAAGGGAACTGACTGTAAATCAGTCGCCTCGTGCTTCAGTGTTCGAATCCACTATCCGCCACGCCTCGATAGCTCAGTGGTAGAGCACTTCCTTGGTAAGGAAGAGGTCGTGAGTCCGATTCTCACTCGAGGCTCTCATGGCGGGATAGCTCAGCTGGCTACGAGCGTACGACTCATAATCGTAAGGTCAAGCAGTTCGAGTCTCTTTCTCGCTACAAAGGTCGACGGAACGTCGGCATAGCAACGAACCACAAGAGGTGAACTTAAATGGCAAGCAAGAGCGCGACATTCGTCCGGGCATCACGCTGGCATGCACCGAGTGCAAGGAGCGTAACTACATCACGACGAAGAACCGCCGTAATACGCCGGATCGTCTTGAGCTGAAGAAGTTCTGCTCCCGCTGCGGCAAGCAGACCGTGCATCGCGAGACCCGCTGAGCGAGTTCAAAGCTTTATGAAACCCGACCAATATGGTCGGGTTTTTTGTTTTCTTTCAACCTTTTCTTGACACCTTTCCAACTGCCTTCCCCGCACGCTAAGCTAAACATCATGACCAATTTCGCAGATCTCACGACCATCGCCGTAGGTGGACCAATCGCATCCTTTATCGAACCGACCTCGCGTGTCGGCGTTATCGAAGCCGTCGAGGATGCCGACGCCAAAGGATTGCCGCTGTGCGTGATCGGCGGCGGATCCAATATGCTCGTGGCCGACACGCCGTTCGATGGTGTCGTGGTGCGTGACGCGCGACACGCCGTAAGCGTGCTTGATGAGGCGGCTCCCGTCGAAAACGGCGAAAAAATCGTGCATGTCAACGCCGAAGCGGGTTGCAATTGGGATGATTTCGTCGACTACTGCGTCAACCTCGGCTTGGAGGGCGTGGAAGGACTCTCCGGCATTCCAGGCACTGTCGGGCGCGTCGGTCGTGCAGAAGTATCGGCGCATACGGCCAGGAAGTCGCATCCAGCGTCGAAAGCGTGGAGGTCTGGGATCGCAAAACAAGCAGACCAAGGAGCTCACCAATCAGGAACTTCATTTCGGCTATCGCATGAGCGCGCTCAAAGCGAGCATGTACAGCGCTCCGGCAACGCCTGTGGCCGACTTCTTCCCGACACCGCGCTACGTGGTGTTGTCCGTTACTTTCGCGCTGCATCACAGCGAAACCGGCGTAGTTGGCTACGGCCAGCTCGCCAAAGCATTGGGCGTGGAAGTGGGCGACCGTATGGCGACCGCGGATATTCGCAACGCCGTGTTGAAAGTACGCGCCTCCAAAGGCATGCTTGAAGATCCTCATCGATATCTGACCGAAGCCATGCGAGGCACCAAAAAGAGCGAACTGGTCGCCATCGCGCATGACGCACAGCGCACGCAGACAGGCAACGATGAACCCGACTACAATCGCCACAGCTGCGGCAGCTTCTTCATGAATCCGATTCTCACCAAAGAACAAGCGGCAAAGCTTCCCGAAGACGCGCCACGATTCGACGCGACCTTGCCGGATGGCACGCCGGGCGTCAAAACATCCGCGGCATGGCTTATCGATCATGCGGGATTCCATAAGGGCTACAAAACCAGCGGAAATGCCGCAGCGGGGCTTTCGACCATGCATACGCTGGCATTGACCAACCGCGGCGGAGCCACAGCTGCAGATATCGCGGAACTTGCCAAAACCGTGCAGGATGGCGTTGAACGGGCATTCGGCATTCGTCTCGTTCCCGAACCGGTCGTCATCGGCATGAGCCTCAAGTAAACGTAAGAACGAAGAGAGAAGGGAAACACAATGAACGTATTACGCAAGAAATCCGTCGAGCAGACGCTGGCGGAAACAGAGGAGTCGGGTCGCTCCCTGAAACGAGACCTGACTTGGTGGGATTTGGCCATTATGGGTGTGGCCGTGGCAGTCGGCGCGGGCATCTTCTCCATCGGCGCGCAGGCGGCAGCCTTCCATGCGGGTCCGGCCGTAATTATCAGCTTCCTCATCGCCGGCGTGGTATGCGGTGCGGCCGTAATGTGCTATGCCGAATTCGCGTCCATGATTCCGGTTGCAGGATCCGCCTACACCTTCACTTACACCACCGTCGGTGAGGTCGTCGCGTGGGTGATCGGCTGGGATCTGATCCTTGAAATGCTGATGGCAGGCTCCGTCGTCTCCAAATACTGGGGCATCTATCTCAACGATTTCTTCCGGCTGGTCGGCTGGAATATCAACACCAACATCACCATCGGATCATTCAATTTCGATTTCGCGCCAATCGTCGTCGTAGCGTTCTTCACGACACTCTTGGTGTGCGGCACGAAAATCGGAGCACGAGTCGACGGCGCGCTCACCATACTGAAAATCGCCATCGTGCTATTCGTGGTAATCGTCGGATTCTTCTACGTCAAAGCCGAGAACTTCACCCCATTCATTCCACCGAGCGAACCGGCAACCGCCACCGGATCCGGGTTGGCCGCAACCATGGAGCAGCCATTATGGCAGTGGGCCACCGGCATGGCCCCCAGCATTTACGGCGTTGCGGCATCATCTCCGGAGCTGCGCTCGTGTTCTTCGCGTTCCTCGGCTTCGATGTGGTCGCCACCACCTCCGAAGAAACCGTTAATCCGAAGAAGAACGTTCCGCTGGGCATCGGCGTGGGCATGGGACTGATCATCGTGCTCTACACCTCGTTGCCATTGTCACCACCGGCATGGTCTCCTACAAAGACCTCGCCAAGCAGAAAGACCCGTCGCTCGCCACGGCATTCGAAATGGTCGGCGCTGACTGGGCCGCCAAAATCATCAGTTTCGGCATTGTGATCGGCCTGGCAACCGTGGTTATGGTGCTGCTGCTCGGCCTGACCCGCGTGGTGTTCGCCATGAGCCGAGATGGCCTGCTGCCGCGCTCGCTCAGTCACACGGGCAAGCACGGCACTCCAGTACGTCTGCAGATTGCCGTCGGCGTGGTCATGGCACTCATCGCAGCCAGCTGCAACGTTAGTATCCTTGCCGACATGGTGAACATCGGCCACGCTGTCGGATTCACCCTTGTTTCAATCTCTATTCCGATCATGCGCAAGAAGCGCCCCGACCTGAAGCGAGTCTTCAAAATCCCCGGCAATCCATGGGTGCTATCCTCATCGCGCTCGCCAACATCTGGCTCATGCTCAACCTGAGCGTGCTTACCTGGATTCGATTCGTGGTCTGGCTTGCGGTCGGCTTCTGCATCTACTTCGCTACGGCTACCGCCACGCCCGACTTGGTACGGGAGAGCTGGAAGTTGGCAATCAAGAGTAGTCTTGAACGGTAAGTGTTAAGGAGGTAACCATGCCATACGTTGTCGCTCAGCCGTGCGTCGATGTCAAAGACAAGGCCTGCGTGACGAATGCCCGGTCGATTGCATCTACGAGGCTCCCGTTCCCTGTACATCAATCCGAACGAATGCGTGGATTGCGGCGCATGCGAACCGGTGTGCCCGACTGAAGCCATCTTCTATGAAGATGATCTGCCAGACGAGTGGGCCTGGTACAAGGATGCCGCAGTCAGCTTCTTCGCTGAAGTCGGCGATATGGGCGGCGCTTCCGCAGCGGCCCGATCGGTAAGGATCCGGAGCAGGTAGCTGCTCTGCCGCCGCAAAATCAGTGATCGGCATTTGAAAGCGGCCTTTTCCCGTTGGAAGAGGCCGCATATTTTGTTTATAGAGGATTATTAAGGAGTTTTCACGATGGGCTTTCATGAGTTTTCTTCGCCATACGATTGGTCGCGTATCGCAGCATACAAGCGCACAGGCAAAAGCCGCGTTCGGAGGCATGATCGACCTGTCCGTGGGGTCTCCCGTCGATCCCGTGCCCGATTCGGTGCGCAAGGCGCTCGCAGTGGCGGCGAATGATCCGAATGCGTATGGATATCCGGTTACTGCAGGTACTGCCGATTTACGTGCTGCGATTGCTGAATGGTTTTCGGCGACTCGCAATGTTGATTTGCAGGCGATTCATGCTGATGTGGTGCCTACGGTCGGCTCCAAAGAGGGCGTTGCGTTGATGGCGTCGCTGTTGCATTGTGACGAGGGCGATGTTGTGGTGCAGCCGAAGGTTTCGTACCCGACGTATGAGATCGGCACGCAGTTGGCTGGAGCGCAGGTGCTTAAGGTCGACGATGTGGCTGATGTTGCGTCGTGGCGCAATGTGCCTGGTGTCAAAGCGGTGTGGGTGAATTCCCCTTGCAATCCGACGGGCGAGGTGTATTCGGCCGAGCGGATGGCTGGCATTGTCGTAGCTGCGCGTGAGATCGGCGCGGTGGTGCTTTCCGACGAATGCTATGCGCTGATGCAGTGGAGGGGTGCTGTGAATGGCGCTGAAGGTGAAGCTGATTCACTTGCGTCGACGCCGTGCGCGCTTTGTGACGATGTGTGTTTGGGCTCCGCCGAGGGCGTGCTGGTGCTGTATTCGTTGAGCAAGCAGAGCAATATGGCTGGGTATCGTACCGCGTTCATTGCCGGAGATGAGTCTTTGATTGCATCGATGAGTGCATATCGCAAGCAGATTGGTCAGATATTCCCGGTCCGGTGCAGGCTGCGATGGCTGCCGGATTGCGTGATCTGGAATCCGTCAAGGTTCAGCATGCGCGCTATCGGGAACGTCTCGGCGTGTTGGTGAGCGCGTTGCGTGCTTACGGATACTGCACCGACATGCCGGATGGTGCATTGTATGTATGGGTGAGAGCCAAGTCGGGCGATTGTTGGACCGATATGGAGCAGCTTGCCAAGATTGGCATCATCGCCAGCCCCGGCGAGTTCTATGGTGCGCCGGAATGTCTGCGTTTCTCCGCCACCGCCAGCGACGAGGCGATCACTTCCGCAGCTGAGCGCTTGGCGCGCTAAGCCGATAAAGGCTTCCGGCAATCGCTGGAAGCCCTTTATCGGCGGAGTCAGAGGGAGTCCAACGCCCATGCGTCTTATGGTTATGCGCAGCTGTTGATGTCGCTGATGGCAAAGTGAACGGCGTAGGCTAGGCCGCAGGGCGTCGTCCCTGGTTTATATGGGTACGTGTACAGGTGAGGATGGTGGCGGTTCGTCTGTTGAGAATATGTTCCATAACGGAATCCTCTCAGTGGGGTGAAAGCTGTGTCGTTGATCCTAGGACACATGGCTTATGTGATTCGGAATGGGCGCAACGATGCGTCGCTTCTGAATTATGATATCGAGCCTCTTGCCATCTATGATGTTTTGCTGACACTTGTCACAGTAGTTTGAGGTCTTGTTTTTGAAGATATGTTTGCGCTGTTGTTCGGCGTGTTCGGTTGGCGGGGACAGCGTAAATAGTTTTCACAGTTAATCGTGTTTGGGCGGAAGTCTG
>ENA-OQIO01000846-OQIO01000846.1-human-gut-metagenome-genome-assembly--contig:-NODE-846-length-15805-cov-1.721776_pt1 | contig 15805 bp, 20 predicted proteins | sample MGYA00242573_ERZ504737 | MGnify/ENA primary metagenome ERZ504737 (study PRJEB26092, sample SAMD00036203) | human gut metagenome | host: Homo sapiens | study: EMG produced TPA metagenomics assembly of...
TTCGCGGTTTGTCACAAAGTATTGACTTTACCGGTGGACGTAACTTCGTTGTTCAGTTCGAACAGGTTGTACAGCCGGAAACTGTACGTAGCTTGTTGCAGCCAAAGGTGGGTGATGCTAATGTTCAGGCTATTGCATTGGGTACAGATGGTAAGACTATCCGTGTTACAACAAACTACCGTATAGAAGAAGATTCTCCAACTATCGATGCTGAAATTGAGGAATTCTTGTATGATGCATTGAAAGAGGGTAATTTGCTTGGTGAAGGAACTACACTTGAAATATTTATCGACCGTGATAACCGTACTGGTGGTTCAATCATCAGTCACAGAAAGTTGGTCCAAGTATCGCTGATGATATCAAAACATCTGCTGTTTGGTCAGTTGTGTTGGCTCTGATTGCAATTGGTCTGTATATTTTAGTTCGTTTCCGCAATATTGCCTATAGTGTAGGTGCTACTGTTGCATTGGCTGTTGATACACTGTTGATTATTGGTATGTATTCTATTTGGTATGGTATACTGCCTTTCTCATTGGAAATCGACCAGACATTCATCGGTGCTATTTTGACTGCAATCGGTTACTCAATCAACGATAAGGTGGTAATTTTCGACCGTGTACGTGAATTCTTCCACTTGTATCCGAAACGTGACCGTGCTAAATTGTTTAACGACTCACTGAACACTACATTGTGCCGTACTATTAATACCTCATTAAGTACTTTAATCGTATTGTTGAGTATTTTGATTTTAGGTGGTGATAGTATTCGTAGTTTTGCCTTTGCATGATTCTGGGTGTTGTTATCGGTACTTTGTCATCATTGTTCGTGGCAGCTCCAGTTGCATATCTGACAATGGGACACAAGATGAAAGATACAGAAAAAGCAGAAGCTTAATAAATTTATTAAAATTATAGATTGAGGTAAAAGCCTCTACCATAGCACTTATGGTAGAGGCTTTTCTTTTTTGCCTATGATTTTTTATTGCTGATTATTGAGTTTGAAGAACAAAGTGGGCATAGATTTGTTTTATCTATGTACTGTAAGATTAACAGACTGACTAAACAACTAACTAAACTATTCAAAGTATGAAAAAAAGATTTTTTTTTCGCAATGGCGCTTGCAGCTGTTGCAATGGTGGGTAATGCACAAGATGCATACGTAGGTAATAAATTCTTTGATAATTGGTACATGGGTATCAAAGGTGGAGGCATTACCCCAACAACACATTCTGCATTCTGGAAAAATATGCGTGGAACAGCTGGTATTGAGCTTGGGAAACAAATTACTCCGGTGTTGGGAGTTTCTTTTGAAGGACTGACAACTGTCAACACGAGCGAAAGCCGTACAGCGTTTGATGCACTTAATTTGGGAGCCTTGGGTAAAATCAACTTAAATAACTTATTTGGTGGCTATTTGGGAAAGCCCAGATTGTTTGAAGTTGAGGCGATTGCCGGCATTGGCTGGGGACATGATTTTGTAAATTCAGGTCTGGGCTATGACAAATCATATATGGTAAGCCGTTTTGGAACAAGTTTTAACTTCAATTTAGGAGAGGCGAAAGCTTGGACTATAAATGTACGTCCTGCTATTGTATATCAGATGTCAGGAAACAGATCGCAGATTTTAAATGTTAATAAATCAGCTATAGAACTTTTGGCGGGTGTGACCTATCATTTGCAAGTAGTAATGGAAAGCATTACCAAACAATTCAGACTCCATACAACCAGGCTGAAGTTGATATGCTGAATGATGCAATTAACACATTGCGTGCAGAATCGGCTGCAAAAACAGAAGGACTTGAAGCTTTGCAATATGAAAATGATCAGTTGAAAGAAAAACTGAATGAGTGTATGAATGCACCGAAAGAGGTTGAAACTATTGTTCAGAATACTCACTCTAAGTCTTTAGAGTCGGTTATTACTTTCGGACAAGGAAAGGCTACTGTAAGTGCTGATCAGTTGCCAAATGTAGAACGTATTGCTACATACATGAAGAATAATCCTTCTAGTACAGTTGTTATTAAAGGATATGCTTCTCCTGAAGGTAGTGCAGAGATTAATGCACGTATTGCTAAGCAACGTGCAGAGGCTGTGAAGACTATCTTGATTAATAAATACAAAATAAGCGCAAGCCGTATTACGGCAGAAGGTCAAGGAGTAGGAGAAATGTTCTCAGAACCAGACTGGAACCGCGTAAGTATTGCAACACTGAACGAAGCAGAATAAAACTCTAGTTTGTTTTTCGGAAAAAGGAGCTATGTCAGAATTTAGACATGGCTCCTTTCTTTTTGTACCCTCGTCGGGAATCGAACCCGAATCTAAAGTTTAGGAAACTTCTATTCTATCCGTTGAACTACAAGGGCAATCTTCCGCAAAAGTAAGTCTTTTTATTGAATATCCATGATTTTGGTATGAAAAAAGCGGTTTCCTGTTGATTTTTACGCCTTTTTTAGCTGCCATGGAAAACCTCGAAGCGTTTGGAAGAAAACGCCAAAGCGTTTTGTTTGAAACGCAAGTTCGTTTTACTTCAAACGCCAAAGCGTTTCATATCGAATGCACTTGCGTTTTTTTAAAACGTACTTGCGTTCTGCTGGTGCGAAAATAAACCTCGTATTTCGGGCTCGTTTTGTTTGAAAAATTGATATTTTTGGAAGAACGAATTCTAAAAATTACGATATCTATGGGAAAAATAAGTCAGTTTGTAAAGGTGGGGCCTTGCTTTTAACGATGGCAGGATGTTCTTCACCGAATTCCGGGGGGAAAGGATGCGGAGATGGACCGCTTTATCAGTGACTGATGGGAAGGATGACCTTGCAGGAAAAGTTAGGACAGTTGAATCTGCCGGCTGGGAATGACCTGGTGTCGGGAGCGGTGAAGAACAGCAAGATGGCAGAAGCTATCCGGGCTGGAGAGGTCGGCGGCTTTTTCAATGTGAAGGGAGTGGATAAGATTTACCAGATGCAGCGTATGGCGGTGGAGGAAACTCGTCTGGGAATTCCTTTGATAGTGGGTGCTGATGTGATTCACGGGTACGAGACCATCTTCCCGATTCCGTTGGCCCTGTCTTGTAGCTGGGATACGGCGGCAGTAACGCGTATGGCACGCATTTCTGCCACGGAAGCCAGTGCCGATGGAATCAGCTGGACATTCAGTCCGATGGTAGACATCTGTCGGGATGCCCGCTGGGGACGTATTGCAGAAGGAAGTGGAGAAGACCCATACCTCGGTGCGCTGATGGCCGGAGCGTATGTGCGCGGTTATCAGGGTGACGGCATGAAGCAGAACAATGAAATCATGGCTTGTGTGAAGCACTTTGCGCTGTATGGAGCTTCGGAATCGGGACGTGATTATAATTCGGTGGATATGAGTCGTAATCTGATGTATAATGTGTACCTGGCTCCTTACAAGGGTGCGGTGGAAGCCGGAGTGGGCTCGGTGATGAGCTCGTTCAATACCATCAACGGGGTGCCTGCTACAGCCGACAAATGGCTGCTGACGGATTTGCTCCGCAATGAGTGGGGATTCACGGGTTTTGTGGTGACCGACTACAATTCAATTGGTGAGATGAAGGCTCATGGGGTGGCCGACTTGAAGGAGGCTTCTGCACGGGCGTGAATGCGGGAACGGACATGGATATGGTGGCACATGGTTTCTTGCATACGCTGGAAGCTTCACTGAAGGAGAAGGCCGTGACGCAGGAGCGGATTGACGAGGCCTGCCGTCGGGTACTGGAAGCCAAGTATAAGTTAGGATTGTTTGAGAATCCTTATAAGTATTGTGATACGCTTCGAGGTCGCAAGGAACTGTTTACGGAGGCGAATCGTAAAGCGGCACGTGAGATTGCGGCCGAAACGTTTGTATTGTTGAAGAACGATGGTAAGTTGTTGCCTTTGCAGAAAAAGGGACGCATTGCATTAATTGGGCCGATGGCCGATGCGCAGAACAATATGTGCGGCACGTGGAACATGGATTGTCAGACAGACCGTCATGTGACGATGTACGAAGCTTTCCGTCGTGCGGTAGGTGATAAGGCTACGGTTTCTTATGCCAAAGGAAGTAACGTGTATTATAGTGAGCATATAGAGAAAGGGGCGGTCGAACCTCGTCCGCTGACACGTGGTGATGACCGTCAGTTGCGGGCTGAGGCTTTGCGCGTGGCGGCTTCGGCCGATGTGATTGTGGCTGCATTAGGTGAGAGTGCGAGATGAGTGGAGAGTCTTCTTCTCGTACGGATATTCAGATTCCGGATGCACAGAAAGATTTGTTGAAGGCACTGGTAGCTACCGGAAAGCCGGTGATACTGGCTTTGTTTACTGGTCGTCCGCTAGATTTGTGCTGGGAGTCTGAGCATGTACCGGCTATCCTGAACGTGTGGTTTGCCGGCAGTGAAGCGGGCGATGCCATTGCCGATGTGATGTTTGGTGACATGTCTCCTTCAGGTAAGCTGACCACGAGCTTCCCGCGTGCGGTGGGACAGTTGCCGCTTTATTATAATCACCTGAACACGGGTCGTCCGGATACGGATGATACCACTTTTAACCGTTATGGCAGCAATTACATCGACCAGAGCAATGAACCGCTATATCCTTTTGGCTATGGTTTGAGTTATACCACTTTCCGCTACGGTAATTTGCAGTTGAGTGCCGAGCGTATGGCCAAGGGCGGTCAGTTGAAGGTAACCGTGCCTGTAACCAATTCCGGCGAGTGTGACGGAGTAGAGATTGTGCAGCTGTACCTTCACGATGTGTATGCAGAAATCTCCCGTCCGGTGAAGGAGCTGAAAGCTTTCCGTCGTGTGGCCCTTAAAAAGGGAGAGACGCAGAATGTGGAATTTGTGCTCGACGAGGATGATTTGAAGTATTATAACTCTCGTCTGGAATATGGATATGAACCGGGAGAATTTGAGGTGATGGTAGGTCCGGACAGTCGGAATGTGCAGCACGCGACTTTTGTGGCTGAATAGCAGTCAGGTCATATAAAACAAAAATGGTCCGCCTTTGTGAGAAGATTCAGAGGCGGACCATTTTTGTGTTATTCAAGTTGGACATTGCGTACATGTACGTCTGTGCAGTGTAAGAATACCGAAGCCGATTCCCGGAATTTCTCGACCGATTCTGTGGTAAGAAACTCCCGTCGCTTGTTCTTGGAACAGCGTGCGTCCATGTCCGGATGACGCAACAGATAGTCTTTCAGGCTTTCGCTGACATACTCGCCTTGCGTTACCAGTCGGATGTGCGAGGGGGTGTACTGCCGTATCTTTTGCAGAAGCAGGGGATAGTGCGTACAGCCTAAAATCAGGGTGTCGATATCCGGATCTTTCTGCAGGATGGTATCAATGTATTTCTTGACGAAATAGTCGGCTCCGTCACCGTCGTATTCCTTGTTCTCTACCAGTGGCACCCACATGGGGCAGGCCATTCCTGTGACCTGAATGTCTGGAAAAATCTTTTTAATCTCCAGCGGATAGGATTCGGAGCGTACGGTGCCGGCTGTGGCCAGCAGGCTACGTGCCCGTTGCGGGTGATTTCACCGATGCATTCCACGGTGGGGCGTATTACTCCCAATACGCGGCGGGTCGGATCCATGTGAGGAAGGTCGTTCTGCTGGATGCTGCGGAGCGCTTTGGCGGAAGCCGTATTGCAGGCCAGGATGACCAGCGGGCAGCCCAGCTCAAACAATTTCTTGACAGCCTGCAGGGTGAAGTCGTAGACCACTTCGAACGAACGTGTGCCGTATGGAGCACGGGCATTATCTCCCAAGTACAGGTAATCGTACTGTGGCAGTCGTTCGATGAATTTTCCTAAGATGGTAAGACTCCGTATCCGGAATCGAATACTCCGATAGGGCCGGTGTGAGGGCAGATAGAGTACATGGGAAAACGGTTGAAAGGTTTGAAAAGAAAAATGTCATTCAGAGAAATCTTTTGTGTGTTTCTCTGAATGACATGTAGTCAGTACGACAAAGAGTTTCTTTAATTACTGTGCAGGAGTTGCTGCAGGTGCTGCTGGAGTAGCAGGAACTGCTGTCAGGCTGATGCCCAATTTAGTCTTGATGTCGTTTGTAATATCTTTTGACTGAGCTTCGTCAATGTAAGGAATATCAGTACGGTTCAGGTCGAATACGTAAGTATAAGCACCTGCTTTACCTACAGCCTGTACGGCATCTTCCAGTTTTTTGTAAATCGGTTCCATCATGTCAGCGTATGCTTCTGCAACTGCTGCTGAGCATCCTGCTGGAACTGCATACCTTTTTTCACTCAGTTCCTGCAATTCTTTCTGGCGGCGTTCCTGAATGTTCTGCGGCAGGTTCTTCTGTTCCTGCTGGTATTCTGCATATTTCTTGTTGAATTCGTCAGAAGCACGTTTGATTTCGTCCTCATATTGTTTCTGCATAGTCTGGATGTCTGTCTGTGCCTTTGCGTATTCCGGCATTACTGGGATGATATCCATTGATTTAAAGTGCGCAAATTTTTGTGCGAATACACTCATCGGTGCGATGGAAGTAAAAGTAAAAAAGCAATTTTCTTCAACATAATCTCAAGTTTCTATTTGTTATTAATTAATTCGATGTATAAACAGGGCTTATTATCACCCGGTTGCAAATGTATAAAATTAATTTGAATATCCTAGTTTTGCAAGAACCTCATTGCTTATATCAATGCGTGGAGAAGCAAATCATGCTCTGTGCCGAGGCACGGTCTATTACGGCATCGTATCCGCGCTGGGTAGCAATTTCTTTCACTGCATTGTAGATGGCATCCTGAATCGGAGAAATCAGCTCCTGGCGTTTCTTCATCAGTTCACCTTCCGGTCCGAAATATTGCTTGCGGAGCTCTGCCGCTTCTTTCTCTTTGGCTACGATAGCTTCCTCTTTGCTGGTTTTCTGAGTAGCAGAAAGCGTGTTGGCGCTTTTCTGGTAATCTTCGTACAGCTTCTTCGCTTCATTGGCTTTGGCCTCAATCTGGCTTTGCCATTGCTTTGACAGTGACTCCATCTGTTGGTTGGCCTGTTGATAAGAAGGTATCTGCTTGAGGATATACTCCATATCTATCAGGGCGAATTTCTGTGCTGAGGCCATGCTACGGCGGCCACTAACAGCATAACGGATAAAATGAGTCTCTTCATAATCATTGGTTTTTAAGTGTTAGAATTCTTGTCCGATGATAAAGTGGAACTGGCTTCCGCTGTATTGCATTGAACCGTCAATCTTGTCGAAACCGTAAGCCCAGTCAATACCCATCATACCAATCATCGGCAGGAAGATACGTACACCGAATCCGGCAGAACGTTTCAACTGGAAGGGGTTAAAGTCGGTCACGTTGTTCCATGCGTTACCTGCTTCCACGAAGCCCAGTGCATAGATACTGGTAGAGTTTTCCAGCATCAGCGGGTAGCGGAGCTCGGCACCCAGACGGATGTAAGCATAACCTTCACTTCCGTACGGAGTCAATGAACCGTTTTCATATCCACGAAGGGCGATGGTTTCGGATGCGTAGTTATAACTGTAACCAGTCATACCGTCACCTCCCACGTAGAAGGTTTCAAACGGTGAACGTTTGTATTTGTTGAAGTGACCGAGGATACCGAATTCTGTACGGGTCATGATAACCGGACATTTCTGGATATCCATCAAGGCTGTATAAGTCTTGGCTTTGAATTTCCACTTGTGGTATTCAATCCACTTGTACATGCTGGCAGCATCGTGGTAGTTGTCTTTACCGTAAGTAGAGTAGTCCTTCTTGCTGAACAGAGAGTACGGCGGAGTAATCTGCAAAGAAGCCGAGAATTCTGAACCGTAACGCGGGAAAATCGGGTTATCCGTAGAGTTACGTGACAAGGTCAGGTTCAAGCTCAGGTTATTACAGTTACCGGTGTTCATGTACTGTCCGTTGTTCAGTTTGATATAGAGGTAACTCCAGTCTTTCAGCATGAATCGCTGGTAAGACAATTCAGCCGACAAGGTAAAGTAGTCATCCGGCCAGCGCAGACGTTTACCCCATCCTACAGATACACCGAACATCTTGATTGACTTGTCAGGGTCGTAGTAAGATTCGTAGTTGTCATAATAGTTTCCATAACCTCCGTAGTATCCGTATCCGCTCAACATGTTGTAATAGTTGTTCATGTAAGCAGAGTTGTAATACTGACTGCTCACGTCGGTCTGGATAGAGTAGAAGGCCGAAACAGAGAATGAGTTCGGGCGCTTGCCGCCAAACCATGGATCGAAGAACGATACACTGTATGACTGATAGTAGCGTCCGTTGGTCTGCCCACTGATGGTCAGTGTCTGTCCGTCACCTTGTGGCAGGATACCGCGGTAGTTGTCGTTTTTGCGGAACAAGTTCGCAAATGAGAAGTTGGTGAACTTCAAACTCAGCTTACCGATGATACCAGTCTGTCCCCAACCAGCAGAGAATTCCACCTGGTCGTTGGCTTTTGATTCCAGTCCCCAGTTGATGTCGACTGTACCGTCCTGGAAGTTCGGCTGTACATCCGGTTTGATATTTTCAGGGTTGAAGTGTCCCATCTGTGCAATTTCACGGTAAGAACGTTCCAGTGCTTCCTTACTGAAGAGGTCGCCCGGACGTGTACGCAACTCACGACGTACGATGTTTTCATACAGACGGTCATTACCGTTGATGCGTACGTGGCTGATACTGGCCTGCGGACCTTCGGTGATACGCATTTCCAGGTCGATAGAGTCACCGTCAATGTTTACTTCCACCGGATCGAGGCGGTAGAACACATATCCACGGTTATAGTAGTTGTTACCGATTGCATCTTCATCATTAGAGATACGGTCGTTCAGCAACTTCTGGTTATATACATCACCGCGTTTCATGCGGAGCTGTTCGTTCAATAGGTCAGAAGGATATACCGTGTTACCTACCCAGGTGATGTCACGAAGGTAATATTTCTGTCCTTCGTAGATTTTCATGTAGACATCTACCGTTTTTTCATCGTATGGCGATACACTGTCTACTACAATCTGTGCGTCACGGTAACCCAGCTCGTTATATTTATCGATGATTTTCTGCTTGTCTTCTTCGTAACGTTCATTGATGAACTTCTTGGCACGGAAAAGGTTAATCAGCTTACCTTTTTTCGTTGGTCTTCTTCATGACACGCTTCAACTTCTTGTCAGTTAGTACCTCGTTTCCGTCAATGGTAATCTGGTGGACTTTGACTTTAGCTTTCTTGTCAATGTTCACATCTACATATACCTGCTCCTTGTTTTCCGGGTCTTCGCGTTCAATGATGTTTACTTCCGCATTCTTGAAACCTTTTTCGTCAAAATGCTTCTTGATCAAAATCTTGGCACGGTCAATCAAGTTCGGTGTAACCTGAGTACCTTTTGCCATACCCAGTTTAGCCTGCAAATCCTCACGTTCACTCTTCTTCACACCGTGAATCACGATGTCGGTAATACGCGGACGCTGTGTCAGCTGGATAGACAGGTAGATTTTATTATCTACAATCTTATCCGCAGTGATTTTCACGTCAGAGAACAAGCCATGACGCCAGTATCTTTTTACGGCCGAGGTGATGTCATCTCCCGGTACGGTGATAGTTTGTCCGACAGCCAAGCCGGAAATACCTATCAGGACATAATCCTCATAGTTCTTTACTCCGCTGACCTTGATGTCGGCGATTTCATATTTTTTAGGTGTTCCGTTGTAAAGGATAACTGGCTTATCGCTTTGTTCAGTTGTATTATTGTCCTGTGCATATCCCCCCATTGGAGCAGACGAAAGACATGCAGCAATCAATAGGATAAGTGAAAAACGGTTTTGCATTGTTCTTTGTTAAATTTGTTCACTGGTTTTGCCGAATCGGCGTTCTCTTTTTTGAAAGTCACAAATAGCCTTACACAATTCTTCGGCCTTGAAGTCCGGCCAGAAAGTGTCACAGAAATACAGTTCCGCGTAGGCGCACTGCCAGAGCAGGTAGTTGCTCAGACGGATTTCACCGCCTGTTCTGATTAACAAGTCCGGGTCGGGCATATAATGAGTAGCCAGGTATCGATCGATGGTCTGGTCTGTAATTTCTTCGGGAGAAAGGCTTCCTTCCTTCACTTCACGGGCAATTTTTTTGACAGCTCCGTGATTTCCCATTTAGAAGAATAGCTTAATGCTAATGTCAGACACATTCCCGTGTTCTTTGATGTACGTTCAATACACTTGTTCAGTCGTGCAAGTACGTTTTCCGGCAATTTTTCTGTTTCACCGATGATGCGGAAGCTGATGTTGTTCTTCATGAAGGTTTCTTCTTCAATGGAGTCCATAAGCAAACTCATCAAAGCGGCTACTTCGTCTACCGGACGGTTCCAGTTTTCAGTAGAGAATGTATAAAGAGTCAGATATTTCACGCCTAGCCGTGCGGCTTCTTCCGCAATGACATGTACGGTCTCAGCGCCAGCCTGGTGTCCGAAAGTACGGGCGTGTCCCTGCTGTTTGGCCCAGCGTCCGTTACCATCCATAATGATGGCTATGTGTGCCGGTATCCGATTTTTGTCTATTTGGTCTTTATATAGCATGGCTTGTTGTTTTTCAGGGTTCTTAGATTACCATTTAGGAGTAAATCCCAACCGATTGATGCGTCCTCTGCAGATACTTCCATCTTCCCACACAATCCAGATAAAATTACCTCTGGATGTTTCGCTCTCCAATTTCGGAGTTACGGCACATGAGTAATTTTTGCTATGTGCGGTATAAAGTTCACTGAATTCTGCAGGGAAGGCCATACATTCCGTTACAGGTCTCCAGCAAAGTCCGTTGTCGGTAGTAGCAATAGAACTGGCTGAAAGGCTTGATTTCTCCGTAACCACCACCGAAAGCATACAACTTTCCGTCATAGTAAATCATGGTGACATTTTCCAAATTAGGAAGCGGCAGGTTCTGCATTCTTTTTTCCCATTTGTTGTCACTTGATATACGATTGAATACCAATGCTGCCGTATCATTAGCAGTAGTACTATTGCAGAGTGCTATTGTTGTGGTAATATCGCTGTTGTAAGACGCAGTAGTTGTATTGGAGAAGAAAGGTTTACCTGCCGGGAACAGTGTGAATGGGTTGGCATCTTCTGTCCATGTATTTTCTTTATATATACCACTTTTTTCTACCTTTTTCCCCCTCTTTTACAGCGTAAAGTTCACTTTTTATGTCATTTCCTCCTATCAGCATTTCAAATGTTTCTCTGCCTACAGAAGTAATTTCATTGCTATTTACATCCAGTTTGTAAAGTTGCTTATTAGTTCCTGCCAGGAAATAGATGTATTCTGCACATGCAGTGGCAGAATAAGTATCGATGTCTGCAGGTACATTTTTTGTAACTGCTACCCAAGATGTAGGATTGTCATTTGAAACATCTGAGTATTCAATATGAGTACCGTTTCCATTCTTTCCGAATACATATACCTTTCCGTTGGCATATACAGCTTTCTGTTCACTTAAATTTCCGGCATTGAATAGTTGGGTATCAAATTTCTTCCATGAAATTGTGTCCGGTTCCTGCTTATGTACGTTAATGGTAATTGTATAAGGTTTTCCTTCTACACCACTATATGCATACACTTTAAATTCCACCGGGTCAGTAAAATCGATAGAGTCAGTTGATGTCCAGATGGTATCACGTTCGGAGCCTTTGGGTTTGTAGGCTAGCATTCCCGCATCATATGTGATACTGGTAATAACCTTATCTATGTAGGTTCCTACGGGGAGTGAGTCTTTATTTGTGATGGTTCTATTGATTTGGTCAATGGTGAATGGATAGTTAGTAACAATCAAGTGTATCTACATAAGGACTATCTAAACCATTTTTTATCTTTTCCTACACGGTCAATGTGCAATGTTCCCAGTGAAAATCCTGTAATACTGGTTTCTGAGGTATACGTAATCTGGTCTACATCATTGTCCAAACACGATGTCATTATAGATGTTGCAGCAAAGAATACCGCAATCAATGGCAAAAACTTTATTTTCATCTGCAAATGAGTTCTTTTAATTACAAGTTGCAAAAGTAGAAAGTTTTTCTTCGATTCCTCGCTTTTAGGGAAGTTTATATAAAATTATATTGTTATCTCCTCTTTATCAAGCTCTGTTGCATATTGTCCTGTTTTGTTAAAGGGCACAAGACTGTGCAAAAAGTCGCTTTTTCAGTATATTATAAGAACTTTTTATGGGTAAAATTGTTATATTCCCTTTGTATATCGATATTGTCCTGTATAAAACGGTTTTATACAATTTGTTTACTGAAAGAACGGATAATTTTGTAATCCAATAAAAACGAATAAATAACTATGTACAGACAATTAATTTCTAATTCATGGAAAGCATGCCTTCTTTTCGTATGTGTATTCTTTTCTGGTATAACAGTGAAAGCAGATGATAGTTTATACTCTCCTAATAAGAAAATAGGAGTGAGCTGGGATAATCCGGCGAAAGGATTGCGTGTGATTTATAAGAAAGGTGATTCTTCGATTTCGGTAGTTCAGTTAAAGAATCTGGGGATTCAACTTCAGCGTACATCCGGAGACGAATTTAATTATGTGTCTTCTTCCGCCGTGACTCCTGTACGTGAGGATTATACCATGATAACGGGTAAACGCCGTCATTGCACGAACGAGGGAAACCAGCAGATATTTCATTTCAAGAGCGCTCAGAACGTATCGCTGGATTTGGAACTTCGGGTATATGATGACGGTATAGCTTTTCGTTATGTATTTCCCCGCCTGACTAAAGAAATGTGTGTGACTGATGAAACTACAGCTTTTGCTTTTCAGAAAGGAATTACCCGATGGACACAGAAGTTGAATCAGGCCTATGAAGACTTCTATTTGAAAAATAAAGGTCGTGTGCAAGGATATACTGCAGGACAATGGGGATTCCCGGCATTGTTTGAAGTGCAGATTCTGTTTTTACCCTTATCTCAGAAGCGAATGTTGCGAAAGGTAACTGTGCTCCTGGCTGAACAATGCTGCCAATGAGTCGACCTATAAAATAGAGATGGCAGAACCGACCAAAGCTTCCGGTAGATGGTGTTCGCTTGGCGCGTGGCCATTATCGGTTCTCTGGCCGATGTGGTAGAGTCCACTTTAGTGACAGACGTCAGTGAGCCTTGTCGGCTGAGCGATGTTTCCTGGATTAAGCCAGGAGTTGTTTCCTGGATTTACTGGCTTATAATCACGGTTCAAGAGATTATCAGCTGATAAAGAAGTATATTGATTTTGCGGCAGATTTTCATCTTCCTTACATGTTGATTGATGCGGAATGGGACGAAATGGGTAATGGAGGCAATGTGGAAGATGCCTTGGCTTATGCAAAACAGAAGAAAGTTGCTCCTTTGTTGTGGTATAACTCCTCCACCGCGTGGTGTGCGTTTGGTCCTTTGTATCGTCTGAACAAACCGGAGACACGTCAGAAAGAATTTGCCTGGCTTGAGTCCATGGGTGTGAAAGGAATAAAGTAGATTTCTTCAGCCAGGACAGTATATCTACGATGAATTATTTTGTGGACATTCTGGAGGATGCGGCTAAATATCATTTGATGGTAAACTTTCATGGAGCTCCTATTCCGCGAGGCTGGCAGCGCACTTATCCTCACATGATGTCAGTAGAAGGAGTATATGGAGCTGAATGGTATAATAATAAGGAGACATTGACCGACAGTGCGGCATGGCATAACTGTACATTGCCTTTTACGCGTAATGTAGTGGGCCCGATGGACTATACTCCTTGTACTTTTACAGACTCTCAGCATCCGCATATCACTTCGAACGGGCATGAACTGGCTCTGCTGGTTGCATTTGAATCTGCTTTGCAGCATTTGGCCGACCGTCCCGAAGGATACCATGCCCAACCAGCTGAAGTACGCTCATTTATCTCTTCACTTCCCACCGTTTGGACGATACGAAATTGCTGAGCGGTTATCCTTCCAGCTATGTGGTGCTTGCCCGGAAGAGTGGTGCTTGCTGGTATATTGCCGGCTTGAACGGAACAAACGAGAAGAAATCGCTTGCTGTAGATTTGAGCTTTATTCAGGGACCTGTCAAAGAAATCACTCTGTATGCCGATGGAAAAGAACGTAATCAGTTTGATATACAGATGCTTTCTGGTTTGAAGAAATCTGTACATGAGGTGGACTGTCTGCCGCGTGGAGGATTTGTGATGAAGGTTAGCCTTGATTGAGTTATAGTTAGGCTATTTATATTTACGTGGAGAATGCCTGATGCTTTTAGAATGAGCGTCAGGCATTTTTTGTGTGTTTTTCAGAGGTGATTGCAGTGACGGTATAAAAGATAGGGAATTATTGATCATTTTGAGGAATGCTTTTGTATAAAAACTGAAATTAAACAGTCAATTCTCTGTTTCACACTGTGGAATATAAAAACCACAGTGTGGGATATATATTTCACAGTGTGAAATACAAATCTCGCACTGTGAAACAGAGAATATGTAAAGTCAAAACAGAGAATTTGTAGAGTAGTTTGGAAGATATAGTAGTAGCTAAAACACGTTTGTCGATAAATTGCAAGAAATATCGATTTTGTTAATCTTTTATCGTTTTTTAAGTTTGAATAATGTCGATTTTGTATTATTGAAAGATACTTTAATCCTATATTCGGGTTGTATGAATAATATTAACTTTGCATTGTATAATTTAAATCTAAATAAAGATGAAACACAATTCTAATTAGGCAAATGTGGCAAGCCTTGAGAGTATTTATGTTACTCTTTGCTTGTTGTGTGAGTTCCATTGCATGGGGACAAGGAACAAACAGTGTGAAAGGTCACATTACAGACGGAAACGGAGAACCCTTGATTGGAGTAAGTATTCTGGTAAAGCATACAAACAATGGAACTGTAAGTGATTTAGATGGTAATTTTACTCTGTCAGTTAATCCAGGAGACATTTTGCGTGTGACGTATGTAGGGTATGCTTCACAGGAGATTCCTGCAGTTTCGGGCAAAATAATGCGAATTGTTCTTAAAGAAGATACCGAATTGTTGGATGAGGTTGTAGTAGTAGGTTATGGCACTCAGAAGAAAGTGAATTTGACGGGTGCTGTTTCTGCAGTTACCAGTGAGGATCTGATGAACAAGCCGGTGATGAGTACAGCTCAGGCTATTGCAGGTTTGGCACCAGGTGGAAAAGATAAGATTTGATAGAGATATCAATCGAAAGCTCTTTTCTGTTTATCCAAATCTTTATGAAGGCTTCCTGTACAATGTCTTGAGACAAGGTATCCGACTTGGTGAGTTTAAACACAAAACTATAAAGAAGTGCCGAATACTTATTATAAAGTTGTGTATAAGCTTTCTCTGAATTAGCCTGTAATTCACTGATTAAATCCTTAATGTCAAAATCATCTGTAGTATCCATATTAACAGAGAAATTTCAGTTCTACTGCAAAAAAAAGGAAAAGCATGTTTGAGATTTCCTCAAGACCATACTTGACCAATGACTTAGCCTTTCGTCTATGCTTCAGTATTTTTTATCGGTTTAACGTATATGTCTTTATGTTCATCAACGGGATACGCCCATATAAGAGCAGTGCAGACCATCGCAAACAGACGCGCGATGCGCTCTCTGTCGCGCAGGTGAGTGCCTTCGATGTGGAATGCTTTATGAGAAGCACATTATTATACATAATAAGTATATTCGGATAGGTGTCAATGGTTTGCCTACCCGAACATTACGTTGATTATTTATCATAAATACGCCAGTTGGCGGAATTAAATGAATAAAGAATCATGCATGAAAGGTTTTACATATTATTGATATTTAGTAAATTAAAGGTGAAAAAGT
>ENA-OQIO01000847-OQIO01000847.1-human-gut-metagenome-genome-assembly--contig:-NODE-847-length-15793-cov-9.874697_pt1 | contig 15793 bp, 19 predicted proteins | sample MGYA00242573_ERZ504737 | MGnify/ENA primary metagenome ERZ504737 (study PRJEB26092, sample SAMD00036203) | human gut metagenome | host: Homo sapiens | study: EMG produced TPA metagenomics assembly of...
TTTCTTTTATAAAATTTATAATCATCTTTCAATCAATATGCAATTACTTTTCTCATTATTTTCCAGCTTCTATGTAAAACGAGGCAGCATGCTTTCCTTCCCAAAAACATCCTGCCCGTTTCTTCCTATCTTTTGCTATCTTTGCTATTTTTTCTATCTTTTGCTGTCTTTTACTACTTTTTCTATCTTTTGCTGTTTTTCTATCTTTCTCTGTCTTTTTCTATCTTTTTTATCTTCTTCTATTTTCCAACCTTCACAACCTCTTTTGCACCCTTCATCTGCTGTTTTTCCAGTCTGCCTTCGTGAATTCCATCCTGCCGCAGTACGGCTCCTGCTGTTCTCCAGAGACATTCCAGATCCATTTTGAGCTGGATATGGTGCACATAATATCCATCCAGTTCAGCTTTTTGCCGGATCGGCAGCTCATCCCGTCCATGGATCTGTGCCCATCCGGTAAGACCCGGACGGACGCTGTTTGCGCCGTACTGCTCACGCTCCACAAGGAGGTCATACTGATTCCAGAGTGCCGGACGCGGGCCAACCAGCGCCATATCGCCCTTCAGGATATTAAAGAGCTGTGGCAGCTCATCGAGGGATGTTTTCCGGAGAAACCGTCCGACTCTTGTGATGAAAAGATCGGGATTATTCAGCATATGGGTCGGCATATCATGTGGGGTATCGATACGCATCGTGCGGAATTTATATATGTAAAAATACGTGCCGTTCTTTCCTGCCCGCTTCTGCCGGAAGAAAATCGGTCCCGGCGAATCGAGATGGATCGCTATGCCAAGCAAAATCAGCAACCACGACAGTGCTGCCGTTCCAACCAGTGCAAGCAGCCGGTCCAGCAGATTTTTCAGATACATTTGATAAATTCCAGATTCCCTCATGTTTTCTTCCCCCTATTCTTTCACCGACTGGTTACTTTTCCGGCCTTCTTTTTCTTTTCCATAGCCGTACTTTCCGTAACCATAACCATATTTTCCGTAGCCATAACCGCCATAGGTGCTGTATCCGTAGCCTGTCGCACCCTCCGGCACGCCGTTCAGTACATAGCCGCAGACCGGAATTTGCGAATCCTCGAAGAATTCCAGTGCCCGCTGTACTTCACGGTCCTTGGTAGTTCCCTGGTGTACGACAAGAACTGCAGAATCTGCGATTCCGCCAAAAGGGATGCATCCGACAGTACTCCGCACGGCGGCGTATCAATAATCAGAAGATCCGCATCCTCTTTCAATTCTTCGATCAGCGTTTTCATCCGCGCGGAACGCAGCAGGCCGGCCGGATTTTGTGTACTTCCGACACCCGGCAGAATTTTCAGCGACAGATCCCGATAATCGGTAAGTGCCTCATCCAGGCTGATCTGTCCTTTCAGCACTCCTATGATTCCACGTCCCTTCCGCTCGGAAAGTCCGATACACTTCAATACCGACGGATTTCGCAGATCTCCGTCCAGCAGCACTACGCGGTACTTCTTCTTTGCGAATGCTTCTGCGAGATTCACGGCAACGGTTGTCTTTCCCTCTCCCGGCACAGAGCTTGTCACAAGCAAAACAGGACAGTCGGCTTTTCCAAGCCCGTCCTCTGTTCTTGTCCGGATGAGCTGCATTGCTTCTTTGAAGGAATCCGGCACTTTGGGGTTACAGATCGTGATGGTCTGTTCTTTTACGTTGCTTCGTTTCTTGATTTTCGCCTCCGGCAGATTTCCAAGGAACGCTGCGTTCGTCAGCTTTTTCACGTCATCTGCCTGGCGAATTGTTTTTCTTGTTCTCACATAGATGAAGACCAAAAGCAGTGCAACGGCAAGTCCCGCCGCTGCTCCGATCATTCCGGCATGTACCGCATCCTGGCTGTTGATCGGGGATACCGGTACGCCGCTGTCGTCTACCACCGTCAGCGTTGTCGCACCGATTATGTACTCTGCTACCTCCGGATAATTGGTAATGACGGACTGAAGTACGCGATATGCCGTATCCGGTGAAGAATCTTTTACGCGAATTGTGAACAGGTTGGTGTTTTCCATCACGCTCGCCTCAATTTGGGATGTCACTGCTCCCACCTGAAGATCCCGTGCTACAACATCCTTTAATACACCGCTTGTTACGATATAAGGAAAGGTTTTTCCAAGCTGCTGCGCCGTCACATTGTCATAATAGGAATAGCCGACCGCGCGGTTTGATCCGACCACAAATGAGGTGTATGCCTCATACATGGGCTGATACCGCAGCTTTGCCGTCAGAAAGGAGCCGCCTCCCATGAGGATCACAAGAATCAGCACGCCCAAAAAGAATTTTCGGAATGCCTGGAAATATTCTGCCAGAAAGGCGATCAGATCGATTTTCTCCGGTTCCGCCGAATAGGTTTCATACGTTTCTCTGCTCATGCTCTTTGCTCCCTCTTATCGTTCTGCCCTGCTGTAGGTGCCGTATCCATATCCATAACCGTAGCTGTTGCCGATCCGCTCACCGAATCCCGGGTAAACATTTCCAAATACACAGCCGATCACTTTTTCCTCTTTCTGGTTCAATGCATCAATCGCATCGTTGATATCCCTCGTCAGTACGCCGTCCTGCCGCACGGAAAGAACTGCCGCATCGGCATACTCTGCAAGCTCTTCTGCATCCGCCGTCATTCCCATCGGCGGCGTATCCAGAATAATGTAGTCCATATTGGTCCGGCATGTCTCCAGAATCCGGTGGAAAATCTCACCGCCGATTGCAAGCGACGGCTCTTCCAGACGATTACGGCAGATTCCGGTATATACGTTGGTATCCTTGTGTTTCTCAAAAACGCCGGATGCCGACTCTTTTCCGAGGACAACCTTTCCGAAATCCTTTCCGTCTTTTTCCGGAATCTCAAAGATTTTATGTAACGCCGGCTGTCGGAAATCGCAGTCCAAAAGCAGTACACGGTTCTGCTCTTCTGCAAGAGCAAGCGCCAGATTTGCCGCAAGGGTCGATTTTCCTTCATTTTCCGCCACACTGGTCACCAGCAGCACTTTTCCGCCTTTTCGGTCCAGACGCCCCCGCACACGCGATGCAATACGCTTTAAGGATTCCACATACAGAAAGCTCCGCGCCGGATTGGTAATCAGCATGGAGCTGTTTTTCTTCTTCTTTTCGTGATACACAACGCCCAGCAGGTCCGCATCGATTTTGCGGGTGAATTCTGCCTCATTTTTGACGGTATCCCGCAGAAAGGAAAAGAGTCCGATGAGTGCCGCCATAGCAAGGGCTGCCGCAAGAAATGCGGTCGCGGCATACTTTTTGGTCGGAATCTGGTTCGATGGCACACCGGAAACCTGCGGCTGCTGCAGTGTCTCCAACACTACATTCGGAATAATATAGTCGGAAATGCTCGTATAATTGTTCAGTACCGACTTTAAGATCCGAAATGCCATTTCCGGCGAATCTGCGGTCACAGACAGCTCCATCAGATTGGATTCCGGCACAATGGAAGCATTCATTTTTGCCGGAAACGAGGACAGGCTGAGCTCCTCCATCACTTTTTTCTTCAAAATCGTATTTTCCAGAATTGCTTCAAATTTCTGTGCCATCTCATATGTGGCCGACAGGCTCGATGCCGCATTGGCATCCACCCCGCGTCCCATAACGGCAAATGTGGTTTTTACCGTATACCGGTCTTTGTGTACGGTCGCCATCACAGTATAGGTTATCATTGCCGCCGAACAGGCAATCAGAAGGATGACCCACCAGTTTTTTGCAATGTCGCACAGGATACTTCGGAGATCCCAGTCTGTTTTGCTGCTCTGCCCGTTTCCTGTTCTGTCGTATTCTCCCATCTGGATCCCCCCTATTCGTTTACACAGACGATCAGGCGGACAGAGCTTGTCTGCCCATCCTCCGCTGTCGCAGTGTATGTCACTTCATAAACACCCGCACTGCCGGTATCGACCGGATTGTCAATGGAAAACTGATTTTCTCCCAGAAGCTCTTCTTCATACGAAGCTGCATGAAGCGCACCGTCTTCTCTCTTTTCATACAGCATCTGATCCACACTCACGCTTTCCAGATATGCCTGCGGATCAAATGGCTGCTGCAGATCCAGATGAATCAGGTAATCGCTCAGGGTAATCTGCGGCCTTCCGTTCTCCTCTGCCGGATCGTAGAGTTCTACTGTCACCGGAAGACTTGTCACATCTCCGGCGCGGTTTGCAACCGAATATGTCACGTGGTACAGTCCCGGTGTACTGCTGATCTCATCCTCGTAAGAAATCCGGATGCGGTCGGTAATCGTTCCGTCCAGGCAGTCCTCCGCGGAAAGTCCCTCTGTCAGATCATCTGCATTCAGGCTGAACCGCAGCGGGCGATCCAGGGAAAAGACCGGTGAGGTGTAATCGTTATACACCAGTTCCCGCTCCGCATGCGTAACGTGGTTATCGGAATCAAAGGCGACGATACTGATTTTCCGCCGCCCTTTTTCCACAAAATTCGAAATATGTTCCACAGCAAGAGAACTCGTCACATCGCCGTCTTTTTTATCGTAAGCAGTTACTCCGGCCAGAAGTTCTGACTCCTCTGCATGGATGCTGGCAGAAATCTCACTGTTGTCCATCGTAATTTCCGGCCCTTTTCCGTCTTTTCCCGTCTGCTGCCGCACCAGACACCCGCCAAAGGCAAGTGTGGAAGCCAGAAACAGAATGAGAACTGCCGCTCTCGTTTTGTGCATATCAAAGATGCTCCTTTCGTTTCTGTAACGCCATTCTTCCTGTTTTTAGAGGAACCAGCGTCTTTTCCGTTTTCGTTCCGGGGACGGTTCATAGAAAATCTGACGGTCCTCCAGGATTCTTCTCGGATTCACTTTCACTAAAAGCTGTGCATACGCTTCTCCATACCGCTCCTCCAGAAACTGCCGGACTGGCCGCATGTCCGTGGTCCGGTAATCGGCTCCGTGGCATCGCTTGCCACACAGCCCGCAAGGCGGTTTTCCAGTAGAAACCTTGCTGTCCGCTCAGCCTCTTCTCCAAATCTTCCAAACACGCTTCCTTTGTTGATCTGCAAAACCGCGCCCATTTCCCGGAATTCGTATAGAAGCTCCGGTGTATCCTGCACGCAGAAATACCGCTCCGGATGCGCCAGCACCGGGATTTTTCCCATCGCCGGAAATTCCAGCAGCCGCTTTCTGATTCCGTCCGGCGCCATATCAAACGGCACCTCGATCAGATAATAGCGGCTCTCATGGAGCGGTATCAGCTTTCTCTCTCTGATTTTTTTCTCCAGCGGTCCGATGCTCATGATTTCCATGCCGCGCACCAGGCTGATGGGAATGTGTTCTCTGTTGATTTCCCTCTCCAGACGGTAAAATTGCTCTTCTAACTGTTCCGATTCGTAGTTGACGTATCCGTCCTCCACGCCTTCGATTCCCGTCTGGTTTGCATGCGGCGTCACCGCGAGGATACGCACCCCGCTTTGTGCCGCCATTTCTGCCATTTCAAGGGAGGTGGACAAATTCGGGGATCCGTCGTCCACTCCCGGCAGAATATGTACATGAAGGTCCGTCATCCCTGTTTTTCTCCTTCGTACTGGTATTCCGGTACCATTTTCTTTACCAGATAACAGATGTTCGGACATTCGTTTTCCGCTTCCTTCGCGAGTTCCTTTATCTGCTCCCGGAATACCTTCTCGTCAAATGCAATCTGTCTGCCGATAAAAATCCGGCTGTTTTCTGTGGTCTGCATGCCCTCTTCATTCATCAGAAGTTCCTCATACAGCTTTTCGCCGGGTCGCAGGCCAATGTATTTGATCTTGATTCTTTTTCCGGCTCATATCCGGAAAGGCGGATCATATTTTTGGCCAGGTCTGCGATTCTGACCGGATCTCCCATATTCAGGACAAAGATCTGACCGTTTTTCGCATAGGCGCCTGCCTCAAGTACAAGGCTGACTGCTCCGGAATCGTCATAAAATATCGAATGATATCCGGATGCGTAACCGTCACCGGACCGCCGTGTTCGATCTGACGGCGGAACAGCGGAATGACACTTCCGTTGCTTCCCAGTACATTTCCAAAGCGCACTGCCGCAAACTCTGTCGTGCTGTGTCTTCCGATCAGCTGAATCACCATCTCACAGAGCCGCTTGCTCGCTCCCATGATGTTGGTCGGGTTGACTGCCTTGTCTGTTGATATCAGGATAAACTTCTTTACCTGATAATGGCTTGCTGTGCGCGCCGTTTTTAAGGTTCCAATAACATTGTTTTAATCGCTTCATTCGGGCTGTCCTCCATCAGCGGCACATGCTTGTGGGCTGCTGCGTGAAAGACGATGTCCGGCCAGTACTTCGAAAAAATTGATTCCAGCCTCCGCTCATCCCGCACAGAACCAATCAGTACTGTCAAATTGAGATCTGGGAACTCCCATTCCAGAGATTTCTGAATCTGGTACGCATTGTTTTCGTAGATGTCAAAAATGATCAGATGCCCGACGTCGTGTCCGGCCAGCTGGCGGCAGATCTCACTTCCGATCGAACCGCCTCCGCCTGTTACCAGGATTGTTTTTCCCTTCACATAGCCCAGGATTGCATCGAGATCCACCCGGATGGGATCTCTTGGCAACAAATCCTCAATTTTTATTTTCTTTCTGATCTTTTTTTCTTCCTTCATAGCTCCCACTCTCATTCTGTTGCGTTTTTCTCCCGTATTCAGTTATCCTGTTCCTGCAGACAATCTTCCAGTAAATACAGCATTTCAAGTGCTGAACGAAAACCTGCTTTCTGTTTTCCGCAGATCAGAAATCCCTGCAGACTACAGTGCTGTCGGAACTGAATCTGAATACTGACCATACGCTCGGTTCCGGCTGGAAGCGTTGTATCCTGATTGTTCTTCATTTCATCTGTAATTCCCACTCTTCTTTTTCCCCTTCTGAAAGGCTCCGCATACAGCTTCCTGCATCCGGCATGCCGAGCAGGTCATAAATGCGGTTCATCCGAAGCAGCATTTCTCCGTATCCCTCAAACGGAATGTCATAATGAAGCAGCGGCAGCCGGATCACTCCTTTGGAATGGCTTCCCTTCACTTCCTGAAAGCATAAAAATAATGCTGCATCTGCTGTTGTATGTACTTTTTCTCTGATTGTTTCTACTTCTCTGTTCATATTTCTCTCCATATGATATTTATTCTTTTATGGTAATGTTATATGTAATAATTATTTTTGGAATATTATACCAAATCAATCTCGCATCGTCAATCTTCTCTGCCTCCTTTTCTTTCGATTTTCTTTTGATTTTCCTGTTTTTTTCTTCTGCTTTTTCTGTCTATCGTTCCTTTTTTTACTTTTTTCGCCCCTTTCTGCCATACGGTGTCACTTTCTGTCGAACGATTTTAACAGAAGTCCGTCAATTCGGCTTGAATGAGATTCTGTCACTGTGTTAAACTACACTTTGTATTTTTATGATGTTTGCTGTAATGCTCTCCTCCTGCTTTTATTTTGTACCCTATCATGTTTCTTTGCGCTGGACAACCGCTTCGACTTGAACGGCTGCACTTCGACGCAAACGGTATACTTTCCCGGAGGTGTTTTTCTTGTATTCCAAATTAATATTCCCACTCGATCCGAACGATTCTGTTCTGCTCGAAATTCCAGTCATTATCTCACAGGGTGTTTCCCAAAAATACCGGCTGGCGCTCGACGACCTGATTTACGTTGAAGCCTGCCAGCACCGACTGATTCTCCACACCATTCAGGGAGATTTTACAACCCGCTGCACATTTGCCGACCTGACGGTCTGCCTTACACCAAGTGATCGTTTTTCCACGGCGGAAAAGGTCTGCTGATCAACTTTGCCCACGTTTCCCTTGTACAGGTAACTGGCGAAGTTCTGCTGAAAAATGGGCAGATCATTTTCTGCAGCCGCCGGCGGAGGCGTGAGACCCGGGAAGCCTTCCTGGTCTACGCCGGAGCAGGAAAGTTTTCCTACGAAACGATATAAAAAACAGGAGGGCTGCCGCACGAAGAAAAATTTCCACAAAATATAGATTTTGTAGTGTTTTCGCTTCGTGCGACAGCCTCTCCTGTTAATATATGTTTTTGCTTAATGCTTGTCTGCTGCAAGCTCCATTCGAGCTGCAAACTGTGTATAAAAATCTGTATTTCCGTCATACGGAAGCAGATAAAACAGCTTCAGAATGTTCATGCTGATCTGCTGCCGGAATGCATCGTCCTCGCTTTCGCGCGCCGCATTCTGTTTTTCCTTCAGATAATAATGCCATTTTGTCGTAAAGGCTTCGTATTTCCCAAGCTCCGGCGTATCGAGCCAGCGGCGGACCTTGACCTTTGTCTTGTTCTCCTTCGGACATTCGTTCACCTGAAGGAAATAAGAAAATGTTCCATCCTCATACAGCCGACCCAGCGGAAACATCCGACAGAAGCCCGGGCGTGCATCGTGGATGCTGCAGCGGCCTTCTTCATTTAAAAAGCTGCACCGGTCTGACTGCTCTGTCATCTTCAGATGTGGCAGAATAACACCGTCCACGACACGAAGCGCCACGTTCCCAGCCAGCAAAATCTCTTCCATCGTCTTTCCCAGCTTTTTCTCCAGGCGGTAGACATCCATCGGGTCGAGTACAATCGAATCTCCCATCCCATGACAGCAGGCGGAGCATCCGCGGCAGTGTCGCAGCCCACTTTTACAAGATCATTAGCTCCGTATCGTTTTCCATCTGAAATTTTATCTATCTCTACATTTCGTTCCATTTTTTCTTCCTATCTTTTCTCTTAATCCTTGCTTTTGGTCTCTTCTCTCGATCTTTGCTTTTAATCCTTGCTTTTGATCTTTGCTTTTGATCTTCGCTTTTGATCTTTGCTTTCGATCCTTGCTTTCGGTCTTTTCTCCCGATCTTTATTTCTTCCTCACATTTCTACTCCCACAACATGCAGTACCTCGTCCTTTACCTGGAATTTGATTTCCATTCCCGCAAAGGAAAGTCCGTAGACGCGTTCTTCGCTGTTCTGATACGATGGACGCGGATCCTGCTCCAGCACTTTTTTCAGCGCCGCACGGTGGTCTGCCGGAACCTTTTCCAGCAGCTCGTCCGGAATCTCAACCGGAATAAAGTATTCTTTCGTCTTTTCCGTAAAGCTGCCAAGTGCCTCCACGTGACTGTCTACATGCGGCAGATACGGTTTGATATCCAGAATCGGTGTGCCGTCCATCAGATCTGCTCCCGTAAGGTGCAATACCGGACCAAGCGACGGATGCTGCTCCACATATTCCAGCTTTACCGAAGAAAGACCGATCGGATTCGGACGGAACGGCGAACGCGTAGCAAATACGCCGACACGCTTATTTCCGCCAAGCCGCGGCGGCCGCACCATCGGAGACCAGGTATCCCGCACGGCTTCCGAAAACTCCCAGATCAACCAGAGATGGGAATATTCTTCCAGCCCCCTCAGTGCATTTGCATCGCGGAACTCCGGTTCAAAAACGATCGTACTCTTTAGTTCTTCGATCAGTCCGCTCTGCCTCGGAATCCCGAATTTTTCCGGGAAATCCGTGTGGATTCGGGCGATCACCTTCATTGCAATTTCTTCTGCCACGTTTCTTACTCCTTTTCTTTCCTGCATCTTCTCTTCTATTTCGCATGGCTCTGAATCATTACCATATGTTTTATCTTAACATTTTGTTTTTGAAAAGTCCACCATGCGCATTCCCCTTCGCCGACTCCCCTGCGGATACTACACGTTACGGGTCACGCAGAGCCTGCCAGACGGTGACTTATACTCCAAGCTCCCGCATGCTTTTCAGCAGCTCCTCGATCTGTTCTGCTGTTTCCTTTACTTTCTCTTCCATCCCGATCAGTTCCCTGCGTACATCTGTTTTTTCTCCGTCACATCCAGCGCATGTACCGTCTGGACCAGAAATGTTTCTGCCTTTGACTGAAGCTCTTCCGGCAGATGTGTCTCTTTCAGACGGTTTCGAAAGCTTTCCAGATCCTTTCCTGCCGCTCTTAAATACTGATTCATATGAAGCCCCGTGTGGCGCATCCTTGCACGCCCCTCGCTTCGCACCCTGGCATACGTTTTCTGGCTTTTTGCTGCATACAGTGTCATCTGTACATACATCAGGCTGGTCAGTGCCTTTTCTCCTGTCATTGCAGTTTCGTACAATTCTTTTTTTACTCTTTGGCTGCTCATACATTCCTCTCTCTCCGCCACGCTTCTTTCGCTGGCAACGGATGGCAGTTCATGTTTGGTATTCAGGAGTCGAAGGATAAAAAAAGACTCCTATCATGACATCTGCCACAATAAAAGTCTTGCGTTCTCATTTGATACGGATGTTTCTCAACATCGGCTGACGGTTTCAAACCCGCACGGGATGTTTTTATTTCAGATCCCGCGGCGTTTCGCTACTCCCTTTTATTTGTTGAGATGAATCTTAGCACACTTATTGCTAAATTGCAAGCATATTTTTTGCATATCATGCATGATTTCATGCATCCTATTATTTTTGACGGTGTTTCTTCCTATATAAATGGAATGCCGGAAAGCATACGGTTCCCACCATTAAAATAAGGAAAACCACATCCGCATATAGCTTCACATATTCTGCCGCCTGCTCCCATGCAGCGCCGACCGCTGCACCGATGCCAACCAGAAGAAGATTCCAGACCGTACTCCCGACTATGGTATATAGCAGAAATCCCGGCATCTTCATCCCCGCCATGCCGGCCGGAACCGAGATGAGACTTCGGATGATCGGAATGCATCGGCCGAGCAGCACAGCCCGCTGCCCCTTTTTCTGAAACCAGGCAATGGTCTTCCAGGCATCCTCTGCCCGAAACCCCAGAAGCTTCATCGGCCGGCTCTCGAGCAGCTCGGCAAGCCCTTCCGGGCTGACGAGGGTTCCGGCTCCGTACAGCACCAGCGCGCCAAGCAGTGAGCCCGCCGTAGATGCCAGCACAACCCCCGCCGGGTGCAGCCGAGTACACGTTGTCAGAAAACCGCCAAAGGTCAGAATCACCTCGGAGGGAATCGGTGGAAATACATTTTCCACCGCAATCAGAATCAGAATACCAAGATAGCCAAAACGGTTGACCATATCCAGAATCACGCTCTGCAAATTTTTCTCTTCCTTTTCATTTCCGGCATAGAAACCTCTTCCCCGCAGCTGCCAGATAGCCGGTTTTCCGGTCTTATCGGTTTTCCTGCCGGAAATGCTCTTTTTCTTCTCCTGCATTTTATGCGCCTTTTCCACGGTGCATGAATCCTTTTTGACTACTTCTTTACAATTCCGTCAGATTTTCTTCCTTTTGTTTTCATGTTCTCTTCAGAAAAGCTTTATCCCGTGTACACATTCTGGTCACAATTTTCCCGTATACTAATCTTATCAACAACAAAGGAAGTAAAAAACAACCTCCATTGTTTCTCTATAAATAAACCGGAGACGGCAAAGCATTTCTGGAAGCACGTCTCCAACGCCAACCTTTCTAATAGATAGATTTCTTTTTCATACCGCCGGGGCTTCAACCAAGTCCCGGCCTCTCTCCTTTTGGGGAGATTTTTTTTGTAACGATTCAGATCCATGCGAAATTCCGGAAAAATCGCGAATCATGCTTGCGCGAAGGAGTGCTTTTTCTGAATCGCTTCTATTCCTGCCGCATTTTTTTCTTGCACGTGACTTTTCTCTATAGTAAAATAAAATCAGTTGTTTGTAACTCTTCAGAACCCAATGGGGAAAACTTTGCATCATCCCTGCAGGAATGATCCGTTTCTTTCAAACAAATACCATGGAAAAAAGGGAGAAAAATACCATGAAAATTGGATTTGACAATGAAAAATACCTGAAAATGCAGTCCGAGCACATCCGCGACCGCATCAACCAGTTTGACAACAAGCTGTATCTGGAATTCGGTGGAAAGCTGTTCGACGATTTCCACGCATCCCGCGTTCTTCCGGGCTTTGCACCGGACGCAAAACTGCGCATGCTGATGCAGCTTTCCGATCAGGCCGAGATTGTTATGGCAATTTCCGCATCCGATATTGAGAAAAACAAAATCCGCGGTGACCTCGGCATCACCTACGACAGTGATGTACTCCGTCTGATCGACGAGTTCCGCGGACGCGGCCTCTACGTCGGAAGCGTAGTAATTACCCAGTATTCCGGCCAGCACAGCGCAGATGCCTTTAAAAAGAGACTGCAAAAGCTCGGCATCCCGGTTTACATTCACTACACAATTCCGGGCTACCCGCACAATGTACCGCTGATCGTAAGCGATGAGGGATATGGAAAGAACGAATACATCGAAACGACACGCCCGCTCGTTGTCGTTACCGCACCGGGACCGGGAAGCGGAAAGATGGCAACCTGTCTTTCCCAGCTTTACCACGAGCACAAACGCGGTGTAAACGCCGGCTATGCCAAATATGAAACCTTCCCGATCTGGAATCTGCCGCTGAAGCACCCGGTCAACCTGGCCTATGAGGCTGCTACCGCCGATCTGAACGATGTCAACATGATCGACCCGTTCCATCTTGAGGCATACGATGTAACAACCGTCAACTATAACCGTGATGTTGAGATTTTCCCGGTTCTGCGCGCCATTTTCCAGCAGATTTTCGGCGAGAGCCATACAAATCCCCGACCGACATGGGTGTCAACATGGCCGGAAACTGCATTGTCGATGATGCCGCATGCTGCGAGGCTTCCCGCCAGGAGATCATCCGCCGCTACTATAACGCTGTGGACGGCATCGCAGACGGTTCCCGTTCCGAGACAGAGGCTTACAAAATCGAGCTTCTGATGAAACAGGAGAACATCGTTGCCGCAGACCGCACCACCGTTTCCCCGGCTCTTGTCCGCGCTGAAGCGACCGGCGCACCGGCTGCTGCCATGGAGCTTTTGGACGGACGCATCATCACCGGAAAGACAAGCGATCTGCTCGGCTCAAGCGCAGCACTTCTGCTGAATGCTTTAAAAGACCTTTCCGGTATTGAACACGACGTACACGTTCTCTCACCGGAATCCATCGCTCCGATCCAGACACTGAAAACAAAGTATCTCGGAAGCAAAAATCCGCGTCTCCATACTGACGAAGTTCTGATCGCCCTGTCCGCTACCGCTGCACAGAGCGAGGATGCACAGAAAGCACTCTCCTGCCTGCCGCAGTTAAAGGGCTGCCAGGTGCACTCCAGCGTTATGCTCTCCGATGTGGACCGCAAAATGTTCCAGCGTCTGGGATGCGATCTGACCTGTGAGCCGAAATTTCAGTAAATAATTTTTATATCTTGGACATAAAAAATCCAGGCATACGGTACTTTCCGTACCTGCCCTGGATTTTTTCTTTTCCGGCTTCTGTTTATAAATTTTCTTTTCCGAATCCCATTGGCAGCAGCTCCTCGAGTGTCATTTCTTTCCAGGAACCGTCGCCCTTGCAGAGAAGGACGAGAAATTTGTTCGGATCAACGATTCCCGCAGCACCTGACGGCAGACACCGCACGGTGTGCAGAAATCCTCCGGCTCTGCCTCTCCCGGGCCGCCGCAGACGGCGATCGCGTCAAATTCCGTTATGCCCTCGGATACGGCTTTGAAGACCGCGGTGCGCTCCGCGCAGTTTGTCGGTGTATACGCCGCATTTTCAATGTTGCAACCGGTATAAATCGCTCCATTCTTTGCCAGAACCGCCGCGCCTACGCGGAATTTCGAATACGGCACATACGCAAATTTCCGCGCTGCCAGAGCCTGTTTTACCAGCTCCTGTTTTATTTCTGTACTGATTTCCTGTTTCATATCCAGCATCCCCTTTCCAGTATCCCCTTATTTTTTCTTTCTTATTTCTGATCTTCCCGGATCAGAATCCGCAGTGCCTCGATGGCTACCTGAATCGCACCTTCCGTATCGTGCGTAATGTGGTTCTCCATGCCGCGTTTCACTCTCTCCTGATTTCCCATCACAAGAAAATCCGATCCGGCACGGACGCCGCGGGCACTTGCCACGATAAAGAGTGCCGCCGATTCCATCTCTGACGCTTTGCATCCAAGTTTCATCCACGCATCCCATTTTTTCAGCAGCTCATCGCCGACCGGCATCTGCTCCGGGTCGTGCTGGCCGTAGAAGGAATCCTTGCACTGTACCACGCCCGCATGCCATTTTTTCCCAAGATTCTTTGCCGCCTGCACCAGCGCATTCGTCACGGTAAGGTCTGCGACTGCCGGGAACTCGATCGGTGCGTATTCCTTTGACGTTCCCTCCGCACGGATCGCTCCCGTTGCCACCACGATATCGCCGCCCTCTACATCGAGTGCCATACCGCCGCATGTTCCGACGCGGATAAACGTATCGGCGCCGCACTGGATCAGCTCTTCCATCGCGATGAAGCCGACGGACCGCCGATGCCGGTAGATGTAACGGAAACCTTTACACCGTCCAAAGCACCCGTATAAGTCACAAATTCCCGGCTGTCTGCGACGAGCACCGGGTTCTCAAAGTAAGCTGCAATTTTTTTACACCGTTTGGGATCTCCCGGCAGAATCACATACCGTCCCACATCGCCTTTTCGGATCTGCAGATGATACTGCAGCCCTTCTTCTCCTGAATAATTCTGCATATGCAAAAACCTCCTTCGTATTTTCGTATTCTCATAGTTCTATTCTACCACAGGCCGCACCGCAAATACAAGGCTTAACACCATTTCGCTTTCCCTTTCATTACGGATATAATCACGTTCCGCAGTTGCCTTTTCCCATTCGAGATGCTACAATAGGCACAGAAACCAGAGTTCTTACTTTCATTTTTACGAGGAGGGATTATTTTATGAGTTCCTATGTCATCAGCTGCTGCTCTACGGCAGACCTTACCGAAGAACATTTCTCCAAACGGGAAATCTCATACATCTGTTTCCATTACAAATTAAATGACACCGAGTACGCGGATGATCTCGGCAAATCCATGCCGTTCGATCAGTTCTATGCCGCCATGGCCGCCGGCGCTTCCACGAAAACATCCCAGGTGAATGCCGATGAATTTGAAGCCTATTTTGAAACATTCCTGCAGGACGGCAAAGACATTCTCCACGTCTGCCTCTCCTCCGGCATTTCCGGTGTACTGAATTCCGCGATGATCGCCAAAGCCGACCTTGAAGAGCGCTACCCGGAACGGAAAATCCTCATCGTGGATTCCCTCGGCGCTTCCTCCGGCTACGGTCTTCTGATGGACCGCCTTGCGACCTGCGCGATGAAGGAAAACCGCTGGAAGAGGTTTACGATTTCGCGATGAAAAACCGCCTCAAAGTCCATCACTGGTTCTTCTCCACGGACCTCACCTTCTACGTGCGCGGCGGCCGCATCTCCAAAGCCTCCGGCGCAATCGGCGGACTCCTCGGCATCTGCCCGCTGCTCAACATGGACAACGAAGGCCGTCTGATTCCGCGGTTTAAAATCCGTACGAAGAAAAAAGTCATCAAAAAAATCGTCGACCAGATGGAAGAAAACGCCGAGGGCGGCCTCTCCTACTCCGGCAAATGCTACATTTCCCAGTCCGCCTGCTACGACGATGCGCGGGCCGTTGCGGATCTTATCGAGGAACGCTTTCCCAATCTGAACGGAAAAGTCGAGATCAACAACATCGGAACCACCATCGGCAGCCACACAGGGCCGGGAACCGTGGCATTGTTTTTCTGGGGGAACGAACGGGTGGATTAACTCTCCTGCACTTCCATCTATAGCAAGACCCGAAAATAATGCAAAAAAGGCAGTGCTGCAGAGCGCGAATTGCAAGGAACAGATTTGAAGGCGTACCGGGGTACGACGAAAATCTGTGACGCAGTAATTCACGCTCTGCGGTG
>ENA-OQIO01000848-OQIO01000848.1-human-gut-metagenome-genome-assembly--contig:-NODE-848-length-15790-cov-5.813573_pt1 | contig 15790 bp, 19 predicted proteins | sample MGYA00242573_ERZ504737 | MGnify/ENA primary metagenome ERZ504737 (study PRJEB26092, sample SAMD00036203) | human gut metagenome | host: Homo sapiens | study: EMG produced TPA metagenomics assembly of...
ATTGCCCGCACTGCAAACAAGGTCCGCAAGACCCCCCTGCGTGTTATCCTGAACGGCCTGGGCAAGGATGCAGCTTACATTATTTCCCGTATCAACGGCTTCACCTATGTGCAGACCGAGTACGATATCCCCACCCAGACCCTGAAGGTCGTCAAGGAGATCCCCTTCTCCGAGGGTGAGCGCGCTGCTGTCAAGTGCTACGGCGCAAACGACGTTATGGAAGGCGTTGCCATTATGAAGAAGGAGGACGTTCAGTGCTCCATCACCGGCAACTCCACCAACCCCGTCCGCTTCCAGCACCTGGTTGCAGGCACCTACAAGAAGTGGGCCATCGAGAACGGCAAGAAGTACTTCTCCGTTGCTTCCGGCGGCGGCACGGGCCGTACCCTGCACCCCGATAACGTGGCTGCAGGCCCCGCAAGCTATGGCCTGACCGACTCTCTGGGCCGCGTCCATGGTGATGCTCAGTTCGCAGGTTCCTCCTCCGTGCCCGCACACGTTGAGATGATGGGCCTGATCGGCATGGGCAACAACCCCATGGTCGGCGCTACCGTTGCCTGCGCTGTTGCTGCTGCACAGGCCAACGCCTGATCTTTTCCTGGTTCGGCAAAGGGGGCTGCCTTCCGAATGGGCAGCCCCCTTTTTATGCTGAAATATGTTCGTGCAGGCTAACTGCCTGCAACATTGCTTCAACTAAGAAGGAAAAAGAAGAAACCATGAAAAACACGAAGATGAAAAAGAGCATTGCAGCGCTGGCCATGGCCGCTGTTGTTGCAGTGAGCCTGCTGGGCTACGGCTGCGGCAGCAAGCCCGCCTCCACCACCGGCACGGGTGCTACCGGCGACTTCACCGGCACTGCCAAGGGCTTTGGCGGCGATGTTACCGTTACCGTTACCCTGACCGACGGCAAAATCACCGGCTGCACCGCTGAGGGTGCCGATGAGACCGAGGGCGTTGGCTCCAAGGCAATCGAGCAGCTGCCCGCTGCCATTGCCGAGAGTGGCAGCATTGCAGTGGACGGCGTGTCCACCGCAACCATTACCTCCAATGCCATCAAGGAGGCAGCCGCTGCTGCCATTACCGCTGCTGGTCTGAAACCTGAGGATTTCCAGACCGCTGTGGAGAACAACGCTGAGCCTGCTGAGGATTCTACCGTTGATACCGACATCGTCATCGTGGGCGCAGGCGGCGCAGGTATGACCGCTGCCCTGACTGCCACCAGCGAGGGCAAGAGCGTTGTCATCGTGGAGAGCCAGCCCGTGGTGGGCGGCAACTCCGTGCGCGCTACCGGCGGCATGAACGCCGGCAAGACCGTGTATCAGGATGAGAACGAGTTTGCCGAAGGCGCAGGTGTCGAAAAGACCCTGAAGGCTGCTGCTGAAAAGTATGCTGACAACGAGACCATCACCGCTCTGGCTGCTACCGTGGCTGAGCAGTGGGCTGCCTACCAGGCCAACCCCACCGGCTACTTTGACAGCGTTGAGCTGATGGAGCTGGATACCATGATCGGCGGCAAGGGTGTCAATGACCCTGCTCTGGTGGAGACCCTGTGCGCTAACAGCGCTGACGCCATCGACTGGCTGGACGAGCAGGGCATCACCCTGCACAGCGTTTCCAGCTTCGGCGGCGCATCTGTCAAGCGCATCCATCGCCCTGTGAACGCAGAGGGCAAGACCGTTTCCGTCGGTTCCTACATGATCCCCCTGCTGGAGGAAAACTGTGAGAAGGCTGGTGTTCAGATGATGCTGAACACCACCGCCACCGAGATCCTGACCGATGACAACGGCGCTGCTGTTGGCATCAAGGCCACCGGTGCTTCCGGTGAGACCATCACCATCAATGCCAAGGCTGTAGTGCTGACCACCGGCGGTTTCGGCGCAAATCTCGATATGGTCGTTGAGTACAAACCCGAGCTGAAGGGCTTTATGACCACCAACGCCCCCGGCATCCTGGGCCAGGGCATCAAGATGGCACAGACCATCGGTGCTGACACCGTGGATATGGATCAGATCCAGATCCACCCCACCGTGGAGGCCAACACCGCTGCCCTGATCACCGAGGGTCTGCGCGGCGACGGTGCTGTGCTGATCAATGCCGAGGGCAAGCGCTTCATTGATGAAGTCGGTACCCGTGATGTGGTTTCCGCCGCTGAGATCGCTCAGACCGGCAGCTACAGCTGGCTGGTGGTGGATCAGGCTATGGTGGATGCCTCCAGCGTCATTCAGGGCTACATCAAGAAGGGCTACACCGTGACCGGTGAGACCTATGAGGAACTGGGCAAGGCAATGGGCGTTGATGAGGCTGCTTTTGCCGAGACCATGAACACCTGGAACGGCTATGTTGAGGCCAAGAACGACCCCGACTTTGGCCGCACCAGCTTTGCAAACAAGCTGGATACCGCTCCCTACTATGCCATCAAGGTCACCGCAGGTGTGCATCACACCATGGGCGGCCTGAAGATCAACACCAACACCGAAGTCCTGAACGAGAACGGCGAGGTCATCCCCGGCCTGTTCGCAGCAGGTGAGGTGACCGGTGGTGTCCACGGTGCAAACCGTCTGGGCGGCAATGCCGTGGCTGACTTTACCGTCTTTGGCCGCATTGCCGGTGCTGCTGCCAGCAAGTACGCTGCATGAAACGCCTGAAAAGCTGGCAGAAAAACCTGATCTTTGCGACCGTGGTGCTGGCCGCGGCAGCACTCCTGTTCGTGCTGTACCGCGCCAACGCCCCCAAAGCGGAGCCGCTGGTGGCTGTGGTCGATTTCGGCGACGGCATCACCGAAACGATCCCGCTGGACGAGGACCACGATTATCTGTATGATGTGGGCGATTATATCGTGCATCTGCAGGTAAAAGATGGGGCCGTTGCCTTCCTCGACAGTCAGTGCCCGGACATGTGTGCGAGCAATTCGGCTGGCTGAGCGAGCAGGATGCCTGGGCCGCCTGTGTCCCCGCCGGGGTCTATGTAACGGTGCAGGCCGCAGAAACAGAATAAAACAAAGAGGCCGCCGTGCAGGATCATCTCCTGCACGGCGGCCTGTTGTATAGGGGAAAATGTTATTTCACGTATTTGCCTTCGCAGATATTCTTGCAGCAGGCGCTGATGGGGAACCAGCAGCAGTCCCGGCAGATATCGGCCAGCATCTCGGGGGTGGCTTTTGCATCGATCTCCCGGATGAGAGCCTGATAGTCGTATTCCTTTTCCTCCAGCCCGAAATACTCCACGGTCTTGCGGTCGTATCGCTTGACCTTTTCCTGTGTGTCGCACAGGTCGGTGCCCAGCTTGTTGGGGCAGCAGGAACAGAGGGTGTCGGTGGAGAAGGTGAGCTGGATCTTCGTCCGGGCACCTCCCGCAGCTGGTGAACGACATCGTTCATGTGCTCCACAAAGGCTTCGCTGTAGCCATGGCCGGAGTAGCCCTGGGTGCAGAGCAGGTGATGCGGGCGCAGTACGATGCTCATGCCTTTTTTACCCCCGGGATCCGCTTCCGGATGTTCAGGCCCAGCACGCAGGCCAGCACAGCCTTGATGATGGCGGTGGGGATGAAGGGAAGAACGCAGGCAGAAACGGCCACGGACACGGTGCTGTGGGCGACGATCACGAACAGGATGACACCCACAATATAGTTGACCACGGTGCCCACGACAACCGCCACGGGGAAAGCACCCTTGAAGGCATCCCTGTGCTCCACGCCAAGGCCGATGATGTAGGCCATGATGGGGAAGGAGATCAGGAAGCCGCCGGTGGGGCCGACAAACTTGTCGATGCCGCCAGAGAAGTTGGCCAGCACCGGCACGCCCACAGCGCCCAGCAGCAGGTAAACGAGCGTGGCAATGGCGGACAGCTTGGAGCCCAGCACCACAGCCGCCAGCGTGATGGCGAAGGTCTGCATGGTCATAGGTACGCCCAGCGGCATGGGGATGGAGATCTGTGCCATCACGGCGATGACGGCGGCAAACAGGCCCGCGTAGCAGATATCGCGCACCGAGAACTTACTGGTCTGATTCATGGTAAAAAATCCTCCTCTGATTTGGTACAAACAACGTCCCGATTAAACCAGAAAGCGGCAGGCAGGTCAACTTGCGATTGCGCAAAGGTTTACAATCTGTGAAAATTTGCTGAAAAGCGTTCAAACGAAATTTGGACGCTTGTGTATCCGGGCAAAATGCGATACACTACACCTATACATAGGAAAGGATCTGACAGGCCGCCCTCCGGCGGGCCTGAATCTGATAGGAGGAACATGATGATCTGGAACAAGAAGAAGGACGGCGCGGAGAACCCGGGTGCGGAAACGCCTGCGGCACAGACTGCCAAGGCCCCGGTGCTGTTTTTGCAGAAGAACTGGAAATGGCTCGTGCCGGTGGTCTGTGTGGTGATCGCGGGCGGTGTGTTTTTGCTCAAGCCCAAGAGCGCCAGCACCACAGCCGTGGACCCCAGCTATCTGGAGACCAGCCTGAAGTGCGGGATGTCTCCAACACCCTGAGCGGCACCGGCACCCTGAACCCTGCCAACACCTACACCGTGAAATCTCTGGTGGAGGGCAAGGTGCTCACCGGCGAGTTTGAGGAGGGCGACGTGCTGGATGAGGGGAGCATCCTCTACACGCTGGACAGCTCGGACGCTTCCACCAATTTTGAAAAGGCTGAGATCGCCATGCAGCAGGCACAGCGCAGCTATGACAAGGTGGTGGACCGCCAGTATGTGCGTGCCGAGGTGGATGGCACCGTGAGCACCCTGAAGGTCGCCAAGGGCGACGAGGTGACCAGCGGGCAGGAGGTCGCCATCATCCGCGACAGCTCCAAAATGCTGCTGACGCTGGAATTCCCCGCCGCCGATGCCGCCAATTTCAGCGTGGGCCAGACCGCCCAGGTGACGCTGGACGGCACCTTTGAGCAGCTGGACGGCACCGTGACCAGCGTGACCGGAACGGATGCCCTGAGCACCGGCAACCTGCTCACCCGCACCGTGACCATTGCCGTGCGGAACGCAGGCGGCCTGACCACCGCGCAGGCGGCCACCGCCTCCATCAACGGGGTCAGCTCCATCGGCTCTGCCACCTTTGGCTATCAGGCGGAGCGTACCCTGACCGCACAGGCCGCAGGCACCGTGACCTCCATCCATGTGCAGGAGGGTCAGACCGTTGCCAAGGACGATATCCTGATCGAGCTGAGCGGCGATGACCTGACCGAGAGCATCCAGTCTGCCTCTGAGACCCTGCGCAGCGCGGAGATCTCCCTGCAGAACCTGCAGGATACCATGGCCAACTATACCGTCACCTCTCCCATCAGCGGCACCATCATTGAAAAGGATGCCAAGGTGGGCGACGCGGTCAAATCCGGCGATACCCTCTGCGTCATCTATGACCTGAGCTATCTGGAAATGGTCATCAATGTGGACGAGCTGCAGATCAGCTCCCTGACTGTGGGCCAGAAGGTGCAGATCACAGCCGATGCCGTGCAGGATAAGAACTATGTGGGCACTGTGACCCGCGTCTCCATGAAGGGCACTTCCAACGGTGGCACCACCACCTACCCGGTGACCATCCGCATTGACGAGACCGACGGCCTGCGGCCCGGCATGAACGCCAACGCCGAGATCGTGGTGGCTGAGGCCGCCAATGCCCTGACCGTGCCCAATGCGGCCATCGTCCGGGGCGGCTATGTGCTGGTGACCCAGGATTCCCCCAGCGCCTCCAAGGCGGATACCACTATGGAGGCCCCCGAGGGCTTTGTCTATGTGGCCGTCAAGACCGGTGTCAGCGATGATGATTACACCCAGATCGTCAGCGGCATCCAGGAGGGGGACACCATTGGTTACGACCCCAACTCGGTCAGCAGCGACAGCTACTATGACGATGGCAGCGGCATGATGATCTTCTGATGGGAGGATGGAATGAGTGCTCTGATCGAATTTGATGCGGTCTGCAAGTATTACCAGATGGGCGACACCACGGTAAAAGCTGCCGACCACATCACCATGAAAATAGAAAAAGGCGAGTTTGTTGCCATTGTGGGCCAGTCCGGCTCCGGCAAGTCCACCTGCATGAACATCATCGGCTGTCTGGATGTGCCCACGGCGGGCACCTACCGGCTGAACGGTCGGGATGTGGGCAAGATGAGCCGGAACGAGCTGGCTCCATCCGCAACGAGATGCTGGGGTTCATCTTCCAGCAGTATAATCTTCTGCCCAAATTAAACTTACTGGAAAACGTGGAGGTGCCGCTGGTCTATGCGGGCATCCCCCGCGCCGAGCGCCACCGCCGGGCCCGCGAGGTGCTGGAGCAGGTGGGGCTGGGCGATAAGCTGAAAAACAAGCCCAACCAGCTTTCGGGCGGCCAGCAGCAGCGCGTATCCATCGCGCGGGCGCTGGTGCGCAACCCGGCGATCATTCTGGCCGACGAGCCCACCGGCGCGCTGGACAGCCACACCGGCCGCGAGGTGCTGGGAATGCTGCAGGATCTGCATGGGCAGGGCCATACGGTGGTGCTTATCACCCATGACAACTCCATTGCCGTGCAGGCCGACCGCATCATCCGGCTGGAGGATGGTCAGGTGGTCTACGATGGCGACTCCCGCGCGCCGGAAGCCATCGTCCAGCCGACGCTGAACTTTGAACCGGCAGAACAGGAGGGGAACAAATGATCATTGAGACCTTCCGTCAGGCTCTCCAGAATGTGTGGAGCAACAAGCTCCGTACCTTTTTGACCATGCTGGGCATCATCATCGGTGTCATGGCGGTCATCGTTATCGTGGGCCTGGGCAACGGCATGACCCAGAGTATGCGGGACAGCTTTTCGGCGCTGGGCACGAATGCCCTGTCCATTCAGGTCTGGGGCTACGGCTCCCGCACCGCCTCGGTGGAGGATGTGTATAAGATCGCGGATAAGAACAAGGAGCTCATCTCCGCAGTCTCGCCCCAGATCGATTTCAGCAACAACACCCCCAAGGTGGGCACCACGACCTACCGCTACGGCACCAGCGTTTACGGTGTGGACGAGCACTACGCCGAGATGAAAAACTATACCCTCGCCCAGGGGCGCGGCCTGCAGTACATGGACATCAAGGACAACAAGCAGGTCTGCATCATTGGTGATTACCTCAACCGGGCGGCCTACGGCGGCAACGCGGTGGGCCAGACATCAAGCTGGGAGCCTACAAGTTCCGGATCGTGGGTGTGCTGAACGCCAAGGTGACGGACAAGAACATGCAGCAGGCTCCGACGATGACTGCATCTATCTGCCCTACACCACGGCCATGCGGCTCTCCAACCAGTCCAGCGCCAAGAACTTTGTTGCGATTATGAAGGACGAGAGCCGCGCCAACGAGGCCAAGGCGGTGGTGGAAAGCGGTCTGCACGACCTGCTCAAGAGCGACAACGCTTACTACATCTACAGCGCCAGCGAGTGGCTGGAGGAGATGAACGAGATGATCAACATGGTCATCATCATCCTTACCGGCATTGCCAGCATCTCGCTGCTGGTGGGCGGCATCGGCATTATGAACATCATGCTGGTGTCGGTGACCGAGCGCACCCGGGAGATCGGCATCCGCAAGGCATTGGGTGCCAAGGAGCGGGTGATCCTGTCGCAGTTCGTGGTGGAAGCTGCCACCACCTCCGCACTGGGCGGCGTGCTGGGCATCGTCCTTGGCTATATCGTGTCCATGGCGGCAAACCGCATCCTGCCCATGATCTCCAGCGACATTGATGTGACCGTCAGCCCCTCGTTCAATTCCATCGTGGTGGCCTTTGGCATCTCGGTGGGCATCGGCGTACTGTTCGGCTATCTGCCCGCCAAGCGTGCCGCAAGGCTCAACCCCATTGAAGCGCTGAGATATGATTAAACCTCTTACCGCTTCGGTCTGGCTTTGCCAGCGCCTTGCGGAGCTCCCCTAATAGGGGCAACAACGACGACCGCCGCCAGTGGCGGATGAAGGGAGGAGTTGTTGGGGCCGCGGCCAGCAGGATGCAAGTGCAGGGCTTTGCACGAAGCAGACGCTGGGAGCCGCAACCCGGAATACATTAGAAACTATTTTAAGGAGGATCTTCCATGAAAAAGCGAATCCTTGCATTTCTGCTGGCGGTGAGCATTGCCGTGTCGATGCTGGTGCTGCCGGCATCGGCAGCGGGCAACGCCAACACGGCGGTCCAGCTGTCCATCACGCTGAACGCGATGGACGGCAGCCAGCAGGCTGCTCTGAACGCTGTGGTCACCCGCGGTGCGCTGGCCCGGATGCTGGTGTCCTACTCCACCTACCGCGAGAGCGTGGGCTCTCAGGGCACGGTGGGCACCCTGTTCACCGACCTGCCCGGCACTTCGCCCTATGCACCCTATGTCCGCATTGCGGTGCAGAACGGCTGGATGAACGGCTACACCGACGGCTCTTTCCGGCCCGACAACGCTGTGACGCTGGAGGAAGCGGTCACGGCCATCCTCAAGCTGATGGGCTATAAGATGACCGACCTGAGCGGCTCCTTCCCCAACGCACAGCTGAACAAGGCCAGTGAGCTGGGCCTGCGCAATCAGGTGGACCGCAGCCAGGGCGAGGCGCTCAACTACGAGGAGTGCGCCCTGCTGTTCTACAACGCCCTGACAGCCAACGCTGCCAGCGGCAGTGCCTACGGCAGCAGTCTGGGCTTCACGGTCTCCAACGGTCAGGTGGATACCTCCAGCGTCATGCTCAAGAGCCTGAAGGGCCCCTTTGTGGCAGGCGATACGGTTCAGCTGCCCTTTGTTCCCAAGATGGTCTACCGCAACGATAAAGCGTCGGAATCTGCGGAACTGAACAAATACGACGTGTATTATTACAGTGAGAGTTTACAGACATTGTGGGTCTACACCCGCCGGGCCGCTGGCCGCATCACGGCAGTTTCGCCCAGTGCCAGCGCCCCCACCAGTGTAACGGTGGCAGGCACCAGCTATACGCTGGGTTCCTCTGCGGTGGCCTCTCAGGTGTCCTCCCTCAACGGCGGCGGCGTGGGCGAGGTCGTCACCCTGCTGCTGGGCATGAACAATGAGGCTGCCGGGATCGTGACCGGCGAGGAAGCGACAGTGTGTTCTACGGTGTCGTGCAGACCGCACCCGCAGTCTGGTGGAAGAGAACGGCGCGGATGTTCTGCAGAAGGTCTCCGTCATGTGCACCGATGGCATTGCCCGCACTGTGAACGTGGACAAGAGCCTGAACTTTCCGCAGGGGTGGCTGGTAGAGATCAAGGTCACCCCGGAGGGCGAGAGCGTGGAGCACATCGAGGACCGCCGTGTCAACGGCACCATCAATGCCAACGCCACTGCTCTGGGTGCAGCTGCCCTGGCCGACGATGTAGAGATTCTGGATACGACTTCGGAGGGTGTGGCTGGGACGGTTCGTCCCAGCGCCTATCGGGGGTAACACTGAGTGACCTCGATGTCCGCTACTATACCGTCAACGATGCCGGACAGATCGACCGGCTCATCCTGAACGATGTGACCGGCGACCTGTGGAGCTACGGCGTGCTGGACGATGTGAAAAATCTGGCCATGAATTATTCTGACCTGAAGAGCCTCGTCACCAGCATTGCGGCGGGAGATTCCGCTTCTGGCACCACGACCACGACAGGCACCACCACCGGAGCGGCCACGGGCGGCACCGACGGCTCCGGCTCTGCCTCGGGTACCACCACTGTGACCGGTACCACGGCGGCAGACCGCCTGTCCAACCTGCTGGTGCCCACCACCAGCGAGATCCTGTGGGGTATCGTTTCGGGCGATATCCTGAGCACGGCCTGGCAGAAGCTGACCAGCAACACCGGCTCCCTGATGAGCATTGGCTTCCAGCAGATCGCAGAGATCACGGGCACCCCCTTCAAGCAGATCTTCAACTACATCGGCGGCGGGGCGACCTATATCTGCTACGTCAACGGTGCGGCGGCCAGCTACACCACGGCCATCAAGTATCCGGTGCTGGCGGGCGGCATTGCCGTGCGGCGGGAGACCACCGGCTCTGTCAAGGCCATGATGCAGCTGATGCCCCTGAAGATCGACAAGGTCGGCGCGGCCTCGGTGCTCTCGGGCAGGGAACGCTACGAGATGGCAGACAATGTGCAGGTCTACCTGTGGTACAAGGGCCAGTATTACCCCACCAAGCTGGCTCAGGTGGATGCGGACGGCTACCAGCTGACCGGCTGGTACGATAATTTCGGCTGCGCTGCCGGAAAAAAGGTCCGCGTCATCATTGCGGTCAAGAACGACTGATGCTTTATTACAGCGGCCTGAGCCGCACACTGCGGCAGCTGCGCTGGGTGCTTTACCCGCGCCGCTGCCCTTTTTGTGACCGGGTGCTGGGCAGCCGGCCTGCCTGCCGGACTGTGCCGATGGGCTGGCAGAGCTGCGCCGTGCACCCTCCATGCGGCTGCGCGGCTCCGAGCACTACCTGGGGCGGTTGGATGGGGCAGCCGCGCCCTACCGATACACCGGCCTTGCCCGCCGCGCGGTGCTGCGGGCAAAATATCAGGCGCGCCTGGGCAGCTGTGGAGCTGGGCGTGGAGATGGCCCGCCTGCTCTTTGGCAGCGAGATCAGAATGTGCGGCTCTGAGCCCCTGCCCGAACCGGTGCCGGGCCTTGACAGGGGTTACGACTGCATCCTTCCGGTACCGGCCTCCAGCAAAAAGCGCGGCTACAATGTGCCGGAGCGGATGGCACAGCCCCTTGCCCGGGCGGTGGGCGTGCCGGTGGTCACGGACGCGCTGACCCGTGCCCGCTCCACCCGGCGGCAGGAGGGACTTTCCCTTGACGAGCGGCTGGCCAATGTGGCGGGTGCCTTCCGGGTGGCCCGGCCGGAGGCTGTGGAGGGAAAGCGCATCCTTCTGGTGGACGATGTCCTGACCACCGGAGCCACGGCCTCGGCCTGCGCGCAGGCTCTGCTGGATGCCGGTGCGCAGAGCGTGTTCGCTGTGGCGCTGGCTACGGTGGAGTTTCCGCAGCCGGTGGGCAGCACAACGGCCATTGCCGAAAATGAAGAAGAAATTTGAAAATAGTGCTTGACAAAACACCATTCTTCGGGTATACTGATTGAGCTGTGAGCGACAAGCTCGATCAGATGTCCGGGTGTAGCGCAGTTTTGGTAGCGCGCTTGAATGGGGTTCAAGAGGCCGTGAGTTCGATTCTCGCCACTCGGACCATAAATCCAACGATTTCACGTTAGAAATCGTTGGTTTTTTTTGTTTATAGGCTGGCCTCATTTGGTTTTGACCACAATTTTGACCACAATGCCAACGATTTTATCTGGTCTAATTAGTGCCGTTCCGTCCAATTTTCAGGCCGAAAATGCCTCACTGAACAACTGGATCGCACTCTGCCGAATGGATTCCTGAACATGGAGATAATGCTCAGTCATCTCGGTGTCGGCGTGGCCTACGATGCTCTGGATGGTCTGGATATCAACGCCCAACGCCTGCATCTGCGATACATAGGTGTGGCGGCAGCTGTGCGGTGTGAGCAAGCGGACATCGCCCGCTTCTTCCAGAGATTTGCGGAACACATCCCGGAAATGGGTGGGGTTGCAGGGCAAGCCGGTCTTGGGGCTTTCCCAGATGAACTGGTCGGTGGTATCCCGCAGCTTGATGGCACACGGGCGGACATTCAGCGGCACCGGAATATCCCGGATACTGTCTTTGGATTTCGGACTGCCGATGCTGACCGTACCTTTTACGACCTTTACTGCCTGCCGGATGTGAATGACAGAGCCATCTTCTTCAATAAACTGCGGCTCCAAAGCCAGAAGTTCCTGCATTCTCATCCAGTGCCGAGCAAAAGCCGGATGCTCAAGCCCATGCGGTCATCGGGCAGCACCTTCATCAGGTGTGCGACTTCCGCTGTGGTGAAGGCTTCTTTGCGCTTTGCGGTGCCGGATGCCCGCATCTTTTCAGCAAGCCGGACCGGGTTACGGCGCACAAGGTCATTGGCTTCTGCCTTTTGAAAGATCTGGTAGAGCATCCCTCGTGCCTTGCTGATGTAAGAATCCGAGCGGCCATCGCGCCGCATCCCTTTCAGGAAGTTTTCAATGTCGATCGGGCGTATGACGGTCAAGGGGCGATGATAAAATCCCTCTTTGAGCATTTTCAGGCAGTATTTGTAGCTTTCCTGTGTCGTGGGAGCGATATTATCCTTGTGACCCTCGAACCATGTATCAGCCCAATCCTCAAAGTACAGGATCGTGTCCAGCTGGACACCGCTGATAAGCGCATCCTGATACTCTTTCAGTTTGAGCTTGACCTCCTTCTGGGTTTTGCCATAGAAGGTCTTGAAGCGCGGCGAACCATCTTTCTGGTAGCCGTCCATCATACGTAATTCCCAGCGACCATCGCTGCGGTGGCGAAGCGTACCCTCGCCGTGTGAACGTTTGCTTGGCATATTGCCTCCTTCCTGATGTCAAGTCGTTTCGGGAATAGTATAGAAAAAGAAACCTCTTGAATCAAGGATGTCAAATCAGCCATTTACGCTGTCCGTGATCCACTGAAGAAAACGGTCTTTGGGTACGACCATCCGCTTACCGATGTGGAGCGTGGGAAAGCCGTCCGAACGGAGCAGGATGTAAGCGTTGGCGCGGGAGATGCCCAGCGCAGCAGCGACATGATCGGCTGTCAGCGTGATGGGAAGCTGCTCATACGAAGTGAACTGAGAGCGCATAGAATACCTCTTTTCTCTATATGTTGTATTAAATGAATACAGGAACACTATATATTGCACTTTGATATGTAACAAGGGGCATCTGCGGTTTGCGGATGCCCCTTGTGTATATGGGAGGAATGCCTGTGAATGTCAGAATTTCATCGGCAGCGCGTCTTTTCTGCACTTGCCGTTGTAGGCGGTGTAGATGGGGAAAACGTATTTTTTCCATCCGCGCAGCTTTGCGGGGTCGTCCTGTCCGATGCGGTAAATATCGACCGGGTGGATGCTGCGCAGCGCACGGAGCAGCCGTTCTTCACTGAACTCGCCGTGGTACAGCTCCACAAAGTGCATCATGCCTTTCAGAACAGATGCCCGGAACGAATCGGGCTTGCCCTCCCATGCTGCCACGATCAGCCGCATCGTTTCACAGTAGAGCGGTTCGCCCATCTGCTTGTAGAGCCGGAAAGCCGTACCAACGCAGCCGATGCGGTAATCGGTCAGCTGCTGGCTGTCATAATTGAGGCTCAATCCCACTCGGTTGGTGGCTGCGAGAAAGGCTTTGGAGATGGCATCGCCGCCCACCACCTTGGCACGGAGCTTGATGCCTGCCGTCAGCGGCGCAGAGAAGCCGTTCTGCTCGGCAAAGAGCAGGGCTTCCTGCTCCACGGTCATGCCCGTGTACACCTTGCAGAGGATCGGCAGATCTTTGCCACCGTTGCGGAGGATGCGCCCCTCGATGGTGTGCTGCCCATCCGTTACGATGAACTGACCGTTGCGGAAACTGACCTTCGGCTCATTTGCCACATATTCGTTGAAGTGGGCGGCAATCAGTTCCACACGCTTGCGCTCCACACCACGCTGATACAGTTCACGGGGATAGACCAGCTTGCTGCTGTGGATGACCATGAGCTGGTACGGCGGGTTGACATGGATGAAGGGATTGGTGTTGTCTTTCAGGCGCATCGCATTTCCTCCTTGATCCTCCAGATGTACGTTTCGGCTTCTTTCAGGATTTCAGCAACCTGCTGTTTACGCTTCGGGATGGTGAGCAGACTGGGGTTAAATGTGAAGCTGTATTCCAGCCGCTGGATCATTGCGTGTACCGCAGCTTCCAGTTCGGTGTACAGCATCATGTCCTCGACGCTCCCAGCGTTCTCAAAGGACGATTTGATGGGTGTGTAGGGATAGAGGGGCGGCTTACCGTCAACCACCTCAGGCGGGGCGTAAGCCGCCGTAGAGCGGATGATAGGTGGAAGCCGCTGAATGCTCCCCATCGGGTTCAGGGCAAGGCTGGCACGGACAGCATTATCCACCCGGCTCATTTCTTCCGGGGTGAGGTGTCCGAGATATTTCAGAACCCTGCTCTTGTCTACGGTAAAAATCTGCTCTGCCTGAACGATGGATGGTACGGAGAGAAAATCGTTCACCAGCAGGCAGTGGGTCGGCTGGGTATACTTTTTTGCCGCCTTGCTTGTCAATGTGGCCACGATCAGCGTGGGCGAGTAAAAATTCCCCACATCGTTCTGAAGAACGACTGCCGGACGATTCCCGCTTTGCTCTGAACCGATGGCGTTGTCGAAACGGGTGAAGAAGATGTCTCCGCGCTGGAATTTCCAGTTTTGAATCAAAAGCTGCCCTCCTTTTTCAATATGTAACACCGCCCGCTGCATCTCCTTGGCGGTGGGCGGTGTGCTTGTTCAGCGGTTCATTACAACGTAGTCATGACCGCGCCGGGTCTGGCAGACTGTGCAAGTGTCCATGCTCCGGTCTGCGCTGGGAACAATGGCGATTTTGAACGCCTTGGATTCTACAAAACTACAAAGGCAGACACCGCAGAGCGTGCGGATGGACCGAATCATCTCCGGGGTCAGTTCCATTTCCTCGTAGATCGCTTGCTCTAAGGTGGTACGGTCGTTTTCGTTCATAAAGCCTCCTATTATGTAGGATGAAAATGTGGATATATGGAATAAGTAAAAAGAACAGGCGTGGACGAAGACCGAAAACAGCATTCGGCCACGCCTGATTTAATAAGTTAAGGTCTCGCATATTCGCCCTCGGCTCCCTGCGAGTGGGGCATAAACATCTGGCAGCGGACTTGTACCGCTTCATTGGCATTTCAGCCACCCCGTCTGCTTTGTGACCGGGCCGCGAATTACGGAAGTATCATTATCGGAGTACCAAATGACGGAACTATTCAGTTTTCAAGGTTCGTGAGAGGTCTGTGTGGCAGACCTTTCACTGTTAACAGAAAACAAGGGGTAAAACGGGGGGTGTTTTCAAAAATATTTTTTGAATTTTTTTCGAGCAGCCTGAATGGATTCTCTTACAGTGGTGCGATCAGCGTGTTGAACACGGGCAATCTCTGTGATGCTCATACCTTGAGCCAGCATCAAAATTCGCTGACGCTGGTTTTCACTTAAATGTGCAAGGCAGTCAAGCAGATGCTCCCGATCTTCCAGTTCCTCCATCAAATCATCCGGGGTTTTCTCGGAAACCAGATTTGTTCCCTCGTAATCCTCGGAATCCAAAGAAAAAGCCGTATGATAGCGTGAACGCTCGTTGCTGGCGTGTTCCATGCGGCGGGAATCGTAGATAACCTCCGCAATCTCGGCAGAAACAGTAATATTGACACTTTCACCAGTGACAAACTCGTAGTGAAGAATGCGAGAGTCCATGTGTAACCTCCAAATTTTCGATAAAACGTGAAATGTCGAAAATCTGGAGACACTACGGATATTTCGCCGCTTGGGGTAGCCATGAAAAGAGGGCAAACATAAAACCTGCTCCTTTTCGGGAGCAGGCCATCTGAAGCTATAAAAATAGCCGGACAACAGCCGACCGAAAGATTGGAGATCTTTCAGTCAAGCTGCTGCCCGGCTATTTGGTGCTACGTTTCATACATCACCCGGAGGTGACGGCCCGTTGCTCGGTGCGAACAGTCCATATTCAGAGTGCTTTGCACCCGATTCTTATGAAACCAATGCTTACTTGGCTCGAATGGAAAGGTTGAGCCATAACATTTCCCGGCAACGCAGCATTTTATGTGGATGAATCCAGTGCAGTCGGCGGTCATTCGATAGAGCTTTATATTGCACTTGGGGCAAAACTGCCAGTGTTCCGTAATCGCTTCCTTCTTATGATCGAG
>ENA-OQIO01000850-OQIO01000850.1-human-gut-metagenome-genome-assembly--contig:-NODE-850-length-15766-cov-2.032355_pt1 | contig 15766 bp, 20 predicted proteins | sample MGYA00242573_ERZ504737 | MGnify/ENA primary metagenome ERZ504737 (study PRJEB26092, sample SAMD00036203) | human gut metagenome | host: Homo sapiens | study: EMG produced TPA metagenomics assembly of...
TTTTTATTTTTATTAAATAAAGCTGATGTTCCTAACACAAAACCTTGTACACCCTTTAATGAAAGTATTTTTATTTTTTCTGGTGAACATGCTCCATCAATTAAAATTTAAAATTATATTTATCCTTAAATTTTACTAATTCATCTATTTTTTCATCTACTAAAGATAAATATTTTTGTCCTGCAAAACCTGGATTAACAGTCATTACCATAATATAATCTATTAATGACAATAACGGTTTTATTGTATCTACAGAAATTTCAGGGCTTAATACAATACCTGCTTCTTTACCTAATTCTCTTATCTCTTGTAATGTTTTAACAGGTTGCCTTTCTGATTCTGGATGAATATAAATTATATCTACTCCTAAATCAGCAAATTTTTTTATATATCGACTAGGATTATTTATCATTAAATGTACATCTACTTTTTTGATGATAATTTACAAATCAACTCTGTATCTTGTAAACCCATTCCAAAGTTAGGTACAAAATTTCCATCCATTATATCTATATGGAATATATCAATATTGGCTTCTTCAAGCTCCTTTATTTCTTCTGCTAAATTTTCATATTTAGCACACATCATTGATGGACACAATAATTTTTCCATAAAATGCACTCCATATTTTTTATAATTATTTATCTTCTGGATGAAGCATTATTTTACCAAAAGATACTTTTCTTTCTGCAGTCATTTCTAAAGCTTCCACACCTTTACTCAATGGTAAACGATGAGTAATTAATGGATCCATTTTTAACTGTCCATTTGCTATAAAATGAACTGTTGATGTCCATTCTTTTCCTGGGAATGGTGCTGATATTGCGTTCCATGAACCGTATACTTTCAATTCATTTCTAACAATTTTTTCAAAATATAAGCGTTTTACCATAACATCCCCATAAGGAATACCTACAAATAAAACTCTTCCACCTTTATCAGCTAATGAAAATGTTTGCGCAGAAGTAATTGGTGTTCCTGCAGATTCTACTGCTACATCTACACCTTTTCCGCCATTTACTTTATGAACTTCTTCAAATGGTTCTTTATTTCTAGAATTAATTGTTTCATCAGCACCTAATTTTTTTGCTAATTCTAATTTAGCATCATCAATATCAATAGCAATTACTTTACTTGCTCCAAAAATTTTTGCCCATTGAATAGCTAATAAACCAATTGTACCACAACCAACAACAGCTACCGTATCTCCAGGATCAAGATTTACTTTATAATATCCATGTGCTACTACACAAGATGGTTCCACCATTGCCGCTGCATCATATGAAACATTTTCTGGAACAGGAACTACATTTTCTTCTTCCATAACAATATATTCAGCAAAAGCACCTTGATGATGTTGTCCTATTACACCCAAATTTTCACATTGTGCAAATTTAGCTTTTTTACAGGAATCACATTTTCCACAATAAAGTGCTGGACAAGCTGTTACTTTTTGTCCTACTTTTACTTTTGTTACATTCTTACCAACAGCTACTACTTCACCAGAAAATTCATGACCCCATACAGTTCCAGGAACATATGGACCTAAGAGAGCATATCTATGAATATCTGAACCACAAATTCCGACAGCTTTTACTTTAATTTTAACTTCACTATCAGTTTCTATAATAGGTTCTGGTGCTTCTTCAAATCTAATATCTCTAACTCCATAAAATCTTAATGCATCCATTTATAAAACCTCCTATTTATATATGAAAAATATATTTATTCTATATTGGCATGTCTCATTGCCATAACTGAATTCATATTTTCATTTTCTTTTGCTATTTTCAAAATAATTGCATCAAATATTATTAATAATGCCTGTTCAAATAAACTCCCTAATGGTTGTTTTGTAATATTTACTGTATTAAATTTAGTAGATACTTTTATTGTTATTAATGCTTGTTGAAGTTTATACAATGTTGATTGTTCATTAGCTGTTATTGTAATTACTTTTACATTTTCTTTCTGAGCTGATTTTACGGCTTGACAAACACTATTAGTTTCCCCAGATGCTGACGCTACGATTAATAAATCACCTTCTTTTATTGCAGGTGTAATTGTTTCTCCAACTACATAAGAAATATATCCTATTTGCATTAATCTCATAGCAAAAGATTTTAACATTAATCCACTTCTACCAGTACCACAAACAATTATCCTTTTGGCTTCATTTATTTTTTTTTATAAATAACGTTAATTGTTCATCCGTAACCATATTAGTTACATTAGATATTTCTTTTATAATATCTTCAATCTCCATTATCATAAAAATACCTCTATATTTTATTTTTTATCTTTAAAGCTTGTTGTAATTTAACAATTTGTTGTTCAATATTATTATTATTAAATATATATCCACCAGATACAAAAATATTTGCTCCTGCAGCTTGACATAATACTGCTGTTTTATCATCAATACTACCATCAACTTCTATATCAATATTCTTGTCTTTTAATAATTCTGATACCTCTTTAATTTTATTTATCATATCAAACAAAAATTACTTGATTTTTTTCACCAGGATTTACTGTCATTATCAATACCATATCAATTAAAGATAAAATATATTTTATATTTTGAACTGGAGTGCTGGACTTAAGACTACTCCAGCCATTCTCCCTTTTCTTTGTATCATTTCTAAGCAATGATATAAACATGATGTAGATTCTTGATGAATTGTAATAATATCTGCTCCAGCTTCTAAAATATCACTGATATGTTTCTCTGGATATTTAACCATCAAATGTACATCTAAAGGTATCTTTGTATGTTTTTTTATCATTTGTATATGCTCTGCGCCAAATGCCATTCGACTTACAAAATTTCCATCCATAACATCGATATGCAATAAATCAACTTTACATCTCTCTAATATCTTTATTTGACTTTTTAAATCAAAAATATCTGCTGCAAATAATGATGGTGATATTTTTATATTATTATTCATCAAGAACACCTCACTTATTTTTTACATCATTAAGACATATTATTTTCCAAATAATTAGGTATTTCACCTAATGACAAAGATAAACATTTTTTCACTTTTTCTTCGTCCATAACAAATGCAATTAAATTTTGTAAATAATCAAGATGTTCATTATGTCCTTTTATTGCTAAATTAAAGACTAATCTTGCTCTAATAGATTCGCTAGAATCATCCATTCGTTTAAATTCTACTGGATTTTTTAACTTCAATATACATACTGATGTTATATTAACTTCATCAGAAGCTGCATGTGGTATAGCTACAGGTATTACAGTTGGTAACCCAGTTGGAAATGATTTTTCTCTTTCTATACAAGCTGTTACAAAACCTTGTCCTATACAATTATTAGCAATTAAAGCTTCTCCACAAAAATTTTATTGCTTCTTCCCAATTTTGTGCATCTGCTCTATAGCTACATATTTTTTTGAATTATCCATTAATATAAACCTCACATAATAGACTTAAAACTATTAGCCTATAAAAAATTTTATTATCCTAAAATTCTAGAAATAGCACTTATAATAACTACTGGTAAATTAAAACCAAAATGTCCACCTTCTGTTATCATACCTTCAACTGGAACACCTAATGCTTTTAACATCATTGTTGCCTCTGGCGCAAAAGTATTTGCTGCCCAAGTAATTAAAACAATACTTACCATTGAACAAATTAATGAACGAACTAAGTTACCATTACTTGCCATTACACACATAACAGTTATATAACAAATACTTGTTAATAAACCGATTGGGAAAAATGTCATTCCAGGAATAATAAATGCTAATAAAATTGTAAATGGAATACAAAGTGCAGTACATACGATACAAGTTGGATGACCCAAACCTAAACATACATCCATACCAATCCATAATTGTGCGTCTTTAGCAATATGTTTTTGCATAAAATCATTTGCAGCTGTACCAATAGAAGATAAACCTTCCATCATTACTGCAACCATTCTTGGGATTAATAAAAGTACACTAGCAAGACCCATTGCAATAGTAGTAATTGTTGTAATTGGTTGTTCTGTTATAATACCTAATAAAATACCTACAATTAACCCTATAAATGCTGGATTACCAAAAAATCCAATTTTAGATTGTAATTTTGTCAAATCTAAATCAAATTTATTTAACCCTGGAATACAATCAATAATTTTATTAATAATTATTGATAATGGCCACATATAACTAATGAATGACATACAAGTACAAGTTGTACCTTCTAAACCAAAAACTTTTTCCCAATGAGGAGCTACTTTTTCAGCAATAAATAAAGCTAAAATAGATAAACCAACTGTAATAACTAATCCTAAAATAACACTATCAAATAAAGCATAAGCTACTGCACCTGGAATTAAGAAATGAATATAGTTCCACATATCTACGTTCATTACTTTTGTTAAGCCAACTTTTATTAAAATAACATTAGCTAAAATAATAAGTGGTACTGCAAGTGGGGCAAATGGTGCTGTCCATGAAATTGCTCCCAAAGCAGCCCAACCAATATCTACAGTAGTAAAACCACTACCCATACTTTGATAATATTTAACAACAGGATCAATAGATGCCATTAATAAATTAATAACTAACAATAACCCCTGAAAACCGATACCAATCATTAAGCCAGCTTGAATAGCTGCACCAATTTTCATTCTAAAAATAAGGCCAAGTATAAATATCATAATAGGTAATATTACAACAGCACCCATACCTAATATTGTTTGAACAATGTTTAATAACGTATCCATATTCTTCAACCTTTCTTCAAGAAGCGTTAATTTTCAAAAAAAACAAATATTTTGATAACTAACGCTTCTCAGATAATTAAATAAAAAATTTATTTATTTTTTCAATTTCTAAACAAGCTGCAATCAATTCATTCTTTAATTTTATCTTTTCCAATTCCAGAAATTAAACCAAAAACTTTTATTACAGGAACTTTTGTAGGTTGTGTATAATTAGATGTTGTAAAAATAATATCTACAGTGTTCTGTTTTACTGGAATTTCTGTGATATTTCCTTTACTAATATCAGCTTCAATACCTGCATCTGCCAATATTTTTTTTACTGCCTGCTGAGCAACTGTTGATGTAGCAATTCCGCTACCACATGCAACTAATCCTTTAATCATTTTAAATTCCTCCTTAAAATACTTATAATTTTTATTAATTTAAATTAGGATGTAAAACTACTTTTATAGCCTCTCCTGATTTCGTTAACTCTATACCTTTATTAATATCTTTTAATGGCAATACATGAGTAATAAATTTTTCTGCTGGAAAATTTTTTACTAATAGCCAATTCAAACGCTTTTTGTACTTGTATACTATTAGCTCCAAAATGACCATAAATCCACAAATTATTATAATGAATATAATTTGTATCCAAACTAACCAACGTTCCTTTTGGAACACCACCAAAAAATACTACTATTCCACCAGCTTTTGCCATAAAAATACTTTGTGCCTGTGCACTACTTGAAGGATTAGCTGATATTACTTTATCAGCACCTTTATTATTTGTAATTTGTTTTATTTTAACTACAGGATCTTCCTTTAAACTATTAATGGTATAATCAACACCAAATTGTTTTGCCATTTCCAAGCGTTTATCATTAATTTCAACCATGATAACGCATTTAGCACCTCTTATTTTTGCCATTTGTGCATGAAAACAACCTATAGGTCCTGCTCCAATAATAACCACACTATCTCCTAGTGTAATATTAATATTTTCTTGACAAGCATATACTGATGATAATGGTTCACTAAGCGTAGCATTATCTAAATTTATGTTTTCAGGTAATTTAAAGACTGCATCTCTATTAATTTGCTCATTCGTCACAACAACAAAATCAGCAAAACCACCTTGTCTAGCAATATAATCACCTGGATTTAAGCAATTTTCACTATGACCAGCTCTACATTCATCACATTTTAAACAATGATCCTCAGGATAAATGTATAATTTATCTCCAACTTTATATTTAGGTGTATTTATATCTATTTCATCAACCATACCTACTATTTCATGACCAAATATATGTGGATATTTTCCTTTACATGAATCCGTTGTCATATTCCTAATATCTGAACCACATAAACCTATCGATAAAACTTTTAAAATTAGACCATTTGGCGGACACTTTGGTTTTTCTATATCCTCTACCCTTATGTCATTTGGTCCATACATAATAGCAGCCTGCATTTTCCTCACTCCTTTCTCTTATACCTATTTCTTTTACTACCAGGATGTTCATTACACATTTTTTCCCATTCATCATTAGATATATTTTTTATTGTTCCTATAGAGCTAGCTATTGTATATATTTTCATAACTTCTTCACCTGCTTCTAAAATAGCTATAGCCTTTTCTAAAGTAGGCGCTACTGTTAAACAACCATGATTTCCTAACAATATTAAATCATGCTCTTTTATAGCATCTTCAATTCCATTTGCTATATCTTTTGTCCCTGGTTGTCCATATGATAAGCATGGAATATCTTCAAATATAAAGCAAATGTTGATGAACAACGTAATTTTATATCTTTATTGCAATATGCAAAAGCTGTTAAATATGGCGCATGTGTATGCACTACTGCATTACAATCTGGTCTTGCTTTTAATGCAGCTTCATGTAGTAAATACTCGCTAGAACGTTTTAAATATCCTTCTATTTGTTCTCCATCCTGTAAAACAGCTATATCTTTTTCTGTCAATAAAGATTTTCTTGTTCCTGATGGAGTAATATATAATTTATTACTATCCCTATCATAAATTGATATATTACCTTCTAATGGATTAACTAAACCTTTTTTATCTAATAACTTAGCATAAAATACTACTTCTTTTTTTATTTCTATATTTTTTTTCCATAAAAATATGCACCTACTTATATTTGAGAAAAACTTATAAATTCTTTTAAAAACATATCATATGATTTATTTTTCAATAATGAATTTATTCCATTTTTTTCTTTTATATAGTTATACAATTTTAAAAACATAGGCTCCCATAAATTAGCTTTTGATTTTTCTATATTTAATAGAAATACAACCTGTACTAAAAAATCTCCCCACATTATAGGTTTATTTAATACTAAAATAGAAATAAATGATTTTTTTGTATCTGTAGCTATTGGATGTGGTATTGCTGTCAAATCACCTATTGATGTAGATGATATTTCTTCTCTTTCAAACACAGATTTTTTAGATGTTTCATCCATCAAACCTTTCTTTATAGCTTCATTAGATAAAAAATTTATACATTCTTCTTTTGTTTCAAAATCTTTATCAATATAAAAATTATCTTTATTAAAAAAAGTTGTAATTTCCATTAAATCTGTATCTTTTTTATGAAAAATCTTATTTTCAATATTTTCTACATCTTCTTTTTGTAACATACGATTAATTTTAATTATTTTATCTGAAGCAATATTTTTTAATGGAACTGTAGATAATATATAATCTATATTTTCTAGTGTTTTCTCATTAACTTCATAACCTGGTAAAACTTTTACTACATTTAATCTATTATGAAAATATTCTTCAACTTTCGCCTTTAGTAATACAGATATCCCTAATCCTGAAGAACATACTATTATTATATTTTTAGCCTGAATATTTTCTTTTATACCATTTCTACTTAATGCTGCACCAAAATGTAAAGCTATATAACCAATTTCATTCTCATTAATTTTTATGTTGTCATATTGTTCAACAATTTTACCAGCAATTACCCCCATTTGAAATGCTAACGGATAATCATTTTTTATAGTTTCTAACAATTCATTTCTGATATTCATCTGAAATTGTATTCTTGTTAATGCTATGTTTAAATGCAATGTTAAACCATCAATTAAATATTCATCATTAGTAAAATCAATAGATAACTTTTCATGAATTTCTTTTAAAATTATATTTACTAAATTTTTTACATGTTTTTTTATTTGTTGATTTCACTAACATCTATCAACTTTTTACTAGCTAATAAACATTGAGTAATATAATATACTTCTGAACAACTTAGATCTATATTTAATTGATTATAAATATTTTCTATTATTTCTTTAGCTACACTATATTCAAAAGTATTCTCTATTTTACTAGTTAAACTTGATGGATATACTACTGTTTTATTATTTCTTGAACGCTGTATTGCAATAGCTATATACATACATAATTTTTTCTGTGATCTATCAGTTAATTGTAATTTTCTTTCACTTAAAACTTTTTTAATAATATCATCTAATAAATTAATATCTATATTCATTATTAAATCTTGAAAAAATTCATTTTCTAAATGTATGTTTTTTATATCTACAATACAATAAACGTAATTTAGTTTCTTCTCCTGAAATTTTTATACCTTTTGTCTTATATTGCGTTATCTTTAAATCATATTTTTTTAAAATATTTTTAACTTCATTTAAATGTATTTTTAAAGTTGATAAACTTATATACATTTCTTCTGCTAAATCATTTTGTGTAATTGAAATATCATTTAGTGTATTTGCTAAAAGTTTATATAATATGTAATTTATTCTTTGTTTACTAGTTTCTAAATTACTCATATTATCTTTAAACAATTCATGTTCAATACTACTAAGATGTTCAAATTGACTAAATCTATAGCCTTTTGTTGGGCTTGAAAAAATTCTTATATTATATTTTTCTAATGCATCCTGCAAAGCCTTAATATCCGAACGTATTGTTCTTGAAGATACTCCTAGCTGTTGAGATATCGCCTCACCATTTAAGCCTTGCGGATGACTCTTCAACATATCAAATATTATTTTTCTACGTTTATTAATCTTTGCCATTTTCAATACTCCCTTAACTTGATTAAATTGTATCAAAAATTAGCACTACATCATAGATTGATTGTTTTCCGCAACATGCGGAAATATTTTTTGTATTTTATTTTAAATATTATAAAAATTTCCTCATTATATTTTTATGCGGAAAAACTAAATTATATACAAAAAACTCAATTAAGTAATATTCATAAATATCACTTAATTGAGTTCTTTTACTTTAATTTATTCTTTTTAAGCTATCCTATTTACCTACACCAGCACCATAGACAACAAATTGATTTTCTCCATCAAAACCGAGATTTTGATTTAAAACTTCATCATCAAAAGCACCTAATGCACACACTTTTATATGCATTGTTTGTGCTGCTAAATATAAGTTTTGGCAAACATGTCCAGCATCTAAATAAATATAGCGATATGCTCTTTCGCCAAACATACAATCCATTCTTTCATAAACAGCTGTCCATAAGAATACTACAGCTGCATTATTTGCTACACCTACTGTAGAAAATTGGCTACAGATTTTTTCTTCAATATCTTCTGCATCAGATACTAATAATAATTTATGCTCTAATGGTAAAAAGCGATATAAACCTGGTTTTATGCCTTCAACACGGCGAATATATAAAAATGTTTCCAATGCATTTCTACCGCCAGCAGAAGGTACATTTCTAATAGTCTTTGTCTGCATTACCATTTTAACGCCTTGAGTACACCATAAAAGATATGATAATTCTTTATTAGATAATTCTTTTGTATCATCATATTGACGAAGTGTAGAACGAACTTCTATCATTTCCAAAAAGTTCACCTGTGCATCTGGTAATACATCTGGGTCTACAAGGTCAATCAATACTGCATCTTTTGCATATGGTAATTCAAAAGGTGGCAAATTATCTATTTTTTTTGCAGTACCACGCTTCCATGCAGAATCTTTCATATAGTCAAGTCTAGCTTGTCCCATCATCAATTCTCCTCTTTAAGATTTATTTTTTTTGATTTCTTTCTTGCCAAATCTATGATATTCTCCACCATTTCTTCTGCTCATCAATTCAGCTAATAAATCATCTGGAGTAATATTATGATATGCCAATAAAACAAGACAATGATACCATAAATCGCTCATTTCATAAAGAATTTCTTCTTTATCCATATTTTTAGAAGCAATTATTGTTTCAGTACATTCTTCGCCCACTTTTTTCAAGATTTTATCTTGACCTTTTTCAAATAAATAATTAGTATATGAGCCTTCTACTGGATTTACTTGACGGTCCTTAATTGTTGCATATAAATCATTTAGAACTTTTGCAATAGAAGTATTATCCTGTGGTTGAGCCATAGGTACTAAATCTTTGCTGTCTGGGAATAATCTGCGGTCAGTAAAGCAAGTATATGTGCCAGTATGACAAGCCATACCTGTTTGATGAACTTTTACCAATAAAGTATCACCATCACAATCATAATAAATTTCACTGACAGATTGTTTATTGCCAGAAGTTGCTCCTTTATTCCAAAGTTCTTGACGAGAACGACTATAAAACCATGTATATCCTGTTTCTATAGTTTTTTGTAGTGATTCTTTGTTCATATATGCAAGCATTAAAACTTTGCCATTAGCTTCTTGCACTACAGCTGGCACCAAGCCTTTTTCATCAAATTTTACTTTGTCGATATCTATCATTATAATCTAACCTCCACACCACGAGATTTTAAGTATTCTTTTACTTGGCGAATACTAAATTCTCCATAATGGAATACTGAAGCAGCAAGTACTGCATCAGCTTTTCCTTCTGTTAATACTTCGTAAAAATGTTCTAATTTTCCTGCTCCACCTGAAGCAATTACTGGTACATTTACAGCTTCTGAAACTGCACGTGTTAGTGATATATCATAACCATTTTTCGTACCATCAGCATCCATACTTGTGAGCAAGATTTCACCGGCTCCCAAAGAAACTGCTTTTTTCACCCATTCTAAACAATCTATTCCCGTTGGTGTTCTACCACCATTTATATAAACTTCCCAAGAATTTTCGCCATTTCGTTTAGCATCTACAGCAAGCACGATACATTGATTGCCAAATTTTTCTGCTCCCTCTTTGATTATAGAAGGGTCTTTTATCGCTGCTGTATTCATAGATACTTTATCTGCACCAGCCTTGAGCATTTTGCGCATGTCTTCTACAGTTCTAATTCCTCCACCAATAGTAAATGGAATGAAAACTTGACTTGCACAAATCATTTGCTACTTTTACAATAGTATCACGTTGTTCATTAGAAGCTGTTATATCTAAAAAAACAAGCTCATCTGCCATTTCTTTATCATATACAGACGCAAGTTCTATAGGGTCGCCTGCATCACGTAAAGAAACGAAATTTGTTCCTTTAACAACTCGTCCTGCTTTTACATCAAGACAAGGGATTATTCTTTTTGTGTACATTATTTATCCCTCCTTAGCTATTTTTATAGCCTCTTGTAAAGATAAATTATCTGTATAAATAGCTTTACCTACGATTACGCCTTCAATGCCATCTTGTTCATAACCTTTTAAAATTTTAATATCTTCAATAGAAGCTACTCCGCCAGAAGCTACTACTTTTACCCCGCTATAACTTGCAAGTTCTGCTGTCGCTTTTGCATTTACACCAGATAAAGTGCCATCACGAGAAATGTCTGTATAAATAATATGTTTTACACCAGCTTCAGCCATTTTTTTAGCCAATTCTTTCGCTTCCACATTGCCAGATACGCCCCAGCCATCAACAGCTACAATGCCATCTTTAGCATCAATACCTACAACAATGCGTTCACTGCCATATTTTTTGCAAGCATCTTTTACTAATTGCGGATCTTTTACAGCTACAGAACCCAAAATAACACGACTAACACCCATATCTAAAACTTGCTTGATATTTTCCATAGTGCGAATACCGCCACCGAGTTCTACAGGGATATTCACTGTTTTTAATATCATTTCTACAACATCTAAATTCTGTGATTTTCCTTTTAAAGCTCCATCTAAATCAACTAAATGAAGGTATTGACCGCCTTCATCTTCCCATTTTTTTGCCATGATTTCTGGACGTTCAGAAAATACAGTTTCCTGATTAAAATCACCTTTTACAAGGCGTACACATTTACCATTCTAATATCTATCGCTGGAAAAATAATCAATCTTCATTCACCCTTCTACAAAATTTTTAATAATTTTTAAACCAATATCACCTGATTTTTCAGGGTGAAATTGTGTCGCTACTACATTATCTTTTCCTACAGCAGCTACCAATTCTTCGCCATAACTAGATTTAGCTAAAATTATGGATTTATCTTCTGGACAAGCCTGATAGCTATGTACAAAATAAACATATGGTTCTTCTTTCAATCCTGCAAATAAATTAATATCTACATTCTGATTATTTTCTTCATCTATAACAATAGAATTCCAACCCATATGCGGAATTTTTAGCCCAGGAGCATTTATTTTTTTTACCATGCCTTTAAAAATTCCTAATCCTTTTACTTCTGGTGACTCCTCACTGCCTTCAAACATGATTTGTTCACCCACACAAATTCCCATTACAGGTTTTCCTTGTTCAATAGCTTCTAAAACAGAATTTTTTAAGCCTGATTGCTCAAAATTTTTCATGCAATCACCAAAAGCACCTACACCAGGAAGTACAATTTTATCGGCTTTTTCTATTACTTTTGCATCACTTGTAAGCACTACATCTGGAGAAAATTTCAAAAATGCTTTCTCCACACTAAATAAATTGCCTACACCATAATCCACAATTGCAATCATTAGAATAACTCCTTTAACTAAAAATTTTTATCTTATTCTAATACTCCTTTTGTTGAAGGAATTTTATCTAATGCTCTCTGGTCAAATTCTACAGCTTGTCTTAAAGCATGACCTAAAGCTTTAAATACACCTTCTACTTTATGATGAGAATTTTTTCCATACATCACTTTTATATGCAATGTAATTCCAGCATTAAAGGCAAAAGCTCGCATAAATTCTTCGACAAGTTCTGTATCAAAATCGCCAATCATCGGAGCTAACTCACCCATATCACATACTAAATAAGGTCTACCACTTATATCTAAAGACACCAAAGCTAATGCTTCATCCATAGGAACATAAAAAGTTCCATAACGATTTATACCACGTTTATCACCAATAGCTTCTTTAAAAGCTTGACCTAAGGCAATACCACAATCTTCTACACTATGATGACCATCAACTTCTATATCACCATCACAGAAAATCTCCATATCTATCAAGCTATGTGCTGATAATAAAGTCAACATATGTCAAAAAAGCCGATTTTAGTCTTAATATTTGATTTTCCTATGCCATCAAGATTTAAGTTTATATCAATAGCTGTTTCTGCTGTAGTGCGTTTTATAGCACCACAGCGTTTTTTATTTAAATCCATACCATTCAATCCTTTTAATTTTGACTTTCTACAAAATCTTTTATAGCTTTATACACAGCATCATTTTCTGGTCTAGTTCCCATAGAAATGCGCAAACAATTTTCAAGTCTTGGAGCATTGCCAAAAGAACGCACACCAATACCGATATTTTCAAGATATTCATTTAAAGCTTACAGCTTTATCATATTTTATCAAGATGAAATTAGTTGCAGATGGATAAACTGTTATTCCATCAATTTTGCTCAACTGTTGCTTATGCGTTTTCTTTCTGCCACTGTCATTTGAATGCGTGGAATATATTCGTCTCTCATTTGATACACTATATCAGCAGTGATAGCAGATAATACATTTACATGATATGGCATACAAGCTTTGCCTACCATTCAATGATTTTTTTTATCAGCAATCAAATAACCTACTCTCGCACTAGCTAATCCATAAGCTTTAGAGAAAGTTCTTGCAATCATCAAATGTGGATAATCTTTTAAAAATCTCATTGCAGACTCGCCATCAAATTCTACATATGCTTCATCAATGACTAAAGCACAATCAATATTTTTAGCTACATATTCAATATCTGCCATAGGAATTTTTGTACCAGTAGGATTATTTGGGGAACAAATAACAGCAAGAGAAGCTTTATTTTCTTTTACAGCATTGACAAAATCACTTGCATTGAAAGTATAATCATCATTTAAATCCACAGGTACACCAATGGAAGCGCTAAATTTGGCATAGATTTTATACATGGAAAAAGATGGTTGTGGATATACTATTTTTCTACCTCTACCGCCAAAAGCGAAGAATAATTTTTCCAAAATTTCACTTGAACCATTGGCGATTAAAATATTTTCTTTATCTAATCTAAAATTATCAGCAATTTGTTCTGCTAATAATTCAACTTGTTCATTAGGATAACGGTTAAAAGCTACAGAAGCCAATCTTGCCATCAATCTATCTTCAATTATTGGTGGCAAATTCATATTAGACTCATTTGCATTTACCTTTATATCCCAATCACGCTCCACTACATCGTAGCTAGGCATATCTTTTAAACCAGTTCTATATTTTAATTTAATCAATTTTTTCACCTCTTAATTTTATTGCATTTGCATGAGCTTGTAATCCTTCTGCTTCAGCTAAACGAACGATATCAGAACTTACCTCTTGCAAAGCTTTTTGTGTATATGAAATTATACTTGTACGTTTCATAAATGTTTCTGTATTCAATACAGAATAATAACGTGCTGTGCCACCTGTAGGAAGTACATGGTTTGGCCCTGCAAAATAATCTCCAAGTGGTTCAGGAGAATAAGCACCTAAAAATACTGCGCCTGCATGACGCACATAAGGAAGTAACTAAATGGATTTTCAGTCAAAATTTCCATATGTTCTGGTGCAGAGTAGTTCGCAAGTTCCATTGCCTGCATGAGATTTTCAGTCAAAATAATGCGACCATTTCTTTCTAAAGATGCTTTGGCAATTTCTTTTCTAGGCAATTTAGCTAATTGTTTTTCTACTTCTGCCAAAACTTTATCTGCTAAGGCTTCATCATCAGTGAGTACAATACTAGAAGCGAGCATATCATGTTCTGCTTGACTTAACATATCTGCTGCTGTATATACTGGGTCTGCTGTTTTATCTGCTACAATCAAGATTTCACTAGGACCTGCTAGCATATCAATATCACAATGTCCATATACTGCTTTTTTGGCAAGAGTTACGAAAATATTACCAGGACCTGTGATTTTATCAACTTTCGGAATAGTTTCTGTTCCAAAAGCCATAGCAGCTATAGCTTGAGCTCCACCTACTTTATAAATAGCATCAACACCTGCTTCTTTAGCAGCTATCAATACATATGGGTTTAATTTTCCATCACGAGATGGTGGTGCCATCATGATGATTTCTTTAACGCCTGCCACTTTTGCTGGCATTACATTCATCACTACAGAAGAAGGATAAGCTGCTGTTCCACCTGGAACATAAACGCCTACTCTATCTAATGGTATTACAGATTGACCTAATATAGAGCCATGATTTCTATATGTAATCCATGAATTTGGTTTTTGTTCTTGGTGATATCTACGTACATTTTCAATAGCCTTACGCAAGGAATTTACGATATCTTCATCAGCTACTTCATATGCTTGAGCATATTCTTCTTGTGTTACTAAAAATTGACTAGGAGTGAAATCTGCTCCATCTAATAATTTTGTATATTTAATCATAGCTTCATCACCATTATGGCGAACTTCATTTACAATGCGTTCTACAATCTGATTAGCTGTTAAATCTTCACCGTATAATTCTTTATTTTTTTCACGAATGCGAGGATTTAATTCCACTTCACCGAAAGCGGTTTTATCTAATTTTTTTTGTTAAAAATCTACACAGGCTTCTACTATTATTAGGGCTTCCTCTAAATGGATTGATTTATGAATAAAAAGTTTGATTAAACTAGTACATTCATATGATTGATTAGCATTTTAGCCACAAAAGAAAATAGCCCTAA
>ENA-OQIO01000851-OQIO01000851.1-human-gut-metagenome-genome-assembly--contig:-NODE-851-length-15765-cov-2.419491_pt1 | contig 15765 bp, 22 predicted proteins | sample MGYA00242573_ERZ504737 | MGnify/ENA primary metagenome ERZ504737 (study PRJEB26092, sample SAMD00036203) | human gut metagenome | host: Homo sapiens | study: EMG produced TPA metagenomics assembly of...
CTGCTGCTTCCTGCATCTTGTCACTGGTAGCAAATTTCCAGTTGTTTTTCAGCACGGAGATCGCGCCGGTATAATCATACTGCTGTGCCAGTTTTTTGGCTTTTTTGAGAAGTGTTTTTTCGTTCTGAGGAAGTACTGTCAGAGCTGTTCTCGGCTGCTTCCCTTTTCTGTGTTTCTTTTTCTGCCTTTTTTTCTTCCTTCGGTGTCTCGGTAGCTGCCGGCTGGTCCTCCGGATCCGCTGCTACTTTGGCTTCTTCGGACTGTTCTTCTTCGGCTTCTACTTCCGCTCCATCAGACTGTGTATCCTCGTCATCCTGTGTCCCGGAGATCATATTGTCCACCTGAACAGTGACCGGATGGTTTCCGCCCACAAGAAGTGACGCCGCAAGTACTGTTGTCAGTACACCTGCAATTTTTTTCTTCATGATAATATATATGCCCCTTTCTAAAAGTCCCCTCGTATCTCCGGATATGACCGTTACATCGGTGGTACCGGTGTCGGTCTTGCCGGATCAAAAACATCTTTTACGTCAAAAAGATCGGATAACAGTTCCGGGTTATAATACATACGGTATCCATCCAGATTCCGTCTTCCCTGACGGAAGTACCGATCCCTGATCTGTACATAATACTGGCTGGAATCCACGTTGCAGTAATAATTATATCCCTGCCCCTTCAGATATTCGAATTTATCCCCGGAATACTCCTGGTCATTGGTAATGTCAGTTCCAAAAGCAAAAATGATAACATCCGTTCCCCCGATCAGCGGATCTACATTTTTCTTGAAACGTTCGGTATCTGCCTGAAGCTTCTCCAGTGTGACCTGTCCCACATTCTGATGTCCCCAGGTATGGCTTGCAAATTCCCAGCCTTCTGCCTTCATGGCATCGGCAACCTTTTTTGCGGCTGCCCGTTCTTTTCCAGGCTGAAATCCGGATGTGCATCCAGCCACTGTACTTTATTTTCATCCAGATCTGCCGGACGGGTCTCATAGCTTTCGTCGGTACGGTATCCCAGGATCCCGTTGTATCCGGTAAGTGCCAGGATTCCTTTTGCACCGCGGTATGAGAAATCCGGATGCTTTTCCACAAAACGGTCGATCAACGGAACCATGTCATAATCTCCCACGGAGACACTTCCGTCATCTTCCACATATTCATTGCGGATCTTTCCTTTATCATCCACGATCAGCTTCGTGGCATAGCCGTCACCGTCCATGTAATGATAATAGCATACATCATCCTGTGAGAGGACAAACGGCGTTTTCCCAGGCGGAAGAAGGATCTCTCCCTCTGTGATATTCCCGTTGTCGTCTGCCTTTGCCATGTCCTTGATGCTTACCATACATAGCCCTTGTCATACATGGTCTGCGTGATCTTGTTAAACTCATCAATGGTTGTCATGACCTGATTATAATCTGCTTCTTTGTAGTCTCCGTCAAACGCTTTGGATGGATCCTTGATCAGAATATGATAAAAGACATGTGTCACCTTTTCAAGGGGCCATGCCGTACAGGTTGCTTTTATGTCTTCGTATTTTTTTGCAGCTGCCTGCATCTTCTTATCCGAATCATAGGACGGAGCCTTTTTCAGAAGATCGATAGCTTTGTCATAGTTATACTGACTGGCCAGAAGCTCTGCCTCTGCGAGAGTATCTTTGGAAGCGGTCTCTGTATTTTTAGTACCTGCTTCTAAAGCTTTTTCTCCGGAAACAGTCTGTTCTTTCTGTTTGTCAGAAGAAACCATCTTCTCTTTTGAAGCCTTCTCACTTCTGCCCTTCAGCGCACCGACTCCTACTGATGCCCCGACTGCGACGATCATTGCCGCTGTTATGATGGCCAGACGTTTTCTGCGTTCCTTCAGCTGGCGCTTTCTGCGGCGTTTCAATACCTCTTTCCGCCATTCTTCGTACTCAGGAGTTCCCATTTCCGGTCGGGTTCCCCCGGGCTTTTTCTCTTTCATATAATATTTCCTCCATCTCTGGTTTATCCATTACATATGTTAGCTCAAAGATAGTTATGTCCTGTATTCTCTGCAGCATACACAGATGAACTGCATCGTAATCATTATAACTGGTAACTGCTGAAATTTCCACCGTTCCACCTGTCTTTTTCACTTTTTTTAATTGCCTTTTTGACGAAACAATGCTAAAATGTTGTTTGCGTAATGTAACCGATTGCGAAACAAATATATATACAGGGGGATTCTCAAATGAGTACAGTTACCATCGTTCTTCTGGTCATCCTCGTTATTCTGATCGCAGCAGTGATCGCACTCTATTTCTTCGGAAAAAAAGCTCAGAAAAAACAGGACGAACAGCAGGCTCAGATCCAGGCTAACAAGCAGACAGTTTCCATGCTGGTCATCGATAAAAAACGGATGCCGCTGAAAGATTCCGGACTTCCACAGATGGTCATCGACCAAACACCTAAGCTTATGCGCCGGTCCAAGCTTCCGATCGTAAAAGCCAAAGTCGGTCCGAAGATCAGTATCCTTATTGCAGATGAAAAGTTTTGATCTGATCCCGGTCAAAAAAGAGATCAAAGCTGAAGTCAGCGGCCTTTACATCGTTGGCGTAAAAGGAATCCGTGGTTCTCTCGAAGCACCACAGAAGAAGAAAAAAGGCTTCCTCGCAAGATTCCGTAAATGATCAGAATCCAAAACAGCCGCCATGCTTTCAGGAATTCCCCTGATGCATGGCGGCTGTTCTTATGTAGTGTAATTATATATCTTTTATTTTCTGCAGGATCTATAAAACAAAATCCTTGCAGTCTCTTGGCTGTACCTGGATCGCCAGATAGCAGTCTGCCACATGTTCTTCATTCATATCCAGCGCATAATCTGCTTTGATCTGAAGGTTCTCTTCGCTTTCCGTCAGCTCCAGATTCGTAGCTGAGATTCCCATCTGAAGTGTTCCGTAAGGGGTAGTATAATAGGTCATGTTTTTTTGCCCTGTTCAAATACCATGTGTACATTGACCAGTCCCTTCTTGCTGACCTCCAGACCCTTTCCGGATACTTTTATGTAATTGATGGTGGGTTCTGCTGTTTCATCCAGCAGTTCCTCATATCTGAGATAATGAGAACCATTGCGGAAATAATACTGTCCCGGAACAATGATCTCTATAGGTTCCTGATCCCCCTGTGCATCCATCATCTGAAGCCCTCTTACATGGATCAAAACTTCTTTCTGCATTCTTTTCTCCTATCATTTATGTACAGATCTGTTTAATATTTTTCGATATCGATCTTCTGTGTTTTTTCTACGTTATACGGCAGGATGGAATTGGCAAAATCCTTAAACTTCTCTGCAAGATCACTTACATAAAAGCGATACGGGAATTCCTCCTGTGCTACCTCATTGCTGGCAAGATCCAGTCTGGAGAGCAGCTTTTTAAGCTCCAGCGCCGTCTCATATGCAGGATTCACAAGGCAGACCTCCTCACCCATGATCTTGCGGATGGTAGATCTTAAAAGAGGATAGTGCGTACATCCGAGGATCAGTGTATCGATCTCCTGCTCCTGCAGCTCCTTCAGATATCTTCTCGCAACTTCCTCAGTGACCGGATCATGATACCAGCCCTCTTCTACCAGCGGAACAAACAGCGGGCACGCTTTTCCGATCACGGTGATCTCCGGATCCAGTTCTTTCAGATAAGAGGCATGGATACCGCTTCCTACCGTGCCCACCGTTCCGATAATGCCCACCCGTTTATTTCTGGTTTCCTGGGCAGCAACTTTGGCACCGGCCTCGATTACTCCAAGGATCGGGATATCCAGTTCATCCTTCACCGCATCCAGAGCAAATGCACTGGCTGTATTACAGGCCACCACAATGGCCTTCACCTTCTGTTCCTGCAGAAAATGAATGATCTGGCGGGAATAACGGATCACCGTTTCTCTGGATTTGCTTCCATAGGGAACTCTGGCTGTGTCTCCGAAATATACGATTTTTTCCGATGGGAGATTGCGCATGATCTCCCGGGCTACTGTCAGTCCTCCGATACCGGAATCAAACACACCCACCGGTGCGTTTCTGTCTATATTCATTGATCTTATCTCCTGAAATAATTAATCGAACGTGATTGGTCCGTTGAAATATTGTATCACCAATCCAGGGCTTGCGCAAGCCAGAAGGATATCTTCACCGGCTTATTTTCCCCGTTATCCTCTGCTTTTTCAAAACAGAATTCCGGGTAGATCGTTCCCCACCAGGCATAAAACTGTGGCTGCCGATCACCGGCAGTTCTTCTCTCCCAGGTACTCCCTGCAAGGATCACTGCCGTGAGCAAAAGGAACCCTCCTGCTTTTTTTAATACATGCTTCTTCATTTTTATATGCTCCATGAGCAAGCCCTCCTGTCAAAAATCTTCTGATGATCTTATCCAGAGATATACTGTACGATTTATCGTACTGATCATCATCTGTATTATTAACAGTCCGGCTCCCATCTATTCATTACTGCCGTAATCCACTTCCAGAAGCTCACCTTCCACCCATATCTCCGGAAGCCAGGGCAGCGTTCCATCCTGACAGAACTGATGATATACCTCCCGCAGAGTCACACCCTTCTTCTGCTGCCCGGATGTGCGGTTCTCCTGGATTCCTGAAGGTATTCCCCTATGGAGCTTTCCCGAGCTCCCTTCCAGTGAAAAACATCTCCCAGCATATCCGTCCGGAACACGTAGACATCCTCTCCGATATGCTCTTCCTGTTTCAGATATCCGATCAGTGCTTCCCGGGATCCCTCTTCCAGATCTGTTCATCCAGGATCAGCACTTCAAGATGACCCAGATCCAGAAATTTTTCCTGAGACCGGTTGTAGACTGCCTCGATCTCCTGAAAGTCCCGGCCGGAAAGAGTCAGCACAGAAATCGGATCTTCGTCCGGTTTTTCCTGTCCGGTAGCTGTACTCATATCCGGCATTGCATATTTCAGCACAAAGCCATTCTCTGAAACACCGGCCCCCAGTGCCAGCGGATAAGCTCTTTTTTCCGGTTCTACTGCCGCACAGCCTGATCCCGTCAAAGTAATGACCAGGACAAGTCCTGCCACAGTTACTTTTTTCTTCCGTCTTCCCCGGTTTTCCGTACTGAGAAAAAGCTGTATCACAAGCAGAAACGGTACAAAGATGTACCCAGATACCAGCCATAATACTCCCGGATCCCCATCCCGTTTCTCTCATACAGGGAAAGCAGCCAGCCTGCTGCCGGGATCCAGTACCGACCGGTCCCGAATCCGGTTTTTTCCGCGATCTGATTTCCGTAATGAAACAAACTTCCCAGAGAAAACAAAAGTCCGAATACCAGAAACCCCATCCATATCACATCAAATCTCGCCAGTACGTTTCCCGGAAGATCTGCACCCTCCAAAAGAGGCAGTACCGGACAGATCTCGTTTTTAAGGCGTGCACCTCCAAAGACTGCCGGAAGAAGGAGCTGCATTCCAAAAATGATCCCGCAAACTGTAAGAAAAGCCAGGATCACAGGTTTTCTGGCACTTCCTTGTTTTTTTGCATACTCCAGCCCGAAAGGAAGAAGTCCTGCTCCTGAAAAAGCACACAAAAGTGTATACAGATCACGGAGCCATCGCTCTCCTGTAAATCCTGTTTCCGGATCTTTCATCACTTCCATAAAGTACTCTGTTTTTCCCTGCCCTGCACATAAAAGCATCAGAAGAAGGATCCCTGCCAGAAAAATCCTTCCGGACACCTCAGCGATCCGCCCTCTTCTCTGCATTCCGCGATGCGTTCCCAGACTACAGGCTGCAACTGCAAGAAGAGACAGCCATTTTCCGGAAATCCCGCTGATCAGACTTTCCGGGATCACCTCCCCCAGAAGGCCCGAAAGAAATGCCGAACTTGCGATCACATATACCAAAAAGAACAGGCCAATAAATCGTACAGTAAAACTTCCTGTCCTTTTGGAAAGCTCTCCATATGCAGGTGTCAGACGTATCAGCCAGATCACATAAAAAGAGAGCACTACGGCCGCAGCAGCTGTCCCTGCCATGGCACTGATGCCCAACATCGCTCCATTCTTAAACAGGCACAGCAGAAACGGCGCCGGAAACACCAGTATGATCTGCCGAAAAAGCTGTCTGTGGGAAATCCTGTTATTCTCCGCAAATCTCATAACCTTTATCCTTTCCGGCTCCATGGCCTTGTCCGAAGCCTGCGTTTCTGGGCATTTCTGGCATACAGCGGCCGGAATTTCCGCTTCCGGAAGGGCTGTCGCAAAATCCTTCCACCGGTTTCCGCCTCACTGTTCTTCTCTACAAAAGGTACCAGATATGGGACACCGAAGCTTAAAAGGCCTGCCAGATGCGCCATGGTGAGATACAGTCCCAACACGATTCCGAATATACCTAGAAATCCTCCCAGAAACAGAAAAACGTACTTCAGAAGCCGGAATGCAGAAGCAAATTCCTCATTAGGTATAGCCAGTGATCCCAGTGCTGTCAGTGCCACGATGATCACTACCACCGGGCTGACAAGATTGGCCTCCACCGCAGCCTGTCCGATGATCAGTCCTCCTACGATCCCAATGGCATTTCCAAGAGCTCCCGGGATCCGCACACCAGCCTCCCGTATCAACTCAAAAGACAGTTCCAGGAACACCAGCTCCACTACACTGGAAAATGGAACGCCATCTCTTGCCTGTGCAAAGGAAAGGATCAGATTCGCCGGAAGGATCTGTGTATGAAACCGGATCACAGCCAGATAAAGTCCGGGGAGCAGCGTTGCCACAGCCATGGCCAGATACCGGAGCACCCGCAGGAAAGATGCCATCTCAAAACGGTTGTACCAGTCTTCACTGCTTTCCATAAAACTGTTGAATGCTCCGGGAACCACCAGTGCCACCGGCGAATTGTCGCAGAGCAGAACTGCTTTTCCATTCAGCAGCTCCTGGGCAGCCCGGTCCGGCCGCTCCGTTGTCTGAAACTGAGGAAAGGGAGAATACCATGCTTCTTCTGTCAGCTGTTCCAGCATCCCGCTGTCCAGGATCCCGTCCACTGCAAAAGATTCCAGGCGCTCTTTCACAGCAGTCAGAAGCTCCTCATGGACCAGATCCTCCACATAAAGAAGCTGTACCACCGTATTGGAGCGTACACCGATGCTGCTCTGCTCCACCTTCAGCCTGGTATCCCGGATCCGCTTTCTCACAAGGGCCGCATTGGTTTTTACACTGTCACAGAACCCCTCCTTGGAGCCTCTGAGGACCTTTTCCGTTTTCACCTCTGATACAGCCAGCCCCGGATATCCTTTACTGGAAATTTTCATTGCTTTGTCGTATCCATCCAGAAAGAAAACTGCATTTCCCGAAAGAATGGCACCAAATACCTCCTCCATGGAAGACAGCTCCTTCACATCTGCAATTCCAAGACTGTTTCGGCGGATAAATTCCCGGATCTTTTCCTCCGGGATCTCCCAGAAATGATTGATCATTTTTCCGATAGCAGAATCATCCAGCATCATGTTTGAAACCGCAACCTCAATATAGACCATCAGACAGTCCGCCTTATGTCCCTCACCAAGGCGCATGGGCTGATCAGGATATCATCGCAGTTTTCACACCGTTTCCGAATATATGATTCATTTTCATGAAGAGATATCGATATCTTCCTTGTTTCCATAAAGCCACCATCCTTTACAGCAAGTTCCCCCACTGCTTATTGCTTTTCGCAATTGAAACAGGGGACTTACTTGATTCGGTTAAAAAAAGAGATGCCCCAATGACATCTCTCTTAATATTCCCGCATATCCGGTTCTTATTCTTTTTTCTCGGCCTCTTTGGCCTCATTCTCCGCGCGGATAGTACGGATGATCGCTTTTCGTTGATTCTCCAGATGATGGAAAGAAATATCCTGCGCCTTTTGCACATCTCCTTCACGGATGGCTTTTACCAGCTCTTCATGCTCACTGACCAGAAGATTTCTTGTCTGCTCCTCCTTCAGATACTCTACACGATAGCGATACATCTGCTCACGGAGATTATTCAGGACCTGATTCAGACGCTTATTATCAGAAGCCTGATATATGATCTCGTGGAAAGCCACATCGGTTTCCGCCAGGCGGACCAGATTTCCCTCTGCTTTTGTTTTTTCAAATTCCTTGGCTGCCACCCAGAGCTTCCCAGCTCATCCTCTGTGATCAGCTTGCACGCTTTTTCTATGGCAACATTTTCGAGGGCGATACGCACCTCCAGAACATCGTTCAGATCCTTTTCTGTGATGCTGGCTACCTGTGCACCTCTGCGTGGGATCATCACTACAAGACCTTCCTGTTCCAGCTTGCGCATAGCCTCACGCACCGGTGTTCTGCTCACGCCAAGACGCTCTGCAAGGGCGATCTCCAGAAGTCTTTCGCCCGGCTTCAGCTCTCCCTTCAGGATTGCCTGCCGCAAGGTGTTAAAAACAACATCCCGAAGCGGCAGATATTCATTCATATCCACAGAAAAATCACTTGTCATTTGTAACTCCTCCATCTCTATTGTAAATATCCGTGGCAAATACAGTCTTTGCAAGCCCGCTCTTTCTGAGGCTTCTGGCTGCCGCGGCCATCTTATCCCTGTTATCAAAGATTCCAAACACAGTAGGACCGCTTCCGCTCATCACGCTTTCAGCGCACCTTTTTCTTCCATAAGGTTCTTGATATTGCCGATCACAGGATACTGTCGGATGATCCCCGGTTCAAATACATTCTCCATTCTGGATGCCATGGCATACAAATCATTATTTCTGATAGCTCCGATGAGTCCATCGATGTCCGGATGTTTGCCGATCCCTTCCAGATTCAGATTCTCATAGGCTGTTTTTGTGGAAACATTGATTCCCGGTTTTCCTATCAGAACATAACATTTCGGAACTTCCGGAAGTCTGGTCAGCTTCTCTCCGATTCCCTCCGCAAGAGCTGTTCCCCGCATGATACAATACGGAACATCTGCTCCGACCTTTACTGCACGTTCCATCAGCTGTTCTTCGGTAAGCCCTAAATGGAACATCCGGTTCACACCCACAAATGCGGCCGCTGCATCGGAGCTGCCTCCTGCCATGCCTGCTGCCACCGGGATAAATTTACGAAGCTTGATGGAAAGTCCCTCTTCAACATCGAACTCCTCCATCAGCATCTGTGCTGCCTTATATACAAGATTTCTCTGATCTGTAGGAATAAACGGAAGATTGGTCGTCAGTACGATCCCCGGCCGTCTGGTCTTTCTGATATCCAGGATATCATACATACGGATGGTCTGCATGATCATGCGTACCTCATGATAACCGTCCTCTCTCTTTCCCAGAACATCAAGTCCGAGATTGATCTTTGCCATTGCTTTTAAACGCATAAGCCCCTCCATTTGTACTTTGTATACAGTATTTATACATGTATTTTATATGATTTTTACATTCTTTTCAACAGCAAAATATTTCACTTTTTATTTGATCTGACCTTCCACTTTTTTCACAACAAGAAGCGGAGTTCCCGGAGAGGTTCCTGATTTTCCTTGAGAGCATTGATCGTCCGGATCTCCTGGATAGATGTGTGATATTTCCTTGCGATATCCCACAATTCATCTCCCGGTTTTACCATATAAACCAGGATTCCCGGCATAGCTGGAGTTTTTTCATATCCAGTGGTTTTTCCTCTACTTTCTCAATGATAAATACCGGTTCTCTGGCAACTGCCAGAAGCTCCAGTCCTACAGTTGCCCGGATCTCGATCTCATTTCCATCTGCCATGGCTGCGGAAAGCTGCTCCAGCTTTGCTTTTAACTGATAACAGCTGTCCTGTCGGATTCCTCTTGCTTCCACCATATGGGAAAACGGTATCATTGCCTCCATGGAATAAAACGGCATATCATCATTTCCAATAATGTACAGGATCTTCAGCATGACCACGCCATCTGCCTGCACACCGTTCTCTACGATCCTGGTCTTATCGATCTTCACTTTTCCCTGACTGTGACACAGCTGGAGGACTTTTCCCTGAGTCTCCTTTACCTGGATCCTGTCACTGATCCTGCATCTGGAAAAATTACGTACCAGAAGCCGTTCCAGTACCTCATTCTTTCCTTCCGGAACACATTCACGGATCGGTGTATACACATCGGTAATGAGATCATATTCCTCTTCCCTGAAAAATTTCATATCCAGCTCCAGCACAACATCCGAAACAAGGATCCGTTCTTCCCCATCGACATCCGGTTTGGCCTCCAGACTCTGATGCATCACCGAAGCTTCGATCAGCGGGATCAGTTCCTCCGTGCAGTCCGGACATTCCACTTCTCCGGAAAAAGGCAGCGAATATTCCAGCCACTGCACCGGGGCTTCTGTATCTTCAGCTCCGTACAGCACAAAAACGGACAGCTCTCCTCTTGCCTTTACCACATTTTCCTCCGGCTTCAGATCCAGCCCCCGTACATCCATAGTATACCAGATCAGGCTGGCGATATCCGGACGATTGGAGGCAATGGTATACTCATCCTTGATCCGGAGTGTATCTTTTTTATGTACGGTAAGTCCCAGAAAACGGACTGTTTTTTTTCTGACGGATACCTCTTCTGCATCCAGCGCCACCGGCAGGCGGATCTGTTCTGTTTCATCCACAGTCGCACAAAAAGTTACCAAAGCTTTGATATTAAGCTTTCTGGAATGGATCAGGCGGATCGTAAGATCTTCAATTTCCCACTTCAGACACATTTTATCCCCGTTTATGATATCCTTCAGGTTCAAGGTTTCCTCAAATGGAAGTTTTGCAGTAAGACTGCTGACGATCCCTCTTTCTTCCCCCACATAAAGGATATCTACCTGCAGATTTCCCGTAAGAATACCTTTCCCGTCAGTAAGACGGACATCATCCATAATGATCCTGCCTTATTCTGGATCAGTCTTCCTGCATCCGGTTTTGCATCCGGTACATTAAAATCCTCATCAAAAGTGATCTGACTTTTTGCCCTGCTTTTTTCCTTTAATATCTGCATGCTTTCTTTTTTTAATTCCACAGTCTATTCCCCTTTCTCCGACTCTTTTTTCACCGGACTGCTGCTTTCCCGGAACGTTACCGGCTTTTCCTGTTTCCGGGTTTTTATCACAATGCAGGGATAGGACGGAACTCCTGCCTCCTTAAGATCCTCCGGTCCAAGAAGTTTTGTAACAAAAAAGATCCCATTCGAGGATTCTCCAAGCTCCTCTACCTGGATGCTGTATCCGCCACTCATCTGCGCCCGTACCTTGGCCAGGTAAAGATCCTCTCCGGTTTCATAACTCAGCTGAAATTCCTTTTCCTTTTTTTCTTCCATAAGCCTGGAAAGCTCCTCCGGGATATCCCGGCGTTCCACAACGATGTAATCTACCGGTTTTCGTTCTTCTTCCTCCACCCGGACAAATCGACACCCGGAAAGCAGCAGTGCCAGCACGGCAGCTGTCAGCACGATCCGCAGAAATACTGCTTTTTTCATAATATAAGCCACCTGCATTATTCAGTATTTATTCTATGTGAGCAGGGAAAGATTTATTGCAACTATCGGATTTTCTTCGTATAATATAAAAATACCATCTTACTGCGGAACTCTCCGCAAGTATCTATAACAGAAAGGACAAAAGACATGATTCGATTCATACTTGTCTGTATCGTGGTGATCGCCTATCTGGTGCTGACCATTCCGGTTCTCCTTGTAGAATGGATCATCGGGAAATTTTCTCCCATGACTAAGGATATCAGCTCTCTGCGCATGGTACAGGCCATATTCAAATTCATCCTGTGGATCACAGCGCCAAAGTCACCGTCATCGGCGAAGAAAACGTTCCAAAGGATCAGGCTGTTCTCTATGTAGCAAACCACCGGAGCTATTTCGACATCCTGCTCACCTACAGCCGCTGTCCGATCCGCACCGGCTATGTTGCCAAGAAGGAAATGGAGCATTATCCGCTGCTCTCCAACTGGATGCGCAATCTCTACTGTCTCTTTCTCGACAGAGAGGATATCAAGCAGGGTCTGAAAACGATCCTTCAGGCCGCAGACTATGTGAAATCCGGCATTTCCGTATGTATCTTCCCGGAAGGAACCAGAAATAAGAATGCTGATGAAACAGAAATGCTGCCTTTCCATGACGCAGCTTCAAGATCGCAGCCAGAGCCAAAAGCCCGATCATTCCTATTGCGATCAGCAACTCTGCCAATATCTGGGAGGCCAATTTCCCGAAGATGACACCTACACACGTAGTGATCGAATATGGCAAGCCTATCATTCCTTCAGAGCTTGACCGGGATACTCAGCGCCGCTTAGGTTCCTATACACAGGATATCATCAAAGAAATGCTGATCAAAAACAAAGAACTGGTGTGAACATCAAAAAAACCATATCTATGTCTGTTTTTCGACATAAGATATGGTTTTTATTACTGTGTACCTGCTCCCAGGATTTTTTCCGCATTTTCGATGCGTTCTTTCGTTGGCGGATTGATTCCCTTCAGCGGATAATCAATATGCAGATTTTCCCATTTAAAGGTTCCGAGTGTGTGATATGGAAGAACCTCCACTCTCTCAACTGTCTTCAGTGTTGCAATAAAGTCAGCCAGCCGGTGGAGATAGTCATCCCGGTCATTGCGTTCCGGAACCAGTACGTGACGGATCCACATGGATACGCCCATATCGGAAAGCTTCCGGGCCATGGCAAGGATATTTTTATTGGTACATCCTGTGAGGATCTTATGTTGTTCCTCATCAATGTGCTTGATATCCAGCATGACAAGATCTGTGTACTTCATCAGCTCTTCCCATTTTTCATACCACGGACCCTCTTCTGTGTAAGGGTTGCCGCTGGTATCAAGTGTTGTGTGGATCCCAAGTTTTTTTGCTTTTCTGAACAGCTCAGTGAGGAAATCGATCTGTAACAGTGGCTCGCCTCCACTCACAGTAATACCGCCCTTACTTCCCCAGTAAGAGCGGTATCGACAGGCTTTTTCAAGCAGCTCATCTGCTGTGTACTCCGTCCCTGTTTTCATTTGCCAGGTGTCCGGATTGTGGCAGAACTGACAGCGCATGGCGCAGCCGCTCAAAAAGATCACATACCGGACTCCTGGTCCGTCAACAGAGCCGAAGCTCTCCAGTGAGTGGACGTAGCCAGTGATTTTTTTCTGGTCGTCCATATTTTTTATTACATCCTTTCGTGGCAGGTTCTTGCGATAACGTCAAGCTGCTGCTCTCTTGTAAGGTCGATGAACTTAACAGCGTATCCGGAAACACGGATCGTGAAGTTTGCATACTCCTCTTTTTCCGGATGCTCCATAGCATCGATAAGTTTCTCTTTACCGAATACGTTTACATTGAGGTGATGTGCACCACGGTCAAAGTATCCGTCAAGTACATTTACAAGATTCTCTGTACGCTCTTCCTCAGAATGGCCAAGTGCATCCGGGTTGATCGTCTGAGTATTGGAGATTCCGTCAAGGGCATCCTCATAGTCAAGCTTTGCAACAGAGTTCAGGGAAGCAAGAAGTCCGTTCTGCTCTGCGCCGTAAGACGGGTTTGCTCCCGGTGCCAGAGGCTCGCCGGCTTTTCTTCCGTCCGGAAGAGATCCTGTAGCTTTACCATAAACAACGTTGGATGTGATGGTAAGGATGGATGTGGTTGGCTTGGAATCACGATAGGTATGGATGTGTTTCAGCTTCTCAAGGAATGTGGAAAGCAGAGTTGTTGCGATCTCGTCTGCTCTGTCATCATCGTTACCATAACGTGGGAAGTCACCCTCAACCTGGAAGTCTGTTGTGATTCCGTCCTCGTCACGGATTGCTTTTACTTTTGCATATTTGATAGCGGAAAGGGAATCTACTACGTGTGAGAATCCGGCGATACCTGTTGCGAAGGAACGGTCAACCTTTGTATCGATAAGTGCCATCTCAGCTGCCTCATAGTAGTATTTATCATGCATGTAGTGGATCATGTTCAGTGTTCCAACATACAGATGTGCAAGCCAGTCCATCATCTGATCATATTTTGCGATTACTTCGTCATAGTCAAGGTACTCGGAAGTGATCGGCTGATACTGAGGTCCTACCTGCTGTTTTGTCTTCTCATCAACACCACCGTTGATCGCATAAAGAAGGCATTTTGCAAGGTTTGCACGAGCACCGAAGAACTGCATCTCTTTACCTGTCTCTGTAGCAGATACACAGCAGCAGATGCTGTAGTCATCGCCCCATACCGGACGCATAACATCATCGTTCTCATACTGGATGGAACTTGTTGTAACAGAGATGTCTGCTGCATATTTCTTGAAGTTCTCAGGCAGTCTTGAAGAGTAGAGAACTGTAAGATTCGGCTCCGGAGCCGGTCCCATATCCTCAAGTGTATGAAGGAAACGATAGTCGTTCTTTGTTACCATGGAACGTCCGTCCTGTCCCATACCTGCTACTTCCAGAGTTGCCCATACCGGGTCACCGGAGAAGAGCTGGTTGTAAGACGGGATACGAGCGAATTTAACCATACGGAATTTCATTACGATATGATCAACAAGCTCCTGTGCCTCTTTCTCTGTAAGAGTTCCGTTCTCAAGGTCTCTCTCAATATAGATATCAAGGAATGTGGAGATACGTCCAACACTCATTGCAGCTCCGTTCTGAGTTTTGATTGCTGCAAGATATCCGAAGTACAGCCACTGGAATGCTTCCTTTGCATTCTTAGCCGGCTGGGAAATATCAAAGCCATAGATCTGAGCCATTTCTTTCATCTTCTTCAGAGCACGGATCTGATCTGCGATCTCCTCACGAAGCTGGAAGTCATAACGTCTCATACCCTGACGGTCGCATGCTGCGAAATCTTTCTCTTTACCTGCGATCAGATGATCAATTCCGTAAAGAGCAACTCGTCTGTAATCACCTACGATACGTCCACGTCCGTAAGTATCCGGAAGTCCTGTAAGGATCTTGTTGTGACGTGCTCTCTTCATCTCCGGTGTGTAGATATCGAATACACCCTGGTTGTGTGTTTTGAACTCATAGTTGTTGAAAACATCTTTGATTTTGTCGCTTACATGGTATCCATAAGTCTCACATGCCTGCTCTGCCATTTTGATTCCGCCGTATGGCATGAAAGCACGTTTCAGAGGTTTGTCTGTCTGAAGACCTACAACCTGCTCCAGGTCTTTGAGTTCCTCATCGATATATCCAGGACCGTATGCTGTAATTCCTGTTACTACCTCTGTCTCCATATCAAGAACGCCGCCTTTAGCACGCTCTTCTTTCTGAAGCTCCTGAAGCTTGCCCCAGAGTTTATCTGTTGCCTCTGTTGGTGCTTCCAGGAAGGAAGCATCTCCATCATATGGTGTATAGTTCATACTGATGAAATTACGAACATCGATCTTCTCTTTCCAACGATCACCCTTAAAACCATTCCACTGTTCAAAATCAACTTTTGCCAATTTGTTACACATCCTTTCCTGTTGTCTCAATATTTCGTTCACTGCCCGCGCAGTTAGTAATATATAACATTTCTCATGACGACCATAAGATAACAGATTCCGAATTTAAAGTCAACAGCTTGGAAGTATGTTCTTTATAATATACATGTAATTGTATTATTGATAAAAATAATGAGAAAATTGTACCAGATATTGTACAATGTCGGGCGTCTGACGGACGCTCCTGGCGGAGGGCGTTTCCTTTCCAGGGGGGATACTTTGGCGTGGGCAGGTTCCTTTCTGGGGAGACTTTGGTCAGTGGGGTTTCGTTTCTGGGGGACACTTTGGCAGTGGGGTTTCTTCTGGGGACATCGTT
>ENA-OQIO01000852-OQIO01000852.1-human-gut-metagenome-genome-assembly--contig:-NODE-852-length-15751-cov-6.110087_pt1 | contig 15751 bp, 29 predicted proteins | sample MGYA00242573_ERZ504737 | MGnify/ENA primary metagenome ERZ504737 (study PRJEB26092, sample SAMD00036203) | human gut metagenome | host: Homo sapiens | study: EMG produced TPA metagenomics assembly of...
ATGCTGTTGCCGAGAACTTCTTCGGACTGCTCAAGACGGAACTGTTCTATCTGGAAAAATTTGATTCCATTGACCAGCTTGAAAAGGCCATTATCGATTACATCGACTATTACAACAATCGCCGAATCAAATTAAAACTAAACGGCCTGAGCCCTGTGCAGTACAGGATTCAGACCGTTGGGGTCGCTTAATTTGATTTTTGTCTAACTTTTGGGGGTCATATCAAGCGATGTGTGGCGGCTTTTTTAGGTTGCGAACCCTCTCCGTCATTGCTTACGCAATGCCACCTCTCCCAAAGGGAGAGGCAAGACATCACAGAGCAGATGCTGCTGAATCCGGGATAGCCCTTGGCTCCCCCTTCGGGGGAGCTGGCAAAGCTGTCAGGCTTTGACTGAGAGGTGCGGCCAGCTTTATGACAGAATTATGAATCTTTCAAAACTTTTCTGAGAAGCTATTGACAGCGCCGCAAAATTGGATATAATGGTCTTAGCACTCAGGAAGAAGGAGTGCTAAAGAACAAAAAGCGAACGAAGGAGGCAGGCGCTATGACGATGGATGCACGCAAACAGCGTGTCTTGCAGGCGATCGTTGCGCTGTATGGCCTCGAGGGCGAGCCCGTGGGCAGCAGTGTGCTGGCAAACTACTTTGATATGGCAGTTTCCAGTGCTACGCTGCGCAACGAGATGGCCGCGCTGACCAAGCTGGGTCTGCTGGAGCAGCCCCACACCAGCGCAGGCCGTGTCCCCAGTGCCAAGGGCTACCGTTATTATCTGGATCATCTTCTCACCGATGACCAGCCGCTGGACCGTGTGACCCGCGCCCGTGTGGACGCGGTGTTCGCAAGCCTTGACCACGAGCCGGAAAAGCTGGCACAGGGTGCCGCCAAGGCGCTGGCCGCTATCAGCGGCTACACCGCCGCCGTCAGCACCCCCTGTGCTGAGGATCTCTGCATCGCCCACTACGAGGTGGTGCAGGTGGGCCGCAGCGCCGCAGCGGTGCTGGCTGTGACCACTGCTGGTTATGTCCGCACCCGTGTGGCGCGGGTCCGCACCGGTCTTTCCCGGGAAAATGCAGCGGCGCTTGCCGCCCTGCTCAACCGGAACCTGACCTTTGTGGCTCCTGTTGATCTGTCGCCCCGGCTCCTTGCAGAGCTGTGCAGCCAGATCAGCCCGGAGCTGGTGCCGGTGATCAGCGCCGCCGCCGCCATCCTGCAGGATTCCACCCAGCCCCATGTGTATCTGGGGGGTGAGCAGTACCTGCTGGACTGGCCCCAGCTGGACGGCAAGGTGGGCAGCATCCTGAGCCTGCTGAACGACGAAGAGCAGGCCGCCGCCCTCATTGCACCCCCGGCAGAGCAGAGCGAAAGCGTCCTGCTGGGCGAGGATCTGGAACCTCAGATCCCCGGCCTGTGCATCGTGAGTGACCGGTATCTGGTGGGCGGAGGCCTCTGGGGCTCCGTGGCCCTCATCGGCCCCACCCGGATGCCCTTCCAGAAGCTGATGCCGCTGCTCCACACCTTTGCCGATCAGCTTGGCGAAGGAATGAGCGGCAAACGAAAAGATACCCCGCAGGCAGCCGCACCCCGGCGGACTGTGATCTATAAGGAGGACCTGGAATGAGCGAAGAAACAAAAAAGACCCCGCAGGCAGAAGAACCTGCCGTGGAGCCCAACACCGCCGAGCAGGCGCCCCGGAAACTGCACCTGAGCAGGCAGCGGCTCCCGAGACGAACGCTGAAGCGGCAGACCCCAAGAAAAAGGATGGCTTCTTCAACAAGAAGGCCCGGGAGCTGGAGGCCGTGAAGGCAAAGCTGGACGCGGCTGAGAAGAATGCCAATCAGGCCAAGGATCAGCTGCTGCGGATGGCCGCCGAGTATGAGAACTACCGCAAGCGCTCCACCCGTGAGGCTGACCAGAAGTTCAACGACGGCGTGTCCTTTGCCGTGAACCAGATCATCCCCATTCTGGATACGCTGGAGATGGCGGCCAACGCCCCCACCACCGACGAGAATTACAAGAAGGGCGTGACCATGACGCTGGACAAAGCCGCCAAGGCGCTGAGCACCCTCCATGTGGAGGAGATCGAGGCGCTGGGCAAGCCCTTTGACCCCAACTTTATGAATGCCGTGCAGCAGATCCCCGCCCCCGATGGGCAGGAGAGCGGCACCGTGATCACGGTTTACCAGAAGGGCTACAAGCTGGGCGATAAGATCGTCCGCCATGCCACCGTTGTTGTGGCAGAGTGATTTTGCAAGACCCCGCAAGGGTTTTCAAATATAACATCCGCTTGGTAACATTTGAGCATCACATAAACAAAAAACGTTCTGAATTTGAGAGGAGCTTTCATTATGAGTAAGATCATTGGTATCGACCTTGGTACTACCAACAGCTGCGTGGCTGTTATGGAGGGCGGCGAGCCCGTTGTTATCGCTAACTCTGAGGGTGCACGCACCACCCCGTCCGTTGTCGGCTTCACCAAGACCGGCGACCGTCTGGTGGGTCAGGTCGCAAAGCGCCAGGCCATCACCAACCTGAGAACACGGTGGCTTCCATCAAGCGTTATATGGGCACCGACCACAAGGTGACCCTGAACGGCAAGGAGTACACTCCCCAGCAGGTCAGCGCTATGATCCTGCAGAAGCTGAAGGCTGATGCCGAGGCTTATCTGGGCGAGACTGTCACCGATGCAGTCATCACCGTTCCTGCATACTTCAACGACAGCCAGCGTCAGGCAACCAAGGACGCAGGCACCATTGCCGGCCTGAACGTCAAGCGTATCATCAACGAGCCCACTGCCGCATCTCTGGCATACGGCATCGATAAGGAAGAGGACCAGAAGATCATGGTCTACGACCTGGGCGGCGGCACCTTCGATGTGTCCATCATCGAGATGGGTGACGGCGTGACCGAGGTTCTGGCCACCAACGGTGATACCCACCTGGGCGGCGATGACTTCGACCAGCGCATCATCGACTGGATGGCAGATGCGTTCCAGAACGAGAACGGCATCGACCTGCGCAAGGATAAGATGGCCGCACAGCGCTTGAAGGAAGCTGCTGAGAAGGCAAAGATCGAGCTGTCCAGCGCAATGAGCAGCCAGATCAACCTGCCCTTCATCACTGCTGACGCTACCGGCCCCAAGCATCTGGATATGACCCTGACCCGCGCAAAGTTCAATGAGCTGACCGCTGATCTGGTTGACCGCACCATGACCCCTGTCCGCAAGGCTCTGCAGGATGCAGGCCTGCGTCCCTCTGACCTGAAGAAGGTCCTGATGGTCGGTGGTTCCACCCGTATCCCCGCTGTCTACGATGCAGTCAAGAAGGAACTGAACTGCGAGCTTCAAGGGCATCAACCGATGAGTGCGTGGCTGTGGGTGCTGCCATCCAGGGCGGCGTTCTGCAGGGCGATGTCAAGGGCCTGCTGCTGCTGGATGTCACCCCGCTGAGCCTGGGCATTGAGACCCTGGGCGGCGTGTGCACCAAGATCATCGACCGCAACACCACCATCCCCACCCACAAGAGCCAGGTGTTCTCCACTGCTGCTGATAACCAGCCTTCTGTTGAGATCAACGTTCTGCAGGGCGAGCGTGAGTTTGCCCGCGACAACAAGAGCCTGGGTGTGTTCCACCTGGATGGCATTGCTCCGGCTCCCCGTGGTGTGCCTCAGATCGAAGTTACCTTCGATATCGATGCAAACGGCATCGTGAAGGTCAGCGCAAAGGATCTGGGCACCGGCAAGGAGCAGAACATCACCATCACCGCTTCCACCAATATGTCCAAGGAAGATATCGACAAGGCTGTGAAGGAAGCTGAGCAGTTTGCTGCCGATGATAAGAAGAAGCGTGAAGAGGTCGATATCCGCAACGGCGCTGATCAGATGGTGTTCCAGACTGAGAAGATGCTGAAGGAGAACGGCGACAAGATGCCTGCTGACGTGAAGAGCGAAGCTGAGGCAAAGCTGGCCGACCTCAAGACCGCTGTTCAGTCCGGCTCCATCGATGAGATCAAGGCAAAGCAGGATGAGCTGAGCCACGTCTTTGAGAAGATGTATCAGGCTGCCGCTGCTGCCCAGCAGGCTGCAGGCGCACAGCCCGGCCCCGATGCTGGCGCAAACAACCAGCAGAAGCCCAACGATGACGGCGTTGTGGACGCTGACTTCAAGGAAGTCTAAGTTCTGACACAAACGGCAGATGCCCGGCCAAACCGGCGGGCAGGCGTGCCGGATAAAAGCAAAAGCCGCTCCGGTTTTGCCGGGGCGGCCTTTGCTGGTTTTATAGAGGTATGGTTATGGCACAGGAAAAGCGCGATTACTACGAAGTGCTGGGAGTATCCAAAACGGCCACCGATGCGGAGATCAAAAAGGCTTACCGCAAGCTGGCCATGAAGTACCACCCGGACTACAACCCCGGCGATAAGGATGCCGAGGAAAAGTTCAAGGAAGTCAATGAAGCCAACGAGGTGCTTTCGGACGCGAAAAAGCGCCAACTGTACGATCAGTACGGCTTTGCCGGTGTTGATCCCAGTTATGCAGCCCAGAACGGCGGCGGCGCGGGCGGCTTCGGCGGCTTTGGCGGCGATGGAGTCGATCTGGCGACATCTTCGGTGATATCTTTGGCGGCGGCTTCGGCGGCTTTGGCGGCTCTGCCCGTCAGGCAAACCCCAACGCCCCCCGCAAAGGCCAGGATATCCGTGTGCGGATCACTCTGAGCTTTGATGAGGCCGTGCATGGCTGCAAGAAGAACATCACCATCACCCGCCAGCAGGAGTGTACAGAGTGCCATGGCAGCGGCTGTGCCGCCGGCAGCAGCCCCGAGACCTGCCCGGACTGCGGCGGCCGCGGCTATGTCATCCGGCAGCAGCGCACGCCCTTTGGCGTGATGCAGACCCAGCAGCCCTGCTCCCGCTGCGGCGGTAAGGGCAAGCTGGTCAAGAACCCCTGCAAGGTCTGCCACGGCGGCGGCAAAACTGCCGCCAGGAAAACGCTGGAGGTGTCCATCCCCATGGGCATCGAGACGATCAGAGCTTTGCACTGCGCGGCATGGGCGATGCCGGTACCAACGGCGGCCCTGCCGGTGATGTGATCGTGATGGTCACGGTCCGGCCCAGCGAGGTGTTCCAGCGTGACGGCTATGATGTCTGGGTCACGGTGCCCATCACCTACAGCCAGGCGGTTCTGGGCGACAGCATCACCGTGCCTTCCATTGACGGCAAGGTGGAGTACACCGTGCCCGAAGGCACCCAGAGCGGCACCACCTTCCGCCTGCGCGGCAAGGGCATCCAGTACCTGAACGGCCGGGGCCGGGGCGATATGTACGTCAAGTGCGAGGTGGAGATCCCCAAGAAGCTGAACAAGGCCCAGCGGGATGCCCTGAAGAAGTTTGAGGGTACCCTGAAAGAGGAGAACTACGAAAAGCGCAAGGGCTTCTTCAAGAAGCTGAAGGATATGTTTGCATAAGATTGGCGGCCTCGCTCTCTCAGTCTCGCTGACGCTCGCCAGCTCCCCCAAAGGGGGAGCCAAGAGCACTTGCCTCTCCTTCGGGAGAGGTGGATTTGCGAAGCAAAGACGGAGAGGGTGAGTACGCTAAACAAAAATGGAGTTGTTACACGAGATGTGTAACAGCTCCATTTTTTATGCTTGAATTTAATGTGCCGGGACAAAATCCTCCGGACAGACACAACCGTTCTGTGCCAGAACACGGTGTAAGACCTGCATGACACCGGCTTCCCGGTTGGAAGGGGCCAGGAACGGAACGTTCCGGCGCAGCGGAACACTGCCGTTTTCCATCAGAAAACCATAGCGGACGGTCTGCAGCATCTCGGCATCGTTGTAGGTATCGCCAAAGGCCATCATGCTCTCAGACGGCAGGCCCCATAGCTGCCCCAGCGTTTGCAGGGCGGCACCCTTGTGGACACCGGGATTCATAATGTCCACCCAGCATTCACCGGCAACGGCTACGGAGTAGATGCTCCGCTGACTGGCATAGACCGTATCGTAGGCCTGCTGCGCATTGTGCTGTGGCAGGTAGATGGTGAATTTGTCGGCAGGGGCGGTGACATCTTCCAGCCGGTCCACATATTCGATCTTGGTGTAGAAATGCCGCAGCACGGCATCGTGGACGGCGAACGGCCGCTCCACATAGGCACTTTCCAGACCGCAGAGAACCGCAATATCGCCCTGCTCCCGGGTCAGGCGGTTCAGCGCCCGCCAGCCTTCCGGAGACATCTCCGAAGTGAAGAGGTTCTGCCCCTTCCAGCGGATGGCACCGCCGTTGTCGCCGATGAAAACAAGCTCATCCTGTAAGGTGGGGAACATGGCTTCCAACGTATAGAGCGGTCTGCCGCTGGCAGGAGCAAACCGGATGCCCAGCTCTGCCAGTGCATGGATCGTCTCTTCAAAGTCTGCCGGGAGCTGACTTTGTTCGTCCAGAAGGGTGGCATCCATGTCGGATGCGATCAAGCGGATACGGTCCATAACTTAACCCATATAGCTGATGTTCACATCGATCTGGCCGCCGTAGCCGGGGATGCGGGCGGTGCAGGTGCCCTGCCACATGTTGCAGGCAATGGGGCTGGAGGCCACGTTGTAGTGGGCGTTCCAGATGTAGTAGCTGGACAGCTGGCTCATATCCAGCCGCTTGCGGAACCAGGTGGTGGAGGCGTACACGCCGGGCTTGTAGCCCAGTGCCTTGACCTCTTCGCAGAAAGCCACGGCACACTTGGTGCGGTCTTCCACGCCCAGACCATCGGCACGGCCATTGCCCGCGCCGGAAGCCTCGGTATCAAAGTAGATGGGGTAATCGAGCTGGCGGCCATTCAGCACATAGACGCAGGCCTGTGCTTCCTCGCGGGCCTCGTTCTCGTTGACAGCCTGGCTGAAGCAGTAGATGCCCACCCGCAGCCCGGCGTTGCGGGCGTGGTGAAGTGCTCCTCAAACTTGGGGTCCTGCACCAGCGCGCCGGAGCCGTAGCCGCGGTAGCCGATGCGGATGATGGCAAACTCCACACCTGCCGTTTTCACCTTGTCCCAATCGATGCTGCTCTGGTACTTGGAAACATCGATGCCGAAGGTGGCGGGCTGCTGCACGCCGGAGGCATCAAAATAATAGAGCTTGTTGTCGATGCTCTGGATGCCGGTGACGGGCTGATGGGTGTTCTGGTCGTAGTAATAGGTCTTGCCGTTTTCGGTGCGCCAGCCGGAATACTGGGGCGTTTCTTCCTCATCCTTGCCGAAGAAGAATTCCCACAGCCACTGCAGCAGGCCGTTTTCACCGGTCAGGCAGGTGGGTCGATGCTCTCTTCGTCCAGCGTGCCGCTGTCCAGTGCCTCCCGGATCTCCTCAGGGGTCAGCAGAACGGTGCCGTTGATATCCTTGATCTGGGCTTCGGCCAGCACATCCTCGCCGTTCTCGGAAGCGGCAGGCGCTTCCTCGGCTACGGGGGCGGTCTCCTCCGTTTCGGGCAGGATGGCGGCCTCTTCAGGAGCGGCCATCGGGTCTCGGCGGCCAGCGCCTCGGTCTCTGTCAGGAAGTGGGGGAAGGAGTTTTCGTTCTCGATCTCCGAAGCATCCCCGGCCATGGGGTCGGTGGGGACAGCCTCCGGCTGCACAGCGGGCTCCGCAGCGGGGGCGGTGCTCTCTGCCGGGGCGGCGGCGGTGTTCTCCGCCTTGGTCACGGGTGCGGCAGGGGTGCTGGTTGCGGCCTGCTCCTGAGAAGAAGCGCTCTCTTCCGGCTGGGTGCTCTCGGCCTTTGCCTCGCTCCTGTCACTCTTATGATCGAATTTGGGCAGGGTGACCCTGCCTCAGTCTGCAGGGCGGCGGGTTCGACCGTCAGACCCGCAGGCTGGGATGCCAGCAGGAAAGTGGTGCCCGCACCGCCAATGGTGATGGCTGCCGCCATCACAAGGCACGCAACAGCCTGGCCGATGCTGCGGCCGGTGCCGTTCTTGCTTGATTTTTTGAAAGATGTTGGTTTCATGCCGCTTGCTCTGCCTCCAAGCTGGACCGGGCAGGATACACGAACTGCACCGGCCCGCCAATATAGTCTCGCATCATTGCGGATAAAGCTATTTTTACTCTCCCAGTATACACCCAAACCCGGGTCGCCGTCAATCAGTTCGCTGTGCTCCGGCATCGCGTCAGGCAGAAAAAGCGGAAAGAAAAACACGCTCCACAGTAAAAACGAGCAGGAAAGCAGAATCATTGCATCCAAAGCTGTGAAATTTGTCGTTTTGGACGAAAAACGCAGTCTTCTCTTGCTGTCTTGACAGGTGTATGGTATGATACTTGACACGGAAAGCTCCCGCGCAATGGGCCGGGAGAGAAAGGTTAGGAAGAGTCTATGTCAAGTGTAAAGGACTTTTTGAAGCGGAAGGATATCGTTATCACTCCGCAGCGTTATCTCATCGAGGCTCTGGGGGCCATGGCACAGGGCCTGTTCGCCAGTCTGCTGATCGGCACCATCATCAAAACGCTGGGCCAGCAGACCGGGCTGGAGGTGCTGGTGGATCTGGGCGGCTATGCCTCGGCCATGAGCGGTCCGGCCATGGCCTGTGCCATCGGCTGGGCACTGCACTGCCCCCCGCTGGTGCTGTTCAGCCTGATCACCGTGGGCTACTCGGCCAATGCGCTGGGCGGCGCAGGCGGCCCGCTGGCTGTCCTGATCATTGCCATTGTGGCCGCTGAGATGGGCAAGGCCGTGAGCAAGGAGACCAAGATCGATATCCTTGTCACCCCGCTGGTGACCATTTTTGTGGGCGTGGGCCTCTCCATGCTCATTGCGGCTCCCATCGGTGCTGCCGCCAGCAAGGTGGGCACCTGATCATGTGGGCCACTGAGCAGGCTCCGCTGGTCATGGGCATTCTGGTGTCTGTCATCGTGGGTGTGGCACTGACCCTGCCCATCTCCTCTGCCGCCATCTGCGCCGCTCTGGGCCTGACCGGTCTGGCGGGCGGCGCTGCTGTGGCAGGCTGCTGCGCCAGATGGTCGGCTTTGCCGTGATGAGCTATAAGGAGAACGGTGTGGGCGGCCTGGTCAGCCAGGGTCTGGGCACCAGTATGCTCCAGATGGGCAATATCATCAAGAACCCCCGCATCTGGATCGCCCCCACGCTGGCCTCGGCCATCACCGGCCCGCTGGCGACCTGCCTGTTCCACTTTGAGATGAACGGCGCGGCGGTCTCCTCCGGCATGGGCACCTGCGGTCTGGTGGGCCAGATCGGCGTGTACACCGGCTGGGTGAACGATATCGCCGCCGGCACCAAGGCCGCCATTACCCCCATGGACTGGGCTGCCATGGCCTGATCTGCTTTGTTCTGCCCGCTGTCCTGAGCGTTCTCTTCTGCGAGATCGAGCGCAAGCTGGGCTGGATCAAAGAGGGCGATCTGAAGCTGAATTAAACTCCCTCCGTCATCGCTTGCGCGATGCCACCTCCCTCAATGAGGGAGGCTAAAAGGCTCCCTCATTGAGGGAGCTGGCACGGCAAGGCCGTGACTGAGGGAGTGATAAAGGTTTCCCGTCCAACACGGCTTCAGCCAGCGTATCATCTTCATATCGGAGTTTGAGCGAGAAAAAGGGTCTGTCCTCCTTGAGCAGGCGGAAGAAGATCTTGTCGCCCTCCCAGATGGGCAGCTGCTCCACCTGTTCCTTGGGCACCCATTCCAGAATGCCCTCGTTCCGGGCGGCATCCTTTACCAGTGTGCCCGTCCAGGCATCGGCGGTGTAAAGGAACATATATTCGGTCAGCTCGCCCAGAAGAAAGGTCACCACGCCCCGGCAGCGGTAGGAGGTCAGGGTGAGGCCGGTCTCCTCCTGCACTTCCCGCAGCAGGCAGTCCTCCGGGCTTTCAAACGGCTCAAACTTGCCGCCCACGCCGATCCATTTGTCGTGGTTCAGGTCGTTCTTCTTGGTCACGCGGTGGAGCATCAGGTAGGCATCATCCTGTTCCAGATAGCACAGGGTGGTGTTGCGCATGGGAAATTTGGGTTCCATCAGCAATTCTCCGTTTCTGTCAGCATTACAAAAAGCGTCCCACAGGGAGCCCCCTGTGGGACGCTTTTATCGTTTCTTATTTCCGTGCGGCCCGGCCTTTTCCGGCGTTGTTCAGCTTCCGCACCAGATCATTCTGGTGTTTGCGCTGGGAGGGCGTGGGCTCCGGGTCCCGCTTTTCCTCGGCACGGGCGTTGGTCTGCGCGGTGTCGGGGTCAACGCGCACCAGGTTCCATTCCTGATTGCCGCCCGAGACGTAATTCCAGATCTGGGCCTGTGCACCGTTGGAGGTGTTCATGCCACAAGGTCGATGTACTTGTCGGCCAGCACATTGCGGATGCGGGTGCGGCCGTTCCGGGTGGACTCCAGCTCCCAGCACTGGCTCAGCCCGCTGGTGCGGCCCCACTGGTGCAGCCAGGTGCCCTCGACCACGCCGCCCAGGGCCAGATCGATGAACTTGCCCGTAAAGCGGTTCCTGATCCGCCAGCGTCCCTCGCCGGCATCCACGAACTGCCACTGCTGCCACGGATGCCCGGCGTAGTCCCACAGACGGATGGCCGCGCCGTTCTCCGTGTTGAAGTTCTTGATCTCCAACACCTTCCCATTGGGTGCCTTGATGAGGTAAAACTCATTTTCCAGTAAAACGACCTGAGATGCTTTTGCCATACGTCCGTGTCTCCTTTCCGGTAAAATCTGGTTTGACGCTTCTATTATAGCGGATTTCCCGGTGCGCAACAAGATTGATTCTTGACGAATTTTTTTCTTTTTATTGTGCATTTTGCACTTTCCGCAGCTTTCGACAGAGCCACGGCCCGGCGTACCACAGCACCAGACAGATCAGCCGATCAGCCGGATCTGTGTGTTGGTGCAGTGGGTGTTCAATTCCAGCCCGATGCCGAAGGAAAGGAGATTGGCGGTCAGCGCATAGAGGATGGGATGAGGCTTTTTGCCCTCCGGCCAGGGCAGATACCGGTTGTAGACAAAGGCCTCCACGGAGAACACCAGTACCTCCAGTGCAAAATAAAGGAAATTGCCCAACATCGGCCCGAGATAGAGCGTGCCATAGCACAGCCCGAGGTTCAGGATGATCTGCGTGGCAAGGTTGACCTTGCCGATGAGAGCGCGCTGGGCAGGGCCGCGCAGCCCGAAAAGCAGGATGCCCCACGTCAGCTCTAAAATCAGGGTGATGAGCACCCGGGCGGCAAAGGAGGAAAGAATGTCGGAATCGTTGCGGTTGTGGTAGACCCGCAGGCCGTCCTGGGAATCGAGAAGCACCTGCCACTCGCTGGAAAAGGCATAGCGCTCCACCGGCTCCTGGCTGCGGTAGAATGTACCAGTCTCTATATTATAGAGCAGAACATAGAACTTGTTGGGCGGATAGTAGCCCCAGACGAACTCTGCATCGGCATCGCCGGGGTATTCCTGGAAGTAGTCGAGGAAGTAGTAGCTCCGGGGCGGGATAGTTCCGGAACGCCTCCCAGGTCTCCCGGGAGCCCATCCGTTCCCGGTACTGGTCTGCAGAGCCCCACGGCCCGCTGACCCTGGTATTGCCCAGCAGGGTGACCGCATAGCGTTGGCCCGGTGTGTAATAGAGCTTGAGCGTGACCGAGGGCTTGGGGCCCATGTCCGCAAAAACGGGCAGGGAAAGGGCCAGCACCAGCAGGGCCGAGAGGAAAAAGGCAAAAATTTTTTTGCGAAAAATTTTCTTCATGGCGGTGTCCTCACTTCAAAAACAAAAAATCCGACACGTCCTTCCTTAACCTGTAAACGAATGGAAAACAGCTGTTATTGCAGGGAGTTCTGCACAAAATCTCGGATGGAGCTTTGTGCACCATTCCTGTTTTTTCTGCAAGGACAAAACGCCCGTTTCCGGCCTCTTTCGGGGCAGAATGTGAACAATTTGTTTCCGGCTCGCGGTCAATTCAGGACACTGACTTCACGTTTATAAAGCAAAGCGAACTTCACTGCTTTATTTGCATGAACAAAATGACTTTCAAAAGAAACTTTAATTTGTTTCACGTTTTTGGATATTGACTTTACATCGAAATTGCGGTATAGTAAGGATGCGGAGAGCGGAAAGCGCCCCGCCGACACATGAGCTTCAGGCGTAAGCCTGTGAGAAAAATATAGGAGGTTTGACTTATGTACTATTACATTCTGGGTTGCGGCATTGCTTGTCTGGTTCTGTTCGGCATCAACAGCATGGATACGGTGGATGTCAAGCCGGCCGAGATCCTGGGTAAGGTCATTCTGTGGCCCGTTGCCCTGATGGAAGCAGTTGTTCGTTACAGCTCCACGCATCACAACATCAAGACCGCGCTGTAAAACATCTCGTTCCAAACCAACGAAGAGCAATCAGGCGGCTGCGCTTTCAAAAAGGAAGGCGCAGCCGCCTTTTTGTTTTGCACTTTACGGCGTGGTATGGTACAATAAAACCAGAACTTTCAGGGAGGGAAATTGCTATGACCAATGAGACCTTACATACCCTTGAGACCCGCCGCAGCTGCCGCGCCTACAAGCCGGAGCAGATCACGAAAGAGGAGCTGGAAGCCGTTCTGCGTGCAGGCACCTTTGCCCCCAGCGCCATGAACCGCCAGAGCGCAAAGATCGTGGTGGTGCAGGATGCCAAGACCCGCGCCCAGCTCACCCGGATGAATGCCGCCGTGATGGGCAACACGGGCGACCCCATGTACGGTGCCCCCACCATTCTGGTGGTGCTGGCGGATGCCAATGCCCGCTGTGGCGTGCAGGACGGCAGCCTTGTGATGGGCAACCTGATGAACGCAGCTGCCGCCATCGGGCTGGGCAGCTGCTGGATCAACCGCGCAAAGGAAGAGTTCGAGACCGAAGAGGGCAAGGCCCTGCTGAAGAAGTGGGGCATTGAGGGGGACTATATCGGTGTGGGCCACTGCATTCTGGGCTACCCGGCAGAGGAACCCCGGCCCGCCGCCCCCCGCAAGCCGGATTATATCGTATACGCATAAGGAGCACTATGAAACCCGATTACAAGCTGGTCGCAAAGGCCAAATACATTCACGCCAACGCTGATCTTGCCAGTGAGATCTGGCACGAGGTCTACAAGCGCTATTACCCTGCAAAGCAGCTGGACACGCTGGTGGAAACGCTGCAGAGTGCCGATGCCATTGAGGCAGATATCGACAATGATGTGAACTATTTCCTTGTGGTGCTGGGCGGCAAGACCATCGGCTACTTTGCCTGGAAGATGGAGAACACGGCCCTGCACCTGCTCCACCTCTACCTCAAGCCCGAGTACCGGGGCAAGGCACTGGGCCGGGATATCCTGGCCACCTGCGAGCGCCTGGCCCGGGGTGAGGGCCGGGGCCGCCTGTACTGCGAGGTGCACACCAAGTGCCTGCCGGTGCTGCAGTTCTTTAAGACCAAGGGCTACCGCGTGCTGGGCCCCGCCGAGGCAGAAGCGGCGGGCATTCCCATGCAGCTGACCACGCTGGAAAAAATGCTGTAAATTTCCCGTTGATTTTTTGCCGCGTTTGCACTACAATAAAGTAGTGTATTGAAGTGCCCCGCGCGGGCCAGACCCAACCTGAACGATAGGGGAGGAACAAGCCATGGCAAAAGATCATCCCACCGGAGAGTCCGGCCTGTATTCTGCATTGCTGGAGCTGAAAACGCCCGAGGAGTGCTACCGCTTTTTACAGGATGTGTGCAGCTACGCCGAGCTCAGTGCAATGGAGCAGCGGTATAACATCGCGGAAAAGCTGGTCAACAAGCAGAGCTATACCAGCATCATGGGCAACATTGGTGCGTCCAGCGCCATCATCAGCCGGGTGAGCCGGGTTATCAGCAAAGATGACAGCGTGCTGCGCCGCCTGCTGGAAGAAAAGGCGGAACAGCCCGCCGAAGAATAACACGGACCGCGCGCCGCGGGGCAGGGGAGCACCCGCCTGCGGTGCGCTTTTTTAGAAGGGAGTCTGTAAAGATGAGTAAGGCAGTTGTATTTTTTGCCGATGGCACCGAGGAGTGCGAAGCTCTGCTGGTGGTAGACCTGCTGCGCCGCGCCAAGGTGGAGGTCATCGTGGCCTCTGCCATGGGCCGCAGGGAGCTGGTGAGCAGCCATAAGATCCACCTGACCGCCGATGCACTGGCCGAGGAAGTGGATTATTCCGATGTGGACATGGTCGTTTTGCCCGGCGGGATCCCGGGTACACCCAACCTTGCCGCCAACAAGACGGTCACCGAGACCTGCGCCGCCTTTGCCAAGGCGGGCCGGAAGGTGGCTGCCATCTGTGCCGCCCCCAGCATCCTGGCCTCTCTTGGCCTGCTGGAGGGCAGGAACGCCACCGCCCACGCTGGCTTCCAGGATCAGCTGGCCGGTGCCATCGTCCACGATGAAGAGGTCGTGGTGGATGGCAACATCACCACCAGCTATGGGCTGGGCGGTGCCATCCCCTTTGCACTGGAACTGGTGCGCCAGCTGGCTGGTCAGGCCGAGGCGGAGCGTATCCGGAACGCCATTGCGTATCGGCACTGAGAAAGGGGATACGGTATGCGCTTTATTACCTGCCGTTTGCCGGACGGCGTGGAAGACCCGGCGATCTTATCGGAGGATGGGCGGCAGGTCTGGCCGCTGAGCTGGCTGGGCCTGAGCTATGAGACCCTGAGCGAGGCCATCCCGTTTCTGACCCCGCAGGTGCGGTATGGGCTGTCGCTGGCCATTGCGGGCATTCCCGCTCTGCCTGTGGAGGCCGTCACGCTGGAAAGCCCCATCCCGGCCCCGGCGCAGGATGTCATCTGCCTGGGCATCAATTATATGGCCCACTCCGATGAGGCGGAGAAATATTCTGCCGCTGCCTTTGCCACCAAACACGAGGATGCCATCTACTTTTCCAAGCGTGTGACCCGCGCCGTGCCGGACGGCGGCCCCATCGAGGCCCACACCGATCTGGTGAAAAAGCTGGATTATGAGTGTGAGCTGGCTGTGGTGCTGGGCAAGGATGCCAGAGATGTGCCCGCCGGTCAGACCCGGGACTACATCTTCGGCTATACCATCCTGAACGATGTCTCAGCCCGGGATGTGCAGACGGCGCACAAACAGTGGTACTTCGGCAAGAGTCTGGACGGCTTTACCCCCATCGGGCCCTGCATCGTCACGGCAGATGCCTTTGCCGACTACCCGCCAGGCTGGGCATCCGCAGCTTTGTCAACGGCGAGAAGCGGCAGGATTCCAATACCGCCCTGCAGATCTTTGACATCGACCATGTCATTGCCGAGCTTTCGCAGGGCATGACCCTGAAAGCGGGCACCATCATTGCCACCGGCACCCCGGCGGGCGTGGGCATGGGCATGGACCCGCCGCAGTTCCTCAAGCCCGGAGATGTGGTGCGGTGCGAGATCGATGGTATTGGTACGCTGACCAATCCGGTCAAGTAATTCCGAAACGCAATATCTAAGTGCAAATATCCGAATGGTTATATAATTGATGACAAAATTACTCTTGTTCATATACTGTTCAAAATAAGTTCATTTGAAGTTCACACACTTCCGGTATACATAGGGCAACAAAGGCGCACACCGCGCCGCATCCCCTGTGCAGTAACAGCACGGCAGGCCGCAAAGGATGCCTGTTGTGTGAGAGGAAAGGAATTGGAACGCTATGAAAATTGGTTTTACAGAGCTGATCCTGGTGGCCATCGTGGCTTCGTGGTCATCGGCCCCGACAAGCTGCCCGAGTACGCCCGCAAGCTCGGCAAGATGCTGCGGGAGCTGAAGAAGTACACCGGTGCCGCTTCCGAG
>ENA-OQIO01000853-OQIO01000853.1-human-gut-metagenome-genome-assembly--contig:-NODE-853-length-15741-cov-7.731139_pt1 | contig 15741 bp, 26 predicted proteins | sample MGYA00242573_ERZ504737 | MGnify/ENA primary metagenome ERZ504737 (study PRJEB26092, sample SAMD00036203) | human gut metagenome | host: Homo sapiens | study: EMG produced TPA metagenomics assembly of...
CTTGCCTCGGTGAGCAGGCACAGGCGCTCGCTGCCCGCGGCGGCCAAGGCGTCCACCAGCCGGCGACCAGCTCACGGTTGTTAGAGGTCACCAGATCGATGCCGCCATCGGCAACATCGCGGTCGAGCAGCACGACGGGCAAGCGCCCCGCGGCCGCGGCGATCGCCTCGTCGTTGCCGCCGCAGGTGTTGACGATCAGCCGTCCACACCGGCATCGATAAGCCTGGTGAGTGACTCGGCCTCCTTGGCGGGGTCGTTGCCGCTAATGGCCGTCATGAGCGAGCAACCGCGCGTGGCGGCGCTGGCGGAAAGGCCCTCGAGCATGGCACTGGAGAACGGGTTGGCGATATCTGCCAAGATCACGCCGATGAGATTGGTGCGCGAGCTGCGCAGATTACGCGCGGCGGCACGCGGGCGATAGCCGGTGCGCTCGATAACCGCCGCGATGCGAGCGCGGGTTTCCTCGGTCATCTGCCCGGGGCGGTTGTTGAGATAGCGCGAGACCGTGGCCGGGCTCACGCCCGCCTCGGCGGCAATGTCCTTAATCCTCATCTGCGCCATAGCGCACCCCGTTTCCCCATTGTCGCAGTCTGAGCCATTTTAGGCATTTATACGAACTGCCTACGCCACCAGAGCCGCAGAACGATCTTAATTTCACCGCAGCAAATAAAGGGCGCGAGTTAGATAGCCGAGTCTTTGGGCAGCTCGAAATAGTCGGGATGCAAGGCGATAACCGGGCCCTGCTCCTCGGGCATCAGATGAAGGTGCGTCTCGGCCAGATAGCTCGCCGTGTCGGTATCGCCCCTCTTAATGGCCTCGAAAATCCGACGATGCTGCCGACGAATCGGCTCCCAATCCAGGTCCTGCGACACCATACGCAACCAGTTGTATCGCTCAAAATGCGTGTTGACGCTCTTCATCCAATCCCACAGCATGTGGCGGCCGCAATCTCAAAGCACGTCTCATGGAACAGGTTGTCCAGATCAAAGAAACGACGCGTTTCGCTATGGTCGAGCGACTCGGACTCGGCAAGAATCTGCTCAAGTCGATGCTTTTGCTCGAACGTGGCGGCCGAACAGCATTTAATAAGCACACTTCTCTCGAGCTTCTCGCGCAAGAAACAGGCGTTTTCGGCGCGTTCCATGCTGATTTTTTGGACATAGGTGCCGCTTTTGGGACGCGTTTCCACCAGCTCCTGCTCACGCAGACGCACAAAGGATTCGCGAATGGGCGTGCGCCCGATTCCCGTCTCCTTTTCCAGACCAATCGCCGAAAGGCGCGTGCCGGGCTTGAGCTCGGCATAGATGATCTTGGAGCGTAGTGCGTTGTATGCCTGATCTTGCAAGCTCTGATAATGCTGGTGTTGTTCCATAAAGCCCTCGGATGAAGCCCACGGTTTTTCGAATATCACCCGTAATACTATCGCATCCCCCATTCCCTCAGTTGCGGTGAAATAGGGACCGCTTGTGCCGCCAGGATCACAAGAGCAAGCGGCGGCCGTCCCGAAACCCGGGACGCCGCCGCTTTTTGCTATCTAGCGACTGGTGCCGCGGGGACGGCCCCTTGCACCAAGGGGTTGACTAGAGTTCGCAGGCGATCTTGTAGCCGTCACCGATGGCGTCGCGGATGTTGCCGCACTTCTGGGCATCGCCCAGCACGTGGGTGGCAACGCCGGCCGCGGCAAGGTCGTCGGCAAGCTTGGTATTGGGACGATAACCCATGGCAAGCACCAGCGTATCGGCATCGGCGATGGTATGGATCTGGCCATCCTTTTCGTAACTGATGGTGTCCTCGGTAATCTCGGTCACCTTGGCCTCGGTTAGCACGTGAACGCCCTTGGAGAGCATACGCGTGATGAGCACCGCGCGACCGGCACCGCCTCATTGGCGGCGAGCGTCTTGGTCATCTCAATGACAGTGACGTCGCGATTGGCCGGCGACAGGTCGTTGACCAGCGGGGCCAGGTAATCGGCCGTCTCGCAGCCGACGGTGCCACCGCCCACGATGACGATCTTCTTACCCGGGAAAGCCTTGCCACCCAGCAGGTCGTCGGCCGTCATAACCTGCTTAAAGCCCTGCATGAAGGCCGGAGCGATGGGCTCGGCGCCATAAGCCAGGACAACCTCGTAACCCGCGTAGTCGCGCTGAATGTCCTCGGCCGAAAGCTCGGTACCAAAGACGCACGTGACGCCGGCCTCGGCCAGGCGACGGTACTGATACTTGATCACGCGAGTGAGCTCCTGCTTTGCCGGCGGAACGGCCGCGATGCGCATCTCGCCGCCCGGTTCGTCCTGCTTATCCACGAGCGCCACGTTATGGCCGCGCTTGGCGGCAATGTAGCTGCCTCCATGCCCGCAGGACCGGCGCCCACAACCAGTACGTTCTTGGCCTCGGCGGCAGGCTCGTAGCCGGCCTCGTCACGCTCCACGTCCGGGTTGACGGTGCAGGAGATGCGCTTGCCGAACATAATGCCGTTCAGGAGCGCAGACAGCCGATGCAGGGGCGGATGTCGTCGGCGTTGCCGGCAGCGGCCTTGTTGCAGAACTCGGCATCGCACAGATTGGCGCGACCCATCATACAGATGTCGGCAGCGCCGTCCTCGATCAGTTCCTCGGCAATCCATGCCTCGTTGATGCGGCCGACCGTGGCAACGGGAATGTTGACGTGCTTCTTGATCTCGCGCGAACAGGCGGCGTGCGAGGCCTGCTGGGTGCCGGCGGCGGGAATGGCAGAGCCGCGCTTGATAGTGGTGCCGCCCGACACGTGGATCATGTCGACACCAGCCTTCTCCAGGCGACGCGAGACATAGATCATGTCGTTGAGGGTCAGGCCGCCATCGGTGTACTCATCGCCCGAGATACGGACGTCGATGATGAAGTCCTTGCCGCAGCGCTCGCGAATCTCGGCGATGACCTCGAGCAGGAAGCGCATGCGGGCGTCGAGCGAGCCGCCGTACTCGTCGGTACGCTTGTTATAGAGCGGGGTCAAAAAGCCGCCGAGCATGCCGTGGGCGTGCGCCGCGTGGACCTCGACGCCATCGACGCCGGCCTTCTGCATGCGCACGGCGGCGTCGCCGAACTGATGCGTGAGCTCGTGGATCTCATCGACCGTGATGGGGCGCGGCGCCTCGCGGGCATAGGACGGGCCCACAAAGGACGGAGCGATCAAGCGCGGCGTGCCCGGAATGTTAAAGGCCATGTAGGCGGGGTGGAAGAGCTGCGGCATGATCTTGCAGCCGTACTCGTGGACGGCAGCGGCGAGCTTTTCCCAGCCGGGGATAAACGTGTCGTCGTAGCAGCACATGTCGCCCGGCAGATAGGTATAGGTGGGCTCGACCGTCACGACCTCGGTGATGATCAGGCCCACGCCGCCTTTGGCACGGGCGCGGTAATGATCGACCAAATCGTCGGTCACATAGCCGTGATCGGCCAGGTTGGTAGACACCGGCGGCATAAAGACGCGGTTCTTGACTTCGGTCGTACCGACCTTGATCGGGCTAAAGAGCATCGGGTAGGCAGAAGACTCCATGCAGGCTTCCTTTCGTTTGAGCCGCTCGGCGGCAGTTACTAACGTACTTATCGTATCAGTAACTGCCGTATCCGCAGTCATATATGCTCAAACGCCAGTCGGCTAATGAATACCGCGACCCAAGTCTTCGGCAATTTTGTCCACGCCCTTAAGTGCGGCGCAGGTCTTTTTGTTGGAGCAATGCCCCGTGCAAACGCCACCCTGGGCGCAGTCGGCGCAGGTGCCCTTTCGGTAGATACGCACGCACACGGCGACAAACGCAATGCCGATAACAGCCAGTACAACAATATCGATAGGTGCCATAGTAAGCCTCCTCTAGTTAACCACCACTTACTTTACCCCATTCTCCACCTGCCAAAAAGGGACAGGTTTATTTTGGTCGGTTTTATCTGCGGAAACGCCACATCTCAACTCTTGGCGCAAAGTAACCTGTCCCCTTTGCACCAAAGGCCGGGGGTCGCTGGGACACCCGGGCCTTTGAAAAGGGGCTAATCCTTATTCGGACTTAAGCGGAAACTGCGGCGGAAGCAGTGTTGGTCTCGTCCTCGTCGGTCCAAGCGTGCTTGGGCATGGGACGGAAAATCTGGAAGAGCATCGCAACCAGCAGCACGATGGCCACAACCGTCCAGATACCAAACTGTCCAAGAACGAACAGGTTGTAGAACTGGTTGATGAACAGACCAATGACCCAAGCAAAGGCGCACTCGTAACCGATCGCGATGGCGGTCCACTTGCCGGAGTCCATCTGGTTGCGGATGGTGCCCATGGCTGCAAAGCACGGGGCGCACAGCAGGTTGAAGGCACCGAAGGCCACGCAAGCGCCCATAGTCGGGAACATGCCGGCGAACGCGGTCCACAGGCTCGGGTCGGTCTCGGCGGCGTCAGCGACGGACAGCAGCGAGCCGGCGGTGGCGACGACGTTCTCCTTAGCGACAAGGCCAGAGACAGTCAGCGCGGTTGCTGCCAGGTGCTAAAGCCGAGCGGAGCGAAGATCCAGGCAACCAGGTTGCCCAGCATGGCGAGCACGGAGTAGTCCATGAACTCCTCGGGGATGCCGTCCATAGCAGGCAGGAAGCCAAAGGAACCGTTATAGCTACCAAAGTTGGAGAGGAACCAAACGACGACAGTGGACGCGAAGATGACCGTACCGGCCTTCTTGATAAAGGCCCAGCAGCGCTCCCACACGTGCAGCGCCCAGGAACGGATCGCCGGGAAGTGGTAGGCGGGAAGCTCCATAACGAACGGCGTCGGGCGGCCGGCGAAGAGCTTGGTTTTCTTGAGCATGAGGCCCGAGGCGATGACGGCAAAGACGCCCAGGAAGTAGAAGAGCGGGCTGATCCATGCGGCCGTGGTGGAAGAATCGCCAATGATGGAGCCCATGAGCAGAGCGATGATCGGCAACTTGGCGCCACAGGGAATAAACGTGGTGGTCATGACCGTCATGCGGCGGTCCTTCTCGTTCTCGATGGTCTTGGTGGCCATGACGCCGGGGACGCCGCAGCCAGAGGAGACGAGCATCGGAATGAACGACTTACCAGACAGACCAAAGCGACGGAAGATGCGATCCATGATGAAGGCGACGCGGGCCATGTAGCCGCAATCCTCCAGGAAGGACAGCATCACGAACAGCAGGAACATCTGCGGCACAAAGCCGAAGATGGCGCCCAGGCCGCCGACGATACCGTCACAGACCAGCGAATCGACAAGGCCACCGTCCTCGGTGCCGCCCGCCACGAGGGCGTCGTGCACCATGGTGGTAATACCGGGAACATAGGGGCCGTACTGCGCCGGGTCAACCGAGTCGGCATCGTCGCCCGCAGCCTCGACGGCTGCATCGTAGGCGTCGCGGCCCTGACCAAGCACATACCAACCGTCGGTGCCAAAGAGCTGGTCGTTGGTGAAGTCGGTCACCGTGCCGCCCAAGGTAGAAACGGCGATGTAGTACACGCAGAACATGATGACCACAAAGATCGGCAGACCCAGGATACGGTTGGTAACCACGCGGTCGATCTTCTCGGAGGTGCTCATCTTGGCAGGCGCCTTGGTGAGGCACTCGTCAATGATATGGCAATCACGCCGTAACGCTCGCCGGTAATGATGGACTCGGCATCGTCGTCGCAATCCTGCTCGCACTGGGCGACCAGCTGCTCCACGCGAGCGGCCTTCTCCTTGGTGAGGTTGATGAGCTTGCAGGCGTCCGCATCGCGCTCAAACAGCTTGACCGCGTAGTAGCGACGCTTGTTAGCGGGAACGCTCGCCGGCAGGTTGTTTTCGATGTGGTCCAGAACGTCCTCGATGGAGGAATCGAACTTGTGCTCCGGCACCTGGCCCTTGGAAGCAGCGGACTTCTTGACCTGCTCGAACAGCTCCTTGATGCCCTTGTTCTTAAGAGCCGAGATCATCATGACCGGGCAGCCGAGCTTCTTGGAAAGCTTGTCCGTGTCGATCTTATCGCCGTTTTTCTCGACCAAGTCGGCCATGTTGAGGGCGACGACCACGGGCAGGCCGGTCTCGATAACCTGAAGCGCCAGGTACAGGTTGCGCTCGAGGTTGGTGGCGTCGACCACCTGGACAACGACATCGGGCTCGCCGCTCATGAGGTAGTCGCGCGAGCACTGCTCCTCGGGGCTATAGGGGGAAAGCGAGTAGATGCCAGGGAGGTCCGTGATGGTAACGTTCTTGTCGCTTAGGAGCTTGGCTTCTTTTTTCTCAACCGTGACGCCGGGCCAGTTGCCAACGTAGCCGTTGCGCCGGTGATCAGGTTGAAAAGCGTGGTCTTGCCGCAGTTGGGGTTGCCCGCAAGCGCGACATGGATCTGAGAATCCGCCATTCAATCCTTCTTCCTTGTGTGCCCGCGCTGCTTTCTCCGCGCGAGCTGGATAATGTGCTTCAAAAATGCTGCATTAAGTTAGAAAAACCTAACTTTATCTGCAGAAATACACGTTGCGAGCCCTTACTGGACCTCGACGACGGCCGCCTCCTCCTTGCGGATGGAAAGCTCGTAGCCGCGCACGTTGATCTCGACCGGATCACCGAGCGGCGCAACCTTTACGACCTTAAACGACGTGCCTTGATGAGCCCCAGGTCCATAAGGTGGCGGCGCAGCGCGCCCTCACCGTGAAGCTTGACGATGGTAGAGCTTTCGCCCACCTTAACGTCACCCAACGTCTTCATCCTCTTGTCCCCCTTTCGGTTTTTATGAAATGCTGTGGACTAGCCGACGGTCATGATGTGCATGGCAACCTTGGAATCGATGCCAAAACGTGCACCCAGCACCGTGACGATGATGTTGGCGCCACTCGAGCTCACCACATGGATTTCGCTGCCCTCGACAAAGCCGAGGTCCTTGAGGTGGTGCTTCATGTCCTCATTGCCCTTTACACGAGACACACGCACGGTTTCGCCCGCTTTTACCATCGAAAGCGGCATGGCCGGCATCTGCGGTCCGCAAGACATGAGTGGCTCCTAACGTCAGTTCGTCCTCAACATCGACGCGATAAAAGTTAACCACGTCTATGTTCGCTTTAGTAAACTAGCACGTGGTTAACTTTTTGGAAAGGGTCCTGTTCAGTTTTTCGAAAAAGTTTCCTATACGAAACAAAACAAAAAGGCGCGGCAAAGGACTACCCTTTACCGCGCCCTATCATGCCTAGAGCGAGAGATTTCTGATCGATGTGACGCAGGAGGCCTCATCCACGCCCGAAACACGAAAGACGACGTTCTCGCCGCACTCACCATAGAGGGCCATGAGCCCCATGACATCGCGGCCATCCGTGTGGCGATCGCCGATACTGACTGACACGTCGCTACGATGCTTGGCAATGATGTCATAGAGCAGCGCAACCGGGCGGGCATGCAATCCCAACGGATCTTTAATCGTCTTCGTAAATTCGACCATGTCCCCTCCCGCGGCATCGCACATTCGGCCGGCAAACCCAGCCACGTGGTAGTTATTGTACGTTACCGGCGCACCCCCGTCTCACAAAAAACGAGGAAGGCACACGTCCTTCCCTCGTTGCTGGCAATAGGTAGCCGCTCGCCTACATCAGGCGCAGGCTGACGTCCTTGAGCTGGGCGCCGGAAACGGCACTCGGAGCACCCGACATAAGGTCGGAGCCGCTGGCCGTCTTGGGGAACGCCATGACGTCGCGGATGGAGTCGGAACCGGTGAGCAGCATGCACACGCGGTCCAGGCCCAGAGCAAAACCACCCATCGGGGGTGCACCAAACTTGAGCGCCTCCATGAGGAAGCCGAACTGCGACTCGGCTCGCTCCTCGGTGAAGCCCAGGAGCTTGAGCATGGACATCTGCATCTCGGCGTTGTGGATACGCATACCGCCGCCGCCGGCCTCAAAGCCGTCCATGACAAAGTCGTAGGTGCAGGAACCGGCCGCCAGCGGGTCGGCCTCGATCTTGGCGATGTCGGTCTCGGTCGGCAGCGTGAAGGGCTGATGCTCGGCAGCGTAGGCCTTGCGGTCCTCATCCAGTGGAGCAGCGGGAAGTTGACGACCCACAGGAAGTCGTGGCCCTCGCGCTTGATCTCGAGTGCGTTGGCCATGTGGGAACGCATGCCGCCCAGGATCTCGTCAGAGAGCAGGCGCGGGCCGGCGGCGAACATCACAAGGTCGCCGGGCTCGACGTCCATGCGCTCACGCAGAGCAGCCATCTCCTCGTCCGAGAAGAACTTGACGATGGGGCTGTTGATGGAGCCATCCTCGCGGAAAGCGATCCAGGCCAGACCCTTGGCGCCAAACGTGGAGGCCACGCCGGCGAGCTTATCGATCTTGGCACGTGCCAGGCACCGGCACCCTTGGCGTTGAGGGCCTTGACGACGGAGCCTCCTCGTTTGCGGCGGTCGCAAAGACCTTGAACTTGGAGTTGGCAAAGATGTCGGTCAGGTCGATCAGGTGCATGCCATAGCGAGTATCGGGCTTGTCGGAGCCATAGGTGTCCATGGCCTCCCAGTAGTTCATGCGACGCAGCGGTGTGGGCATCTCGACGCCCATGCGGCCGAAGGCATCGGACAGAACCTCCTCGAGCGCGCTCATGACATCGTTCTGGTCCACGAAGGACATCTCGATATCGACCTGGGTGAACTCGGGCTGACGGTCGGCACGCAGGTCCTCGTCGCGGAAGCACTTGGCAACCTGGTAGTAGCGCTCGACGCCACCGACCATGAGCAACTGCTTCAGGAGCTGCGGGGACTGCGGCAGGGCGTAGAAGTTACCCGGCTGAATACGGCTGGGGACGATGAAGTCACGGGCGCTCGGGCGTGGACTTAAACAGGGAGGCGTCTCGACCTCCATGAACTCACGGTTGTGCAACGCCTCGCGAATGGCAAAGGTGAAGTCGGAGCGCAGCTTGAGGTTGGCCATCATCTCGGGACGGCGGAGGTCCAGATAGCGATAGCGCAGACGGGTGTCCTCGCTGGTCTCGATGCCGTCCTCGATCTGGAACGGCGGGGTGACGGACGTGTTGAGCACCTCGGCGTGGTCGGTCAGGACCTCGATCTCGCCGGTCGCGAGCTTGGTGTTGGTGGTCTCCTCACCACGAGCGCGCACGACGCCGTGGATCTTGATGGGCCACTCGGGACGCATGGTCTCGGCGATCTTAAAGGCATCGCCATCGGAGTGCTCGGGGTCGAAGGTGAGCTGCGTGATGCCCTCGCGGTCACGAAGGTCGCAGAAGATAAGGCCGCCGTGGTCGCGGCGACGGCTCACCCAACCGGTGAGGGTGACCTCTTCGCCCACGTTCTCGAAGCGAAGCTCGCCGCAGGTGCGGGTGTGCATGGAATGCTCGTCAATGGGACGGGTCTGGCTCATACCAGTGATCCTCCTTTATGGATCTGTGCCGCCCCGTGTCGTTCCGGGCGGCGTCGTACAGATTTGCCCAGCCTGCGTAAACCGCGCAGCCAGACATGGCGTTCTATCTTATCGCACCCGCGTCGATGTGCCGCGGAAAAGTAGCTCCTGCCCAAAGACTTGACGGAGACGAAACAATTGACGCACCGCGGCCGTCGCCAAGCGCGCCGCGTGCGACAATGTGCCCAATACAACTGCACTCGGAAAGGCCCGCCATGACTGCACGCCTCATCGTTATGGATATCGACTCCACGCTCATCAACCAGGAGGTCATCGACCTGTTGGGCGAAGAGGCCGGCGTGGGCGAGCAGGTGGCACAGATCACCGAGCGCGCCATGCGCGGCGAGCTGGACTTTAAGCAAGCGCTCGAGGAGCGTGTGGGGCTGCTCGCCGGCTTGGATGAGAGCGTGTTCGAACGCACCTTTGAGCGCGTGACATTTACCCCCGGCGCGCTGGAGCTTGTGCGCTCGGCGCACAGCAAGGGCTGGAAGGTCGGCGTCGTGAGTGGCGGCTTCCACGAGTCGCCGACAAGATCGTGGCTGCCGCGGGCATCGATTTTTGCCTGGCCAACCGCTTGGAGGTCGTAGACGGCAAGCTCACGGGCAAGCTGGCGGCAGACATTGTGACCAAGGAATCCAAGCTCATTCAGCTGCTGGATTGGGCGGTTGAGTGCGGTGTCGACATGGCCCATACCGTCGCGATCGGCGACGCGCCAACGACATCCCCATGATCCAGGCCGCGGGCACGGGCATCGCGTTTTGCGCCAAGCCCAAGACGCGCGAAGCCGCCCCGTTTACCATCGACGAGCGCAACCTGATGCTCGCCATGGACATCATCCTGCGCGACTAGCAAGTTCGCCCAACAATTGAATCAACTCCGCTATATCTAGTTTCCGAACAATTTTGTCTTAGTGTTCGGAAAAATACCTTTTGAGTGCTAGACTTTGCGCCGTCGAAGGGAACACATATGGATAAGCGAGATCTTGAGCAGTTGCTGAGCGATGTTGCCGGCGGAGCAGTCACCCCGGCTGTCGCCCTTACGCGCATCCAGACGGCGCCAACCGCCGATCTGGGTTTTGCGCAGCTCGATCTTTCGCGCGGAGTGCGCCAGGGAGCCGGCGAGGTTGTCTACGGTGCCGGTAAAACCGCCGAGCAGATTGCCGCCATTATCGAAGCGCTGCACGATGCCGGTCAGGAGCGCATCCTGGTCACGCGCCTGGACAGTGAAAAAGCAGCCCGTACCTCGGAGCTCCTCGGCAACGGCATCGACCTGGGATATGTCCCGGACGCGCAGCTCGCCCTCGTGGGCGGCAAGCCCTCCCCACCGGCAACGGACGCATCGTCGTCGCCTGCGCCGGCACGAGCGACCTGCCCGTCGCCGAAGAGGCGGCACTGACGGCCGAGTTCTACGGCAACGAGGTCGATCGTCTCTACGACGTAGGTGTCGCCGGCCTGCACCGCCTGCTCGCGCATGCCGAGGAACTTGCCCAGGCGCAGGTGGTCATCGCCATCGCCGGCATGGAAGGCGCCCTGGCGAGCGTTATCGGCGGCCTGGTGAGCTGTCCGGTCATCGCCGTCCCCACCAGCGTGGGCTATGGCGCGAGCTTTGGCGGCGTGGCCGCACTGCTCGCCATGCTCAACTCCTGCGCCAGCGGTGTTTCGGTCGTCAATATCGACAACGGCTTTGGTGCCGCCTACCAGGCAAGTCTTATCAATCATCTGAGCGCTGGTACGCCCTGCGCCCGTTAAGGAGCATTCCATGTCCAACCATCAGCACACGCTTATCATCGACGGCACCTCGGGCATCAGCGGTGACATGACCGTCGCGGCCCTGCTCGACCTGGGTGCCAGCGAAGAACATCTGCGCGAGCAGCTCGCCACGCTTCCGGTCGGCGGCTTTGAGATTGCGTCACACGTGTAAACAAGCATGGCATCGACGCCTGCGACTTTGACGTTCAGCTGGCAGAGGAGCTCGAGAACCACGACCACGACATGGCCTGGCTCTACGGCAACGAAGCAGCTGGCGAGCACACGCACGAGCATGAGCATCACCATCATGACCATGGTGAGCACGAGCACCGCCACGAGCATGACCATGAGGGCCACGCCCATGAGCACGAGGATCATCACCACACCCACCACCATCATCACCGCTCTTTGGCAGACGTCACCGCATCATCGATGGTTCGCAGCTGAGTGATGGTGCCAAGCGCCGCGCCCTCGCCATTTTTTCCGTACTCGCTGCTGCCGAGGCCAAGGCTCACGGCAAAACGCCCGAGACCGTCATGTTCCACGAGGTGGGCGCTGTCGACTCCATCGTTGACATCTGCTCGGTCGCCATCTGCTCGATGACCTGGGCGTCGAGGATGTCGTGGTCGAGTCGCTCTCCGAGGGTCACGGCACCATCCACTGTGCCCACGGCCTTATGCCCATCCCGGTACCCGCCGTCGTCAACCTATGCCAAGCAGGCAATATCGCCCTCACGCCCGCACCGGTCGCCGGCGAGCTCGTGACGCCCACTGGCGCCGCCATCGTCACTGCTCTGCGCACGTCCGACCAACTGCCCTCACGCTACCGCATCGAAGCCGTCGGCTACGGCGCCGGCAAACGCCCCTACGAGGCTGCTCCGGCACGCTCCGTTGCCTGCTTGTTCACGTGGATGCATAGCCATGGATGCCCGCAAAACCAAAAGCCGCGCCGCCATCGTCGCGGCGTTCTCCGAGCTGCTGCGTGAAGAGGACTACGGCAAGATCACCGTCGGCGACATCATCGCGCGCGCTCACGTAGGCCGCGCGACATTCTACGGCCTCTTTAAGAGCAAAGACGACCTACTGTCCGAGCTCGTGAGCGACATCTGCACCCACGCCCTCGACGATGACGGCACACCGCTCGACGACCCACTCGTGCAGGTCGAGCATATTCTCAACAACCTCTGGGAGCGCCGCCAGGCGTCCGAGCGCTGGTAGCCGGCGCCGGCTCACGCGTCTTCGCCGACTGCTTACGCAAGACCATCATGTCACGAGCAGCCGAAACCGTCCCTACCGACCCAAACGGCCCCGCCGCTACCATGGACCGAAGCTTCCTACTACACCACATAGCCTCAAGCTTCGTAGGAATGGTCCAATGGTGGGCCTGGCACAACTTCCAAGCCGACAAAGCCGACGTAGCCAAAGACTACCTATCAGCCATACAGCCCCTCTTCAGCTAAGTAAGGCCCCCATCCCAAAGCGCCATCCCAACAAAGCGCCCATCCCTTCCCCAAGTCACGTTTTCTTGTAAGGGCACCCAAAAACAAAGCGCCCCTCCCATCCATATTCAGATATATATGTTGGGTTGCTTGTTCCAACGCGACTAAGACCTCGCAGCTGGCCGCATGGGGTAACTTCCCAGCGCATTCCGCAGGACGCAAAAAGGCTCGCCGCACGAAGTGCGCAGCGAGCCTTTTTGCATGTCCGAGGACGCGCTGGGAAGTTACCCCATGCGGCCAGCGGACAACTATGTAGCCTTCGACTAGAACATGCCCAAGAAGCCATGCACAAACAGCGCGGCCACAATAGCACCGACAAACGGCGCGATACCAGGAACAAGCAGGCCATACTTCCAGTTGTTGTCAGCCTTGTTCTTGATCGGCAGCACCTGATAGGCCATGCGAGGACCAAGGTCACGAGCCTGGTTCATGGCGAAGCCAGTGATGCCGCCCATGCCCATGCCAACGGCCCAAACAATCAGGCCGACGCAGATGGCGAGCATCAAAACGTCCTCACCAGCACGGCTAGCAGCAGCAAGGATGGCGCTAATGAACACAAAGGTGCAGATGGCCTCGCAGAAGAAGTTGCGGGCATAGTTCGTACCCTCGGTGGTGGGGTTGGTCGAGAAGATGTTGCGCTGGGCAATGGGGTCGACGACACCATCAGAAGCCTTGAACTCATCGGCATACATAAGCCAAGCGATTACGGCACCCGCAAAGCCGCCGAGCATATCGGCAATCATGAAGGGGATGCAGCTGCTCCACGGCACCAGGCCGACAATGCACTGGGCAAGCACCATGCGGGGTTCATGCACACGGCGCCGCCAAAGATAAACAGGGCGACCGAGATGCCAAAAGACCAGGTGGTGATGGCAAACATATGGCCGGAGCCTGATACTTGGTGCCCTTGAGCACGGTATCGCAGTGCACGCCCACGCCAAAGATGATCATGAGGGCCGTTGCGCCGAATTCACAGAGGAGTTTGGTAAGCATAAAACCTTATCTTTCTTGTCGGTTATAAACGATTCGTTTAGGCCGCGCACTAGTGCTGCGCGACGACACGCCCAGGCCATCGGGAATAACTGCTACCTTGGCATCGGCACCCTTTATCTCAAAGGCGAGCTTAAGCGCCTCCTCGATAGTGTTGACCGGCGTCATGTGCATATCCTTGAGCATCTGGTGATCACACAGGTCGGTGACCATGATCACAGGGTGATGCGCCAGAATGCGGGCAAAGATCTGGCTCGTCCACTGATCGGGCAGGGTCTCATCCTTAGGACGGTCGATGCAGGCGCGCTCAAACTCCGCCGGCTCGTTGTCAGCGATGTTGTGATAGAAGCCCTCGCCGCCGTGACCGTCGGCACAACCGGCGACATCAATGATCACGCCGCCCTCGGGAAGCGTGGCCTCGGCAGCGCACATGCCTTCACGGCCTGATAGATGTTCTGGTCGAGCGGGTAACCGCCGTTGGTGGTGATGGCAATCTCGCACTCGACGGGCTCAACGCCGGCAAGGCTCTTCACGAACTCGCAGCCAGCCTCGTGCGCCTTGTGGATATCGCCGGCAAAGGAGCCAATGACCTCGTGCTTGCCGTTGAGCACCACGTTAAGCACAAAGGCAAGGTGAGCCATCTCGGCAGCAGCAAACATGTCCTCGCTCACGTGGTTGTGGCACAGGTTGCCGGCACGCGAGTGGGAATCATTCACAAACTGACCGTTGTGGTTGTACATGATGGTCTTATAGCTGGCGATGCCGGGCAGCACGGACTTGCGGCTGCCGGAGAAGCCGGCAAAGAAGTGCGGCTCAATAAAGCCCTCGGCAAGCAGCAGATCGCAATCGGCGGCAATCTTGTTGATGATGCACTCGCCGCCAGAAGCAGGGTGCCGATCTTTTTCATCATGCTGTCGTCAGTCGCGACGTGCATAACGATTTCCTCGTTGGCAACAATCTCCTCGCCGTACTTGTTGACGAGTTCCTCGTGCGTCGACGGACGATGCATACCCGTAGCAACCAGAATGCGAACGCGCGCCTCAGGCGCAGCGGAGTGGATGTGATGCAGCAGAATAGGCATCGTCACACGCGAGGGAACGGGGCGCGTATGGTCGGAGCTAATAATGACAATATCCTTCTTGCCAGCGCAAAGCTCCTCGAGCGACGGCGAGCCATAAGGGTTGGCAAGCGACTCCTCTACCAGCTCTTCCTGCGATTTTGTGGTCTTAAACTCGTTTTGATGACCTTCCATCACACCCGCGAAGTTCTTATCCTCGAGCTCCAGATGCAACGTCTTGTGGTCAAACGGCAGTTCACATTCAAACAATGACGAGCGCCCTCTTCCTTTTCAACTGACACACTAGATAAACCGTTGGAAGGATACGCCGCTCACCGAAAAACACCACCGTCTACCGACTCATTAACACAACGTTCATATTTGACCCACAACAAAACGGCCGCGACCCCAAACGGGCCCGCGGCCGCTACAGTCGCAAGGCCGAAAGCGCCACATGCATCTCAATCCCGATCGATAAGACGCGAAGCGCGAAGCGCCAAACGCGCCGCCGGGACAGACCCCATCAAAGTGCGCGAAGCGCGCTATCTTTTCCCCAGCAGTAATCCGCCGAAGACCGGACATCGTAGGGCCCGCCATCAGTTTACTTTTAGGCACACTCCGCACTGATTTTTCCTGTATTGAAGACGTCGATGATGCACCGTATACCATTGACGTCGACACCATCAGATGCGGACCGCGCGGTGACCCCACATTCCGCTGGCGCCCACAGGGCTGCCCTCGTTTCCTGACATGTCCCGCGCGGGCCGCGGCGAGCCGAGACCGCCGCATGACCTAATAGGAGCATGGAGCGATACCGCGGACCCGAACAACCGCATTCTATCGCGCCCCGTCAGTGTGCCGTCTGCCCGGTCCAGGCGAGCACGGAAAGAACGGAGCGAGACATGAGAACCGAATCGACACCCGGCGCCCGCGGGCCGGTCTTCTGCGGGGTCGACACCCACGCCGACTCGCACTGGCTGTGCGTCCTCGACTGGAGGGGCCGCAAGGTCCTGTCCCGCCGGTTCCCCGCCGACGCGGGGGGCTACGAGGCGCTCGCCGG
>ENA-OQIO01000854-OQIO01000854.1-human-gut-metagenome-genome-assembly--contig:-NODE-854-length-15740-cov-1.962851_pt1 | contig 15740 bp, 18 predicted proteins | sample MGYA00242573_ERZ504737 | MGnify/ENA primary metagenome ERZ504737 (study PRJEB26092, sample SAMD00036203) | human gut metagenome | host: Homo sapiens | study: EMG produced TPA metagenomics assembly of...
GAAATGGCATAGCTGAGCAAGAATGACCAATTCGTGCGGTCGCAATCCGGGCAGCAGCAGCTCCGCTGCCATCTTGAGTATCGCGTCTTCAACGTCGGTCACCGGCTCCAACTGATCCTCAAATGTCGCTTCATGATGTTTGCCTTTGCCCAGGCTTTTTTCACGGAACGCACGAAATCAAGATAGTTGCTGCGCTTCGATGCGATGGTATACGGCAGTGAGGGGTCGTAGTTATAGATGTCCGTAAGCATGGGGATGCGGCCCAGCTCGTAACGGACTTGGCGATACTGTTCGGACAGCTTTTTCATGTCGGACCAGTCGGCGGTGTCCAAAGACTTAAGGATGCGCTCCTTGGCGATCGGGTCGAAACTGATGGACGACAGGCCGATTGACTTTCGCTGCAGGTTCTTGCGAGCCCTGTCGCGGTCGCCAGTGTTGCCGTATAACGCCACCGGAATCAGATAGTTGTTGTTGTAATTGCCGATGAAATCGATAACCACAACGCTTTCTTTGTGAGGGAATTTGCGCAGTCCGCGCCCGAGCTGCTGCGTGAAGATAATGCTGGATTCGGTGCTGCGCAACATGACGATTTGGTTGACGGCGGGAATATCGACTCCCTCATTGAACATATCGACAGTGAAGAGATAGTCGAGTTCGCCTTCAGTGAGCTTGCGGACGTATTCGTCTCGCTGCGCTTGGGACACGGGCCTGCCGTCATCGTCCGTGCTGGTAACGGCAGCGGTGCGATAGGGGCGTTCATCTTGTTGATTCCACTGCTGGTTAAACAGCTGGGACAGCTTATGGGCTTCCTCCTGTCGGCTGCAGAACACGAGTCCGGTGACCGGAATGTTGAACTGCCCATATTCCTGCAACTTGTCAATGATGTAGCGGACTCGCTTTTCGGTGGCAAGCTGCTCGATCTCGTACTTGAGCTGTTTCGAGTCCTTCGCATCAAGACCCTTGGAGACATCGAGACGATGGGCGATTCCATTCGGATCGTCGTCGGAGCCAAGGTATTCCGCAACGCCGTAGTAGTGGAATGGACAGAGCATGTTCTCGTCCAACGCCTTTTGCAAGCGAATTTCGTACGCGATGTTATGCCCGAATAGCTCGAAGATGTTGATGCCGTCGGTGCGCTCTGGCGTGGCGGTCATGCCGAGCATGAAGTCGGCATCTTTGAATGATTGATGACGCGCTGATATCCTTCGGCTCCAGCGTGATGAACTTCGTCAACCAGAACGTAGTCGAATTCATCGGATTTGAATTGCGCCAAAACCTCCGGCTGCCGCATCGTCTGTACCGTGGCGAATACGTAGCGGCGGTCCTGTTGCTTGCTGGTGCCTGAATACAATCCCAATTCGGATTCATCACAGCCGAGCACCTTTTGGTAAGAGTTCATTGCGGTTTGAAGAATCATCTGCTGTTGGGCGATGTACAGCATGCGCTTCGGCTGGCATTCGCGTACGTCGAATGCGGAAAGGTACGTCTTTCCGGTGCCGGTGGCCGACACGATAATTGCGCGGTGCTCGCCTTGTTCACGAAGTTTCTTGAGATTCGCCAACGCCTCCTGTTGCATGGCGTTTGGCTGAATGTCATGCCCCTCAAACGACTGCAGAATCTCATGACGCGGTGGGGCGTATTTCTTGAAATCTTCCTCATACTGTTTGATCCACTCTTCGGTCAGCGGAACGGAATCGGCACCTGTGAGTCGATTTCATCCTGGAACTGCCCGACCAGCTCTCCATCCGCCAGCGATGAGACTTTGAGATTCCATTCGCGTTGCGTGGTCAATGCGGCTCCAGTGAGATTGGAACTGCCAACGTACAGGTCGTAATAGGGCGTACCGTCTTTCATGCGGCGAGAAAAGATATATCCCTTTGGATGGAATGGCTGTCCTTGAGCCATTGCGGCCACTGAGGCATTGCGGGAGCCTTCCCACACGCGAACGTCAACACCAGTGGTGTTCTGAAGATGCAGCAGCTCCCAGAATGCCCTGGGATCGTTGAAATGATTTTTCGTTGAGGTAATCAGTGTGCCCGCTCGGGTCGCTGTTTCATGGTGACTTCTGAAGTCTTCAAATAAGCTGAGCACGGCCTCAGCCGAGACGAATGCGACAGAAATGTCGAAGGAATCGCTAGTAGCCAAGGAATTGCCGATTTCCTCGCGCATGGTCAATCCACCGGGGCGATTTGCGATGAGGGTCGGCTTATATTCGCCGGGAGCATCTGAGCGCGGCTCGATCAGACCTGAGATGACATCTTCGAGGATTGAGGGTGTCGGGCCAGGATCACTATGTTGCGTGTTGGCCGGAGAGCTTGAGGTGCTGGCAGATTGATAGACATGTTGTCTTGTTCCCTTGCGATTCGAATTGTTTGTTGATGACTGCATGACTGCATGGCTGCGCTATGGCGCATTCATCGGAGCGTCAGCTGTTTGCTGGCGATAATCGCGACTGCTTCGCGATCTACCGGAGCCCAGTTCAATGTCGGCATATCGGCAGGATTCAGCCATCGGATATCAGTATGCTCGGTGAGATGCGGTGTGCCGGCGATGAGGTGACAGACGAATGTAGTGAGCCGTACGGTCCCAAAGTCGTAGGCGTATTCGCTGGTGCACACTTCTTCCGCGACTTCAACTTCGCATAACAGCTCTTCTTCGATTTCGCGGTGTAAAGCCTGCCGCGCTGTTTCATGAGGTTCGATTTTGCCGCCGGGGAATTCCCAGTATCCGGCCAACGACTTCCCCGGACCGCGTTGTGCACATAGTACGGTGCCGTTGGTGACGATTGCGGCTCCCACGACGTTAATGATTTTGCGTTCCGGATCCATGAACAACCAGGATACAACGCTTCAAGATCCACAAGCGATCCACGATCCTCGACAGTTTCGCAAGAACGATCCTGATTCAATCGGAACTACTGGAATCGCAGTGTTCTAGGGCATTTGTGGAACGAAAAGAAAGGCTGATCAATGGTGAATGAACGGCAGACCGATACGTGTGCGGACGTGATGTACAGGCGTGAACGGCAGAGAGGCTGTGGCGAAGCAGGGCTGGACTTCGCCCCTTTCATTCCCTCACAGGATGAAGTTGATCAGCAGATGAGCGCATTGGATGACAAGCTTGTGTCCAAGGCTCAGGAACAATACGCGAACCGAGAAATCTATCCTTTGGACGAGTGCTATCAGTTGGACGGGTCGACGTTTATCTCAGCCGAGGCGTTTGAAGAGATTCTTGGCGACGAGCAAACGCATTATATGGCTTGGAAAAACGGCTGTATTGATAAGCTGTCCATTGATTATTGGGAGATGCCGGATGTGATGGCCTATCTTGTGGAGCGCAGCATTGCGGAAGGTGACGGCGGTGAATGCTGTTATACGGATGCTCAGCCGATTGATTATGCGGAAGATTGTGCGTACTCGCCCAGCGAGATGTTGGAGTGCTTAGGCGCCAATTGGCAAGAGCAGGGTGTTGCCGATGATGGTTTGAGTTACGCGTTGTACGGGCACCCGAATATCAATGTCGAGAACGTGTCCGGTTCGATGATGGTCGTATCGACGGAGCAGCCTGGGCTTTCGGTGATGGTTGATTATCGCAGCGGAATTTGGGTGGTCCAGCCGTTTGCCCATGACGAGTCATTTGGGTCTGCGATTCAGTTTGGTGAGCGGCTTGCGCCCGTTGAGGCTGGCCTTTTGCGGCCCAATGTCTATCAGCATTTTTTGGAGGCGAAACATGCGTTTGATTACGCAATCGCGTGGATTGAAGATGTTGGGGAAGGCGCTCTCGACTATTGTGGTAGCCAAGAGAAGCGATCCGTTTCCGAGGTGAGATTCGGGAGCGATCCGACTCTCGGCAGTGATTCATCTACGCAGACAAGCCAAAGGAGCCTCGCCATGATTCTCGTCACCACCACCCCGTCCGTCGACGGATACACCATCACCAATTACCAGGCATCGTCTTCGGCGAAGTGGTATCCGGTGTGAACATGTTCAAGGATCTTGCGCGGGCCTGCGTAACATGTTCGGCGGCCGCAGCCAGGGCTATGAGGAAGAGCTGATGCGCGCCCGTAACGAGGCCATTGTCGAAATGCAACAACGCGCGGAGGCGATGGGTGCGCACGCCGTGGTCGGCGTGGACATCGACTACGAGGTGCTCGGCGCCGACAACGGTATGCTGATGGTTACCGCGTCCGGCACCGCCGTGCAGATCGCGCGTACGGCCTAAGCCATCGGGCACAGCCTGGCCCGGACTTGTCCATCGAGCCGGCTTTGTCGGTTATCGTGACGCATTACACTGACGCTCATGACCATACGAATCGAAGCATACGACCGCTGCCCCGCCGCCGCCCGCGCCATACGCGAGCAGGTGTTCATCCGCGAACGCGACTGGCGGCCGGAGTTCGATGAATGGGATGCCGCGTCCGTACATCTGCTGGTGTTCGATTCGGATAATGATGCGCCCAATCGCCCCGGCTCGTCCGCGCAATTGGCCTCACGCAGCCAGCCCATTCAGCCCAGCCAGAATCACCCCGTAGCGACCTGTCGGTTCTACGCGGACCCCGATCATCCCGACCAGCCCGGGCGATACATCATCGCGCGCCTGGCGGTACTGCCCGAGGCACAAGGCCGGCATATCGGCTCGCGGCTGCTGGCCGACGCGAACGCCGCATCGCGCAAGCCGCGGAACCATGGCCGCCGTGCACTCGGAAAACGACCACTACAAGTTCTATGAGCAGTGCGGCTACCGGCTCACCGATGAAGTCTATGAAGGCGGCCGTCACGGCTGGCTGATCAAGGACTTGATTCTTGGCTCCGAGAATTAAGGGCCGCTGTCTGTCCCGCGCCGTGTTCAAATCGCTGCAATACAGCGAGTTCGAAGCATCCTGTATGAATTGCTGGACGACTACAGCGCACAGACAATCAGATAAATCGCCACGACGTGGCAGGCGTACCCGATGACCGTGCCCAAGTGAAACACCTCGTGGAACTCGAACCAGCCGGGGACGGGGTTCGGCTTGCGCAGCGCAAAACACACGGCGCCGGCGATATACGCGGCGCCTCCGCATGCGATGAGTATGGTCGCAGCCGGACCCACTGCGGGAGCCGTCCATAGCTGCGGAATAAGCGTCACCGGCGCCAATCCCAGCACAACATACACAGTGGTGAACACCCAGTTCGGGGTGCGCAGCCAGACGATATGCAGTATCGTGCCGATCGCCGCGGTCACCCAAATCACCGTGAGATATGGCCGGCGAATCGCCGGGCTGAGCGCGAACAGCACGGGTGTGTTAGTGCCGGCGATGATGAGGAAGATGTTCGAATAATCGATGCCGCACAGTACGCGAGTCACCTTCGCGCTGCGCCACGGCACGACGTGCAGCAGCGCGCTGTTCGCCGAACAGCAGCATGGCCGAGGCACCGTATCACTGCGCAGGCCGCTTTGACCGAGCCGGCCGGCGCGATGCAGATGAGTACGATGGACGCCGCGATGCACAGCGGCAGGGTGGCGAGGTGAAGCCATCCGCGCAGTCGCGGCTTGCGATTGCCGAATGCATCCACGGGGACGATCTGGCGCTTGATCGCCTTCAGTGCGGCCTTGGCTTGGCGGTAGCGCGATTGCGCGGCCCTGTATCGGGCCGATGCACGGTCCAGTGCGGTGGGGTTGGCGCTTGCGCTGGATTTTTGACTCGCGGTTGCGGAAGGCGCAACTGTTGCGGCGGAAGCCATGGTTCGTCCAGATGGCGTGCTGATGGAAACGCTCATACTGATCACCTCGCTATGGCCGGCGACGCTCTCCCGACCACTAACCTACGCTACCGTAACCTAGTATAGGCCCGCGCAATAATCAAGGTTGATTTCGTAATGCTTACAGTTCTTCCGTGGTGCGGTATTCGGTGGTGCGGTTGCGGAATACATCGCCGAGTCTGTGAACTCGTATTATGCGTGTCTGCTGGGTCCGACTTGTGTCGGTTCCTGATTTCGGATTGCTGCGAATGATGCTCCCGACGCCGCCCCGCCAGTTGCCGGATTCGTACGGCTCGGCCGTTCGGCCGAGCTGGTCGTCGGTGACTCCAGATACTTCGTTGGTTTCGTCTCGGTTCATGATGTTATGTAATGCTAGTTTATGGCGGATGGAAAGTTGAGGAAAGTTAAATCTGCTTCATGGGCTTCTCTCTGATCTGTATTTGTCCCGGTTCATATGTCAATCGTTTGACCTGTCGACCGGGGCAGAATCCGCTGTCCCGGTCGGCGATTTCGGCTTGTTTTCGTGAACCGGGACACTCCGGTTTCCTCAACTCATATCGTCTGGCAGACGGAATCGGCGGAATAAGGCCGATTCTGGAATTGGCACGTTGTCCCGGTTTTCGCATAAATCGATTGACATTTATACCGGGGCAACAAAAATTGTCCCGGTTTGCAAAGATCGCCCGAAATCGCGAACCGGGACAGCGGATTCTGGCCTGGCTTGAACGTCAAACGATTGATGCAGGTACCGGGACATTTTCCGCCACGAAAGTTGGGCCATAAGTCTCAAGTCCTAAAGCCCCCCTGAAAAACGGCGCGTGCCCGGACAAAGCAAAGGGGCTGGAACCTTCCGATTCCAGCCCCTTAGTTGCTGGTGCGAGTGGGGGGAGTTGAACCCCCACGAGCATACACTCACTGCCACCTGAAGACAGCGCGTCTACCATTCCGCCACACTCGCAGACAATCGACTAACTTACACCCGGCTGGGTAATCATGCAATCTTCGGCGTGTCGCATGGGCGGCAGGGATATATCGCTCGTGGGTCTTCTGCGGGTGCCGTGATCTTTGACGGTGGCGACACTCCCCTCAGTCACTTCGTGGCAGCACAAGCCGCAACGAAGGAGAAAAACTCACAACCCTGGCCGGCGCTCGCCGTTGCCGTAGAAGTGGGCCAACGCTTCGTCGCGGAACTCATCAAAGTATCCGCCGTCGATCGAGGCGCGGATGTCGTCCAGCAGCTTCACGAAGAAATGCTCGTTGTGAATCGTGGCCAACGTGAAGCCGTTGAATTCGCGTGCGCGAAGCAGGTGGTCGACGTATGCGCGCGAGTAGTGACGGCACGTGTAGCAGTCGCATCCTTCCTCCAGCGGGCCGAAATCGAACTTGTGCTGGGCGCGTTTGATGTTGTATCGGCCCGACCTCGTGTAGATCGCGCCGTTGCGGGCGCAACGTGCGGGGGCCACGCAGTCGAAGGTGTCGCCGCCGTTCTCCACGCAGGCGAAGATATCGTCCACGGAGCGATGCCCAGCACATGGCGCGGGCGGTTCTCCGGCATCGCGTCGCAGATCCACGCGCAGGTGTCTCCAATGATGCGCTTCTCGATTGCGCCGCCGATTCCCACGCCGTCGAAGTCCAGAGAGGCGATTTGCGAGGCCGCACGTCGGCGCAGATCCTCGTAATTCGCGCCCTGCACCACGCCATACAAGGCCTGATAGGGCTTGCCCAGCCGCTCAGCCGTCAGCCGCTGGTGCTCGTCCACGCATCGGCGGGCCCAGCGGAAGGTGCGCTCCACCGAGTCCTCCTGGTAGGAGCGGGTGTTCATCAGCGTGGTGAGTTCGTCGAACGCGAACATGATGTCTGCGCCGATTTTGTGCTGGATGCCCATCGAAATCTCAGCGGAGAAACGATGTGCGTCACCATTCAAAGGCGACTTGAACGTCACGCCGTCCTCATCCACCAGGCCATGCGCTCCTTGCCCTTGGCCGATGATGTCGTCCGACTTCATGCCGGTCACGTCCATTGCCAGCGTCTTCTTGAAGCCGACGCCCAGCGACATCACTTGGAAACCGCCAGAATCGGTGAACGTGGGCCCATCCCAGTTCATGAAACGCGCCAAGCCGCCGGCCGCGTCCAGCACGTCCTCGCCCGGGCGCTCGAACAGGTGGAAGGCGTTGGCCAGCAGGCACTGTGCGCCTAGATCCTTCATCTGCTCGGGCAGCACGGCCTTCATCGCGGCTTGCGTGCCCACCGGCACGAAGGCAGGCGTGCGAATATCGCCGTGGGGCGTGTGAATGATGCCGGTGCGGCCGTATCGGGCACCGTCTCGCCCAAGCCCGCTGGCCGTGGATGGCAGGCGGGTGATCGTTTCGAAATGGAAGGCGCTGCGGTCGCCGGGCTGTCCGGGCTGTGCGCCCAACGGATGTTCAAGAAGGCTGATCGTCATATGTTCACTTTAGGCAGAAGGGCCAGAAAAGGGCCGGAAATTGTGAAGAACTCGGTTTCGAGGGGCGGATTTCGCCGCTCCCGAACGTCTACTTCCGCTTCAAGGGGTTCCCGGTCAAGTAGGCCGGCTGCAAAAATGGCGGAATGGCGTTAAATGAGGGCCCTTGATACTCGGAATTGACCGCGCGAACAGCCCCTTGAAGTGCAAGTAGATGTTCCCGAAACAGGAAATCAGCCCCTCGAAGCCGAGATGCCCATAAGACTCTGCGATGATTACGCATAGACTTTCAATCAACGTTCAGAAAACCTCCAGATTGACTGCCTTTACTACTGAGGTAGCACACGAGAAGTGGCAATGGGCAAGTGCCCGAATAGCCGCCGAACAGACGTGATAGGAATTTAGGAAAAGGAGCAGCAATGGCTGACGAATTTAACCCGCAGCGTCGACCAGACCCCGCGGAATAACGAAAACCCCAATAGTACTGCCGATACCGGCAACGCCGAGCCGAAGAACCCGTTTGTGGGTGGCGACTCGGTTGATGCCGGCAACGCCAGCGATTCCAGCGAGCAGCAAGCCCCGGTTTCCTCGGCCGCCCTCGCTGCCGATCAGCAGCCTACGCAAGCCGCTACCGACACTGCCGCCACCGAGCCCATCCCGGACTACGCCTCCGCCAAGGGCGAGAGCACGGTGGTCTCCTCCTCGCCGGCTTCTCCGGCAGCACCAGCCGCAGGCCAGACCTCGGCCACAACTCCGCTGTATCGTCCGGCCCCGGAATATGGCGCTTATGGTCCGACCCCGACTCAGGCACAGGGCCAGCAGGGCGGCCAGGCCGGCAGCAATGCCCAGCCACGCAGCAATTCCCGTTCGGTCAGCCTGCACAGCAAACCCTACAGGGCCAGCAGGGCAACCGCAATCCCTACTACACCAATAACCCGCAGCCGCAGGGCAACGGCAATCCGTTCAATCCGCCCACGCAGCCGCAGCAGAACAACGGCAACCCGTTTGCCAGCCAGTCCGGTCAGAATGGCCAGAATGGCCAGCAGCCCCAGCAGGGCGGTCTGTTCGGTTTCGGCACTCCCGGTACCGGTACGCCGAACGGTCAAGGTCCGACCCAGCCGGGACAGCCCGGTCAGCCCGGCCCCGCCAAGCAGGGCATGTCCAAGACGGCGAGCAACATCCTCATCGCCGTGGTCGCCGCCGTTCTGGCTGCGGCCCTCTGCCTGGGCCTCGGTTACGGCGCCCTCACCAGCGGCCTGATCACCTTGCCGACCAGCAATTCGCTGTCCAACGTCAGCTCGAATAAGTCCGGCTCCGGGTCCGCCACCGCCAAGAGCGGCGAAGCCCCCGACTGGCAGACTGTCGCCAGCGATGTCTCCGGCTCCGTGGTCTCCATCCAGACCGCGTTGAGCAACGGCACCGCCAAGGGCTCCGGTGCCATCATCGACACCGAAGGCCACATCATCACCAACAACCACGTGATCTCCGGTGCCCAGCAGATTCAGGTGACGCTTGCCAACGGCAACATGTATTCCGCCACGCTCGTCGGCACCGACACCACCACCGATCTTGCGGTCATCAAGCTCGACAACCCGCCGAGCGACCTCAAGGCCGTGAAATTCGCCGATTCCGACAAGCTCGCCGTCGGCGAGAACGTGATGGCCATCGGCAACCCGCTCGCTACGACGACACCGCCACCACCGGCATCGTCTCCGCCCTGAACCGCCCGGTGACCGTGACCGACGACAACAACAACGAGATCGTCACCAACGCCGTCCAGATCGACGCGGCCATCAACCCGGCAACTCCGGCGGCCCGACCTTCAAACGCGGCCGGGCCCAGGTGATCGGGCATCAACTCCTCGATCGCCTCCACCGCAAGCTCGTCCGGCACGGCAGGTTCCATCGGCATCGGCTTCGCCATCCCGTCCAACCTCGTCAAGCGTGTGGCCGACGAAATCATCAAGGACGGCAAGGTCAAGCACGTTGCCCTCGGCGTGGTCATCAAGTCCGACACGGTTGAAGCCGACGGCGTGACTCGCGGCGGCGCGACCATCACCAAGTCCAGCGCCACCGGCAGCGCGGTCGTCTCCGGCGGCCCGGCCGACAAGGCCGGCCTCAAGGAGGGCGACACCATCGTGGCGTTCAACGGCAAGGCAGTGAACAACAACTACTCGCTGCTTGGTTACGTTCGTGCCGCGGCTTTGGGAGACAAGGTGACGCTGACCATCGTGCGCGACGGCAAGACCATGAATGTGGACGTGACGCTCGATCAGGAGGAGTCGTCGGTGAACGGTTCGTCCGGCTCCGATTCCAACGGCAACAGCCAGAATAACCAGAACAACCAGAACGGCAATGGCCAGAACGGTTACGGTAATGGCAATGGCAACAGCGATGGCGGCACCGGTGACGGCGGCGGCTTCTCCGACCCGTTCGGCCTGTGGTAAAGCGACTTGACAACGTCACACGGTGTTGAGCGGTAACCGCTGAACACCGTGTCAGACAAGCAAAGGCCCGTGGCAGTGAGCAAACTCCTGCCACGGGCCTTTCGTATGCGCTATTGTGCCCTGCGCCCATGCCGCCAACGTAGTTCGATATCCGGCATGTCGCACAACGCTCGTTGATAGGGTAGGTCAAGCACTGAGTTCGGGCGGTGCTCCGAACAAAGCGCATAATTCAATACAAAACTGAACATTTCTTTACGCCGTGTATCGGAAGGTCGCGCGGGAGCCGAGCAAAGCGAAGCCCCAGGCAAAGCCGCCGGTGGGTTAACAAGGCGTGACCGCAGCGCCGATTGCGCGGGCCACGCTTGCCGTACCGCAATCGACTCCGTATACGAGCGTAAGGAGCAATGATGGGCGCACTCATCAGATTCTTCACCAAAATTCTCGACATCTGCAAGCTTGTGCCGATGCTTCCGGTCGTCGTCATCGCCGCAATTCCGCTGGCTTTACTGGGCGATTGGCGTCCGTGGGGCAATGCGATGGCGATTCCGGTACTTGGCAATCCGGCTTCGGCCAGTGGCTGGTTATCGCATTGGTGCTGATTATCGTGATTGACACTGTGCGCGGCATGATTGACGATTTGCGTCATGGGCAGGTTGGAGTCGATGTGCTGGCCGTGGTCGCGATCCTCTCCACCGTGGCCGTCGCCGAATACTGGGCAAGTTGGGCGGTGACGCTGATGATCACGTCCGGCGAGGCCATTGAGGAATACGCTCAAGCCAAGGCCGAGCGCAGCCTGACCGCGCTGATGGAGGCCGCGCCGCAAACCGCGCACGTCGTCAACCTGCCTGGCGTGGGGCGTGGGTTTGCTGCCGGTAAGGGCGATTCGTCCGATGGCTTCCGGCGTGTGGGCTTGGCATCGGCTGCCGCCGCCGCGCACCGCTTCGACACGGGTGCCGGTCGAGCAGGTGCAGCTGGGCGACGTACTCATGGTGTTGCCGGGCGAAACTGTGCCGGTTGACGGCGAGCTGCTGTCCGGCACGGCCACGCTCGACCTGAGCAATATCAACGGTGAGCCGGTGCCGCGTGAAGTGTTCGCCGCGCCCGCGTGATGTCCGGCGCGGTGAACGGCTCGACTGCATTGACCATGCGTGCCACCCAGGTGGCCGCCGATTCGCAGTACCAGCGCATCCTCGAGCTCGTGGCCTCCGCGCAGGAGTCGCGCCCGGCCGTGGTAAAAACCGCCGACCGCTTGGCTGTGCCCTTTACCGTGCTCTCGCTGATGATTGCCGGCATCGCATGGGCGATGTCCGGGGTGCCGACGCGATTCGCCCAGGTGCTGGTGCTGGCCACGCCCTGCCCGCTGCTCATCGCCGCACCGGTGGCATACATCGCCGGAACCGGACGCCTCGCCGCAGCCGGCGTGCTTATCAAAGCACAGGACGTGCTGGAAAACCTTGGCCGCGTCACGCAGGTGTTCTTCGACAAAACCGGTACGCTCACCGTCAAGCAGCCGCAGGTGGTGCGCGTCGAGATGTTGCCCGGCGCTGCAACCCGTCTCAACGAAGACCATGTGCTGATGATGGCCGGCGTGGTGGAAAGCTACTCGGTGCACATCCTGTCCAAAGGCATCGCCAAGGCCGGAACGGAGGCGATGGCCCGATTGCGCCAGCGGTTCGAGGATGGTCAGCGGCTCTGCCCCGAGCCGGAGGCCAGCTGGCCCGGCCATGGACGGGAGTATCCGGTCATCAAGAATATCAATGAAGATGCCGGCAAAGGCGTTTCCGGCGAGGTGAACGGACATGCGGTGCGCGTTGGCCGGCTGTCTTTCGCGGCCGCCGGGGAGGAAGGATTCTTGGCGGTCGATCGGACCGCCCCAGTCGGTCTGAGATGACCTGCGCACACGATTTGGCTGCTTCAGCCGGACGAAATGGCGTCGTATGTGTCTGTTGACGGCCGGCTGATCGCGCGCATCGTGCTGCGCGATGTGCCGCGTGCCAACGCCAAGGCAGTGCTCGCCAAACTGCATGAGTTGGGCGTCACCGAGCTCGCCATGCTTACCGGTGACAAGCGGGCTTCCGCCAATATCATTGCCAGCGAAGTCGGCATTGACGAGGTTCACGCCGAACTGTTCCCGGAGGATAAGGTAGCCGCAGTCAGGGCCGCTACAGGAGCCGGCAAAACCGTCACGATGATGGTTGGTGACGGTGTGAATGATGCCCCGGTGCTCGCTGTTGCCGATATCGGCGTGGCCATGACCGATGGCACGTCCACCGCCGCTTCCGAAAGCGCTCAGGTGGTCATTATGAATGACAATATCGCCGCCGTGCCGCGCGCCATCGCCATTGCACGCCGCACCAAGCGCGTGATGCTTCAAGCCGTAATCGCGGGCCTTGTGCTTGCCACCATCGGCATGATTGCCGCCGCGTTCAACCTTATCCCGGTCGTCGTCGGTGCCTTCCTCCAGGAGGCCATCGACGTGGTGAGCATCCTCTGGGCCCTCACTGCCCTAATTGATCGGGACTGATTAAGAATATGAGGCTTCTGCTGTTTTTGTAGGTCAGTTGACTGACCGGGATGGTCGTATGTCGAGTCCACCGCATCGAAACATAATCGGGGCGATACGGTTGGTGACGTGGCGGAAACGGAAATCCCACCCACGAAAGCAGCAATAGCATCGGAGTTATTCATTAGGTCGATTTGACGTTTATTAGGTCGGTCCTTGGTCGGAGCGGCCCTTGAAACCCCGCCGTTCCAAGGGATGGCTTCAGCACCCTCCGACCTAATGGACGAAGAAATGACCTAATGAATGCAATCGAGGTCGTAAAGAGCCGTTGGAGGTGACGTCTTTAATGCCTCAAGGGATTCACTGATTGCACAGAATTCCTACTGCTCTGCGGCGGCTCTTTACCGTCGGCCTTCTAGCCAATCGAGGGGTGGAGGTGACGCGGATTCCTTGTGAGACATAACTATGCTCAACCCGACTGGTTACGTACTGTTGCTCACACGGTATACCGAGAACATTGCCAATTAAAGTGAGATGGCGGGCGAACCGGTCATGATAGGTTTGTCCGGATTTGATTTCTATGAGCATACGGTTGTTAGGATCGGTGAAATCCAACAAATCCACCTCGACCTTGCTGGCATCGCGGTAGAAGAATAATTGTGGCTCCTGATTGGCGTTCAAATGCTGTTTCATGGTTTCCGCAATGATGAGGTTTTCAAATATATCGCCGAACTTGGGATGCGCAACCAGTGCTTCGACCGTCCGAATGCCCAAGAGATGACACAGCAAGCCAGTGTCATAAAAATAGAGTTTCGGCGTTTTGACCACCTGTTTGCGTGCGTTCGTGTAGAACGGCATGAGATGGAATGCGATGTAACTTGATTCCAGAATCGACATCCATGCCTTTACGGTTCGCGGACTTACACCAAGTTCATTGGCGATGTTGGTGTAGTTTATGAGTGCTCCGGAACTGAGTGCGCAAAGAGTCAAGAATCGGCGGAATTCAGCCAAATTGCGTACATCAAGATATTCGGAAACATCACGTTCGATATAAGTGTCGATGTAGTTCGAGAAGAACAGATTGAGCGGCATTCTCGTGTCGTAAATGCGTGGATAACCGCCTTGCAGCATAAACGTATCCGGAGTAAGGGCCTGATTCGCCTTGCATGCTTCTTGGAATGAGAACGGCAATAACTTGACCAATAGGGAAACCCATAATCTGACATTAGCAGTGCTCGTAGGTTTCCCAAACGCACAAACTATGGCCTAATACACAGAATTCCCACCACTCGCCCTCTGTTGCAACGGAAGGCTTTGCGTTAGGCTAGAGCGCGTGACTGAATCTGTGAATACTGAACTCCGCATTGCTGTAATTGGCGCTGGTCCGGCCGGCGTCTACTCATCCGATATCTTCCTGCGCAGCTCAAGAAGCTGGGCGAAGAGCTTGGCCTCGGCACCGAAGCGCGCATCGACCTGTTCGAGAAGCTGCCCGTGCCTTCGGCCTGGTGCGTTACGGTGTGGCCCCGGACCACCCGTCCATCAAGTTCATCGCCTCCGCGCTTGAGAAGACGCTCGATAACCCGAACATCCACCTCTACTGCGACGTGGAATTCGGCAAGGACGTGACTCTTGACGACCTGCTGGCCCGTTACGACGCCGTGCTGTTCGCCACCGGCGCGGTCAAGGACAAGCCGCTGAACCTGCCCGGTGCCGACCTTGAAGGCGTGTACGGCGCCGCCAAGTTCGTCGAATGGTACGACGGTTACCCCACCGGTGCCCGCGAATGGCCGCTTACGGCCGAGAACGTCGCCGTGATCGGCGGCGGCAACGTGGCCATGGACGTGGCCCGCGAACTCATGCGCAACGCCGACGACCTCAAGGTCAAGACCGACATTCCGGACAACGTGTACGAGGCATCGGCCAGAACAAGGCCAAGGTGCTCCACCTGTTCATCCGCCGTGGCGTGGCCCAGGCCAAGTTCAGCGTGCAGGAACTGCGCGAGATGGAGAAGCTGCCCGGCGTGCAGCTCATCATCAACGAGGACGACTTCGATCTGGACGACGAGACCATCGAGGTGGCCGGCAAGGACAAGCTCACTCGTCAGATGGTCGAGGAGCTGTTCGCCATCCGCGAGATGGCCGAAGACATGGAAGACGACGGCGACGTCGACTTCGAAGGCAACCCGGCCGACCGCAAGTACTACGTGCACTTCAACTCCGCCCCCACCGAGATCCTCGGCGAGGACGGCAAGGTCAAGGCCATCCGCGTGGAGCGCACCGAAACCGGTGCCGACGGCAAGATGCACCGCACCGGCGAGTTCACCGACTACCCGGTTGAGGCCGTCTACCACGCCATCGGCTACAAGCCCGCCGAAGCCCCCGGCATTGCCTACGACGAGCACGGCGCCCACCTGGCCAACGCCAACGGCGACGGCCGCATCACCACCGAGGCCGACGGCGGCGAAGTGCGCGACCGCCTGTACGCCACCGGTTGGGCCAAGCGCGGCCCGGTGGGCCTGATCGGCTCCACCAAGTCCGATGCGCTCGCATCGTGACCAACATGCTCGAGGATCTGGCCAAGGCCGCTGAAGGTGGCCGTGTGGCAGCCGAC
>ENA-OQIO01000855-OQIO01000855.1-human-gut-metagenome-genome-assembly--contig:-NODE-855-length-15728-cov-4.700724_pt1 | contig 15728 bp, 21 predicted proteins | sample MGYA00242573_ERZ504737 | MGnify/ENA primary metagenome ERZ504737 (study PRJEB26092, sample SAMD00036203) | human gut metagenome | host: Homo sapiens | study: EMG produced TPA metagenomics assembly of...
TGAAAATGGTCTGGTAGAGGGTGTAGTAACTGAAATCCGTCAAGCCGTAGATCAGGCACCGGGCCAGAAAATACAGGCCGGAACTCGCCACCAGAAACGCCGTGAGGACGTACCCCAGCATCCCGTGAAAGAAACTGCGGAATTCCCGCTTGAAAATAGCTGTCATTCTGCGTCCTCCTCTCCGGTTGCTTCTTCCGGTTCACCGTCGGTCAGTTCCAGAAACACCTCTTCCAGGCTCTTGCCATCGGCGGTCAGCTCCTCCAGACTGCCTGCTGCCGCCAGATGCCCTTTGGAAAGGATCAGGATCTGCTGGCAGACTGCCTGCACCTCACTGAGGATATGGCTGGACAGGATGACCGTATGTGCCGGCCCAGCTCCCGGATGAGCTTGCGGATCTCGATGACCTGTGCCGGGTCCAGGCCGACCGTCGGCTCGTCTAGAATGATGAGCCTGGGACTGCCCAGCAATGCCTGTGCAATGCCCACCCGCTGCTTGTAGCCCTTGGAAAGGCTGCGGATGAGCCGGGGCAGAACGGTTTCCCAGCCCGGTACGGCGGGCAGCCCTGCACACCTGCTCCTTCCGTTCCGCCTTTTTCACACCCTTCAGCTCGGCGGCAAAGGTCAGGTACTCCTGCACCGTCATCTCCGGGTAAAGGGGCGGCTGTTCGGCAGATAGCCCACACAGGCCTTGGCGGCATCGGCCTCCTCGGGCAGAGGGTGCCCTGCCACCGTCACCTGCCCACTGGTGGCAGAGAGATAGCCGGTGATGATGTTCATAATGGTGGATTTGCCCGCGCCGTTGGGCCCCAGCAGACCACAGATCTGGCCATCTGCCACGGTAAACGAGACATCGTCCACGGCAAGATGATTGCCATACTGTTTGGTGAGATGAGAAACTTCGATCACGTTCACAACGCTCCTTTCTAAGGCAGCGCAAAGCGCTTTTTGAAGATACTGGTTTATTTTAGTCCGGAAATGTGTTCAAAATAAGGGAACGGCGTGTAAATTACAGAAAGAGAGCTTTTGTGCGGCATAACAACAAAAAACGCCGCCTCCCAAAGGAGACGGCGCTGAAAAGACCAGTAATTACTTACGGCCGAAACGCTTGTTGAAGCGCTCAACACGTCCGCCGGTGTCAACCAGCTTCTGCTTACCAGTGTAGAAGGGATGGCACTTGGAGCAAACTTCGACGTGGATCTCGGGCTTGGTAGAACGAGTCTTAATGACGTTGCCGCAAGCACAAGTGATGGTGCAGTCAACGTAGTTCGGATGGATACCCTGTTTCATTCTTTTTCACCTCATTTCTGGTTCTGACTTATTGGGGCCATATTATAAATGTATGTGCCCATCACAACCTTCAATATCGGCTACCCCCGCGAGCGGCCTTGGAAACGATTGCCTTAATATTATAGCACAGATCTCAAAAAAAGCAAGAGGAAATTTCAGCTTTTTTTGTGTCATTTTTATACAGACTGTACTATGGAGTTTTATCTCAAGTTGATTTTCATTCAACTTTATGTAAGCAGCAAAGATACTCTCTGTTATGTTCCTTCATTTTTTCACGCATTCCCGTTTATTTTTAGTTTTTTCGCGGAATTACGGCCTACATATTATATCACGCCCAGCCCAAAAAGAAAACCCCGCAGTTCCCGACTTCTTGACAAGCCAGCTGCTTCTGATTACAATACAAAAAAAGAGTTCGCAGACGTTCTCTTTTCATATTTCAGCCATCAGCTCCGGGAAAGGATTTTTTCATGGAACCAAAAACAAAACAATATCTGCTCATAACCGTTGTAGGAGTAACGCTTTTTGTTGCGCTGCTGCGGCTTTCTTCCGTTCTGGCATTTGCTGCACAGCTGGTAGATCTGATACTGCCCATTCTGGCAGGCGGCATTCTGGCACTATTTATTAATGTGCCCATGACCGGGCTGGAAAAACGGCTGAAACGCCTGTTCTGCAAGGCCAAAAAACAGCCCTCGGATAAAGCGCTTCATCTCCTGAGCTTCTTCATCACCCTGCTGGGTGTTGTGCTGGTGTTGGTGCTGGCGCTGACATTGCTGATCCCGGAGCTGGTGCAGTCTTTTCACAGCCTCTATGTACAGATCGAAGCAAACATCCCCCGCTGGACCGCCTATCTCAGCGCACAGGATGCCGACATGGGGTGGCTGATGAGCTGGCTGGAGGGAATCGACTGGGAGCAACTGCTCCACAGGGTCACCGACAGCATCGACACTGTGCTGGTCAATGCGGTAGGAGCCGTATCTGCCACGGTAAATATTGTGGTAACCGCATCCTTTGCCCTGATCATCTCCGTTTATATGTCCGTTGGCTCAGAGAGTCTCTGCCACCACGCTCGCACACTGGTCTGTGCCTACCTGAAACCCAGCCACTCCGCCTGGCTGCTGAAGTTCTGCCGACTGTTCCGGCAATCCTTTGCAAACTTTCTGACAGGGCAATGCAGCGAGGCCGTGATCCTTGGCGTTCTCATGGCTCTTGCGTTTTCCGTTTTCAAGATTCCCTACGGCAGCCTGGTGGGAATGCTGACCGCCATCTGCGCCATTATCCCCTACGTCGGAGCGCTGATCTCCTGCGTAGTCAGCGTGTTCCTCGTGCTGTTGGTGGATCCCGTTCTTGCCGTACGCTGTCTCATTGTTTACCTTGCCGTACAGTTTATTGAAAACCAGTTCATCTACCCCCGAGTGGTGGGAAAATCCGTGGGGCTTTCTCCGCTGTACACCCTTGTTGCCGCTATGATCGGCGGAAAGCTCTTTGGCATCATCGGCATCATCTTCTTTATCCCCCTGACGGCGGTGATCATTGAGCTTGTGAAGGAGGATGCCTGCCGGCGCATACAGGCAAGAGAACCCCAGCGATCCGGGCCGTCTGAGCAATAAATTCTTCACCCCAGTGCCACATCCAGAATCGTGGTGTGCTGCAGCCGACTGTTCCGGTGCAGGTGCGGGATTGATATGCATACAAAAAATACCGCTGCTCCTGTGCATTTTCTCAAATGCAAGAGCAGCGGTATTTTATTGCGCCGCTTTCGTTTTCTTTTGCAGCGCTTCGTGCATATATCCCATCAAAATCAGGATCACCAGCAGATAATACGGAAAAATCGCGATCGTGGTGTGGTTTGCGATTACGCCGAACAACGGCGGCATCAGGCAGTTGCCAATATAGCGCTGGCCATCTGAACCCCAATGATCGCCTGTGACCTGTCCGCACCGAAGCGGCCCGGCGTTGCATGAATGATGCTGGGATAGATTGGAGCACAGCCAAGACCAACCAGCAGCAACCCTGCCAGTGTCACTGCTTCCCCAAGCGGCAGAAGAAACGCCGCTATCCCAATCGCGATGATCCCCTGCCCCATACGAACCATCTGGGTATCATCGAATTTTAAGGTCAGGAAGCCGCACAACGCCCGTCCCACGGTGATGCCGACAAAGAAAAGACTGGCAAAGCCGGCGGCGGTCTCCGGCGCGATTCCCCTGTTCAGCACCAGATAACTGCTGGCCCACAGACTGGTGGTCTGCTCCAGAGAACAATAGCAGAAAAATGTAACCAGAACCTCTTTTACGCCGGAGATCCGGAAAATCTGTTTCAGGGTCAGCGCTTCTGCCGGGACTGTTTCCCGCTCCTCGGCATTCGCACCCGATTTCGTTTTCCAGAGCGGGAGACTCAGCAGAATAATGATCGTCAGCACCATCTGCATCACACTGATGACCCGATACCCCGTCTGCCACCCGGCGCGGGAAGAAAGCGCCGCGCCCATGATGTAGGGCCCGACCGAGGCTCCGATTCCCCACATACAATGGAGCCAGCTCATGTGGCGGCTGGCAAAATGGAGCGCCACATAGTTGTTGAGTGCCGCATCCACGCTTCCAGCCCCAAGTCCATAAGGAATTGCCCACAGGCACATGGCCCAGAATGAGCTGCTGACAGAGAACCCGAACAGTGCAGCCGCGGTCATGGCAACGCTGATGGCCGTAACACCGCCTGCTCCAAACCGGCGGGTCATCCGGTCACTTTGCAGGCTGGAGAGCACCGTTCCCACCGATATAATGCAGAAGATCACGCCGGAATAGGAGACCGGAACCCCAAATCCCTGATAGATCGAAGGCCACGCTGCCCCCAGCAGAGAATCCGGCAGGCCCAGACTGATAAAAGAAACATAGATCACCGCTAACAGCAGATGAATCATTTTGCATTCCTCCTTCTGATCGATACAATTATATCACAACAGAAGAAATGCTATTAGGATAAATTCCTCAATTTTGTACAACAAAAGCGTCAATGTGGACATAAGTGCATGATTTTGAAAAAAACTTGATTAAAAATCCGTCTGCATGTGTATCCATCACACCGCTCTCTGCCGTTTATCCAGCCGCATCTTGTCAGCGATCATTGCAATGAACTCGCTGTTGGTGGGCTTGCCGCGCAGGTTATGGATGGTATAGCCGAAGTAGCTGTTGAGGGTATCCACATCGCCCCGGTCCCATGCCACCTCGATGGCGTGGCGGATGGCGCGCTCCACCCGACTGGCAGTGGTACCGTTTTTCTTGGCGATTTCCGGGTAGAGACGCTTGGTCACAGCGTTGATGTACTCCGGCTCGTTCATGGTAAGCAGGATGCATCCCGCAGGAACTGATAGCCTTGATGTGGGCGGGAACGCCGATCTGGTGCAGGATCTCAGTGACTGTCAGTTCATCGCTGTCCACGCTGGTGTGCAGGATGCGCTTTTCCTGCCCGGCAGCCACCTTCAGCACGCGGCTTGCCAGAACCGTTTCGTCAAAGGGCTTGACGAAATAGTAAGCAAAGCCCTCATCCAGCAGCTCCTGCACCATTTCCTCGCTCTGGAACGCCCCCGTCACAAAGAAAGAGGTGTGACGCTCACCGGCTGCATTGTACTTCTGTTTCACGGCCAGCGCATCCAGCCCGGGCATAAAGGCATCCAGCAACACCACCTGGGGCCGCACTGCAAGCATTTTCTGCAGGACCTTCAGGCCGTCTTTTTCCACCACGGTCACCTCTACGCCCTTCTGCTCCAAAGCTTCACGACAGGCTGCCGTGATCTCTGCGCCAGTATCCGACATCAAAAATTTGATCTTGTCCATCGTTCATTCCTCCAATGTGTGCGGTTTTCCTTACGTTTCTGATTTTACCATAAATTCCCATGGATTTCAACTGTTATTTTTGCCATATTATGGAATCTTCAGTCGAATCAGCCTGTTTTGTTTTACCAAATCTGCTCATTTTTCCGCCGTTGCAACCTGTTCAGCCTGCTCCAGCATGGTCTGCGCAAAAATCCCGTAGCCTCGTGTCGGGTCGTTGACGAGAACATGGGTCACCGCGCCGACCAGCCGCCCATTCTGCAAAATGGGACTGCCGCTCATCCCCTGCACAATGCCGCCGGTCCGGGAAAGCAGGGCTTTGTCCACCACCCGGACGACCATATTGCGGCGCGGATCGCATCGCTGATCTTCTCGATGCGGACATGGTAGGTACGGGGCGTTTCCCCGGCGACGGTAGCCAGGATCTGTGCATCTCCCGTCTCGACCTCCTGCGCAAACGCCACCGGCATGGTTTGCCCGGAAAAGCCTGTCCGTGTTGTGCCATAAACACCGTTTTCTCCATTGATCCGGATGCTGCCAATGGCGTGGGCGCTCAAGAACTTCCCCTTCAGCTCCCCTGGCTGCCCACAGTGCCCATGCTGCACCCGGTGATCTCACATGGCACAATCTCCCCGCTGCGCAGAGCGATGCTTTCGCCGGTGTCGCCGTCGCTGATGGGATGCCCCAGCTGCAAAGACACCCTTTTCCGGGTCCACAAAGGTCAGAGTGCCCACACCGGCGGAGGAATCCCGCACCCACATGCCTGCCCGCCACTGGGCGGCAGCAACATCCCAGACAGGGGTCAGGGTGGTGCTGCGCTGTTCCCCGCCGCGGACATAGATGACCTCTGCGGCGCTTCCCCGGGCGGCTTCCAGCGCTTCCTTCACGGCATCATTGTTTTCCGTCCTGGTCTGTCCAATGCAGATCACGCGGTCTCCCAGGCGCAGTCCCGCTGCCTTTGCCGGGTTCACTGTGCTCCCGCCGGGGCTGTCGATATCGGAAAAGCTACAATCAGTGCCCCCTCGGAGAACATTTTGACCCCGAACGGCGTACCGCAGACCGTGACCTGCATGCGCTCCGTGACCACCGTGCGGATATTCTTGATGGGAAGCCATCCGCCCAGTGACAGAGTGGTCTGGTAACTGCCCACGACCTGGGTACTGGCCGCATTCTGGCTGCCGTGAAGCCCCATAGGTTCCACCCAGCCAAAACGGGGCAAAAGCAAGGCCTGCCCGGGTTCCAGATAAACACGATCCGGCAGGCGGCTGTACAGCCAGCCCAGCAGCAGAAAAGGCAGCAGGAGCAGATACACTGCTGTCAGTCTCAACAATCGCTGTGCTCTGTTGCGTCGTTTCACGGCCCTGCCTCCCCGGTGATAATTTGTTCTAGTATGCACCGGGAAGCCGTTGAATATGAAACGAGGAAATTTCTATCAAAATCGCTTGACTTTCCCGGGGTAATGTGGTAGTATATTCAAGCAGTCCGCAACAACGGTTTCAAGCCTCAGAAATCCAGGATTGCAACAATTTTATAGTTGTGCGAGGGTGGCGGAACTGGCAGACGCGCACGTTTGAGGTGCGTGTGGTTTATCCTTGGGGGTTCGAGTCCCCTCCCTCGCACCAAACAATGAAAATCCGAACCTTTTCTCGATAGGAGAAGGGTTCGGATTTTTTGTTTTCTTCGGAAAGCAAGATGAAGGCTCCTTCCCGATGGCTGTGTGTCCAAAACCTTATCAGAAGAACCGTATAACAAAAGTCACAACTGTAAAGGTGCCGTAAGGCAGAAAGGACACAAACATGAAGTACGATGCAAGAGCCTGCAAATTCAACATGGACACCGGGTGCGTGGAACTGCTGCTCCAGGATGGGAGAAAAATCTCCATCGACTGCACCGGGGTCGAGGATGCGTTGGATGTTACCATGGCACAGAGGTCAGAGTTGGACTACCTCATTTATAATGACCCACTTGGTTATGCCGATTTGATTCTGAATGGCAATCCAGAAGAATACTTGAAAAACGTAACCGGGAGCCATGGGTTAGAAGATTAAGAGAAAAGTGCAGAGCACCTTATTCAGGGTGCTCTGCGCTTTTCTGCATCTTGCGCCATTGTTGCGGGGTCATGCCGTACTTTTGCCGGAACAGTTCGTAGAAGTGGGTGCGGTTGGTAAATTTGAGTTGTAGGGCGATCTCGCTGACGGAAAGTGTTGTTTCCCGCAAAAGCCGTTCAGCCTTCTGGAAACAGAAGGTCATGCCGTAATCGAAAAGACACAGACCGGTGCGGCGCTGGACGATGGAATTGAGGTAGCTGCCATTGTAATTCAAAAGCCGTGCCAGTTCGCTGCGAGGCAACCGACCATCTGTATCTTCCAGCAAACGGCTGATACGCAGAAAGAGCAGGCTTTCGGGGCTGCTGCTCAGGTGCACCGGGGTGACATAGAACCCGGACGACAGAAAATCGAACAGTTCGCAAAGTGCGCCCTTCAAATAATAGGTGGCGGCAGTACTGGGTTCGTGCAGGATGTGGGTCATGCGGGCGATGAGCGTTGTCAGGGTTTGAACGCTATCGGTGTTTTCTGGTGTGGGGAAAAGGTCCTGATATTCCTTTCGGAGATCCTGTCCCAGATTGGCCAGCATGAACTGCAAAACGGGATTTTCCGGCAGATGACGCTCGGCTTCAAATAATTGCAGGGATGCAGATTCCGTCAGGCTGCGGACAAAATCCACAGACAGACCAAGAAAACAGAGTTTGGCGGGGCCAATGAAGCGTTCGTTATGGAGGATGCTGCGGTTTACCAGACAACAGGTTCCGGCACGGTAGGGGTATTCTTTTTCCTCGATCTGTTGGATGACCTCCCCTTCCAGCACCAGCATCAGTTCAAAATAATCGTGGCGGTGCAGCGGACGGGAGCTGAGGGCACGGAATAAAGCATCCATAGAGTTTTCATGCAGCCAGCAGCCATTCGGTGAGAACATCTGAATGCTGTATTGGTCGATTTCTCCCAGACCGGTACAGGACTCCAGTGTGATCTGCACCGGAGCGAGGATCTTGAAAAAGCGAGAGAGCTGGCTGCCCTGGTTCTCCACTTCCAAAATGTTTTCGTAGCTGGTAGAACCCGGCGTCATAGAAGCCTCCTTCTCTGTAATGTGCGGATATGATACAGTTTGGCTGAGGGAGAACACGGTACTGTCATTGAATGGACTGCACAGAATTGCTAAAATAAAAGCACAATCCAAAAACATTCTGTAAAAGCCGTGCGGCCGATGGCTTTATTATAGAATGCTTTGGCAAAAAAGTAAAGCGGCAGGCGCACGCTGCCGCTGGGAATGATACAGTGCGCTCGGAAAGGAGAGTCCTCATGTCTGCCACTAAGGAGAAAACATACCTGAAATGGTATCAGAAGCTGGCCTACGGTGCCGGCGACCTGGCGTCCAACTGTTCCTACGGTCTGGTTGCCAGCTTTGTACTGCTGTATCTCACCGGGACCATGGGCCTGGATAGTGCCATCATTGGCTCTTTGATGCTGGCCTCCAAGGTCCTGGACGGCATCAGCGATGTGATCTTTGGCACCCTTATTGACCGCACCCACTCCAAGCTGGGCAAGGCACGTCCGTGGATGCTGTATGGCCAGGTAGGCGTTTCTCTCTGCCTGTTTTTGCTGTTTGCCATCCGGCTGGCAGCACCACCATGCAGTATATCTACTTCTTTGTGGTGTACACCGCACTGAACGCTGTGTTCTACACCGCCAATAACATTGCTTACTCCGCCCTGACTGCGCTGATCACCAAGAACAACAACGAGCGTGTACAGCTGGGCTCCTTCCGCTTCATGTTTGCAGTCATCACCAACATCGTCATGGGCTTCAGCGTCACCGGTCTGGTGGAGAAGTTCGGCGGCGGCACCGCAGGCTGGCGCACCACTGCCCTGATCTTTGCCATCATTGGTCTGGTGGTCAACACCATCAGCTGCCTGGCTGTCAAGGAGCTGCCGGAGGAGGAGCTGAGCGACAACGCCCCAGAGGCAGGCACCGACACCAAGCTGCCCCGGAGGAAAAGCGTGGCTTTGCCGAGACCGTAAAGCTCCTGATCCACAACAAGTATTACCTAATGCTCCTGGCCATCTACATCGTGTACTATATCATGAGCAACCTGACCACCGGTGCCGGTGTGTTCTGCGCCACCTATTACTGGGGCGATGGCAGCCTGCTGGGTCAGTTCTCCATGATGAAGATGTTCCCTGTTATCATCGCACTGGCCATTGCACCTGTCCTCATCAAAAAGACCGGCAGTATGCAGAAGGTCAACTTCTGGGGCTACGCATCAGCAGCGTGCTGGGCATTCCCATGATCTACTTTGCCATGCAGAAGAACATCTCCATGTTCCTGCTGTTCATGTTCATCAAGGGCATCTTTGCAGGTACCCTCAGCGGCTCTTTGAACGCTCTTATTGCTGAGGCCAGCGGCTACACCACACGCACCACCGGCGTCCACATGGACGGTATGATGTACAGCTGCTCCTCTCTGGGCGTGAAGGTGGGCGGCGGCATCGGTACTGCGGCTGTGGGTTGGCTGTTGAAGCTGGGCGGCTTTGTGGGCACGGCAACGGTCCAGAGCGAAAGTGCCATTCGGATGATCTTCAACCTGTACATCACCTTCCCCTTTGTGATCGGCATCATTATTACAGTGCTGCTGGCTTTCCTTGATGTGGAAAAGGCCAATAAGAAGTGGGATGCTGAACACCAGAAAGAGGCACAGGCATGATTCGACAGAATTTCAACGCAGATTGGACGGTAGAAAAGGGCGATGGCAATTCCCGGATGAATTCCTTTCTGGGAAATACCCAGACCCAAACCGTGCATCTGCCCTACGATGCCATGATCCACGAAGCCCGCACCCCGGACACGAAAAATGGTGCGCAGACCGGCTTCTACCCCGGCGGTGAGTACATTTTTCAGAAGCATTTCACCGCACCCCAGGCGTGGCAGGGCAAGCCGGTGTCGCTGGTGTTTGAGGGCGTGTACCAGACGGCGCTGGTCTACCTGAACGGCTGGCTGCTGACCCGGAATGTGAACGGCTATGCGGAGTTTACCGTGGAGGCTGATCCCTACCTGAAATATGGTGCCGACAACCTGCTGAAGGTCATTGCAGACAACAGTCTGGAACCCAACAGCCGCTGGTATACCGGCAGCGGTATCTACCGCCCGGTGCGGCTGCTGGTGGGCAACAAGGTCTATCTGCCGCAGGATACCGTGCGTATCACCACGCGGGAGGTGGGCGAGGCTTTGCCCTAGTGGATGTGACGGCGCAGGTGCAGTCTGCCAGCGCCGTTACAGAACGGGTGACCCTGCAGCAGACCATCTGCCGGGAGGGCATGGCAGTGCTCACCGACCGGCAGAACCTCCTGCTCCAGCCCGGTGAAAGCAGAATTGTCTCCTTCCGGTACTGCGTGGACAGCCCGGCTCTGTGGAGCCCGGAGAACCCCAACCTCTACACCAGCACCATGCAGGTGCTGGAGGGCGAGGAAGAACTGGACCGGGAAGAAACCAGCTTCGGCATCCGTACCCTGAGCATCGATGCATCGCATGGGGTACGCATCAACGGGCAGACCGTCAAGCTGCGGGGTGCCTGCATCCACCACGACAACGGCATTCTTGGTGCAGCTACCCTGCCCGATGCCGAGGAGCGCCGCATTCGTCAACTAAAGGAAGCTGGCTTCAACGCCATCCGCTCCTCCCATCACCCGGCAGGCGGGCGCTGCTGGATGCCTGCGACCGGTACGGTGTGCTGGTAATGGACGAACTGAGCGACGTATGGAACGTGCGGAAAAATCCCTACGACTATGCTCTGTACTTTGAGCAGGACTGGAAGCCCACCATTCAAAAGATGGTGGCCAAGGATTACAACCATCCCAGTGTCATTTTGTACTGTGTGGGCAACGAGATCTCCGAGGCAGGCTCGGAAAGCGGAGCGGAGACCAACCGTCGGCTCTGCAACACCTTCCGGGAGCTGGACCCCACCCGTTACACCACCAACGCCCTCAACGGCTTATGGCAGCCGGTTACCGCCTGCGGGAGATCATGGGGGATGTGATGCGAAAGTTCCCGGCACAGCCCGGTCCCTCCGGCGGCGATGGCGGCGGCAGCAATGCCCTGAACAGCTTTATGAGCCTGATGTCCGGGGAAAAGGGTGATTACTTTGCCACTCATCCGCTGCTGACTGAGGCGCTGTCCGGCTGCGAGGATTCCTGCGATGTGATCGGTCTGAACTACCTTACCGGACGCCATGTGCTGGAGCATGAACTGCACCCCCACAAGGCAGTGCTAGGCACCGAGACTTACCCAGCAGACATCGTGCGGCTGTGGCGCATCGTGGAGGAGAATCCTCACATGATTGGCGACTTCACATGGGCTGGCTACGATTATCTGGGGGAGGCAGGCTGCGGCATCTTCCATTACGATGGTGGTGCCAACTTCAGCAGCATTTACCCGGAACGCACCGCCTACATTGGAGATCTGGATCTGCTGGGCAACCGCCGCCCCATCAGCTATCTGCGGGAGATCGTTTACGGTCTGCGGAAGGCGCCCTATCTGGCAGTGCTGCGAATGGAACACAACGGTCAGACCTCCAGCAAAACGCCTTGGATGTTCAAGGATAACCTTTCCAGTTGGACATGGCCCGGTTTTGAGGGACAGACGGCTTCGGTGGATGTGTACTCCGCCTCGGAGGAGGTGGAGCTGTTCCTGAACGGAGCTTCTCTGGGCCGCCGTGCCATGGTGGATTTTACTGCCACCTACAGTGTGCCCTACACTCCCGGCGAGCTGAAGGCTGTGGGCTATACCGGCGGTGTGTGTGACGGCGAGTTTACGTTGCGCACCGCACAGGATGCACAGATGACCCTTACAGCAGATCGTAAGACCCTGCAAGCTAACGGCGAGGATGCCGCTTTTGTGATGATCCAATTCGTGGATGCAAATGGCACCGCAGATCTGCACACCAAGCACACCCTGAAGGTGGAGTTGGAGGGTGCAGGCATTCTGGAAGCCGTAGGCAGCGCAAACCCCTGCTCCGAGGAGCGTTACGACACCCCGGAAAGCGAGACCTTTGACGGCTGCTGTATGGCGGTGATCCGTGCAGGAGAAGCTGCGGGTGAAATTCATCTGACCGTCACAGCAGATGACAGCGTTCAGAAGCAGCTGACGATCCTGATTCAGGAAGCAGAGTGCTGAAGCTCAAAAAGCCGGTGAAGGCTCAAAACAAAAACAGGGTGCGCCCCTGAATAGGACGCACCCTGCCAAAAGCCACAGACGATAGCGATATGTACAACAGGGAGTTCCCCAGAGCAGAGTTCCCATAAAACAGTATTTGCAAAAGTTCCCTAAATGGGGAAGATTTGGCGTGACTTCGGTCACGCCTTTTCTTTTGCTTCCAGTTCATCCAGAGGGATGTACCCCAGCCCGTCGTACTTGATATGGATGTGCTGCACCCGCTTTCCGCTGGACTTATCCGGGGCATCTACATAGATAGCCGACACCAGTTCACGGAGAGCATAGGGAGTGAGTTCTTCAATATGAACGTACTTGTGCGCTTTCTGGACGAATTTTTCAATATTCTCGATTTGCTGTTCCTGTACTTCGATTTCCTGTTGGATAGAGAGGGATTCCTCTTCCAGCTGCTTCTGTTCGGCATCGTAGCTCTGGCTCATCATGTCGAAGCGGTCATCGCTCAGCTTTCCATTGGCGTTGTCCTCGTAGATTTTCATGAACAGCCGTTTGAGGTCTACAATCCGCTTCTCATTCCGGGCAAGCTGCTTCTTCAGGACGGTCAGCTTTTCGCTGCTTTCCACACGAAGCTGCTCCTCCATGACCTTGCGGAAGTAGTTTTCATGACGGAGAATGTAGTCCGTCACCCGCTGAACATGACTCAGCACACGTCCTTCCAGAACCTTTACCCGGATGAAATGTCCCTTGCACTTGCTCCCGTTCTTCTTGTGCAGAGAGCAATCAAAGAAGTCTTGACTGAAGTCCCTGTTATTGGACGAACCATATTGCATCTTGGAACCGCAGTCAGCGCAGTAGACCATACCGGAGAAAATGCTGCTCTTGCCTGTCCGGGTCATGCGGTGACGCTGGTTACGAATCTCCTGAACCTTTTCAAACACATCATCGTCAATAATGCGCTCATGTGTATCCGGGAAGATAGCCTGATTTTCCACAGGATTCAGATGTCTCTTTTTATCCCAGATAGAGTTAGTATAGGTCTTGAAGTTGACTGTGCAGCCAGTGTACTCCCGGCGTTCCAGAATCAAACTTACTGCTCTTTTATCCCAGCGGTAAGGGTCTTCCGGGGCAGGTGCGTTTGTACTCCGGCCATGGCTCAACTTGTAGGCGGTAGGAGTCAGAACTTTATCTGCCCACAGTTGGTTCGCAATTTGGGTCGGCCCACGTCCCTCCATGCACATGGAGAAGATGCGCTTCACAATCGCAGCCGCTTCCGGGTCAACAAGCCAATGCTTCGGGTTCTCCGGGTCTTTTACATAGCCGTACGGAACATTAACCGTCAGCGGTACTCCACGCTCTCCCTTGGCCTTCTGAACGGCCCGAATCTTGCGGCTGGTATCGCGGGCGTAAAACTCGTTGAACCAGTTCTTAATGCCCGCAAAATCGTTGTTTACGCTGTTCGGGTCAATGGTGTCGTAGTTGTCGTTAATGGCGATGTAGCGAACGCCATACTGGGGAAAGGTGAAGTTGGTGTACAGACCAGTCAAGGCAGAATTGCGCCCCAGTCGGGACAAATCCTTCGTGATAACGATTCCTACACGCCCTGCTTCGATCTCGACCAGCATACTCTGAAAGCCGGGACGGTCATAGTTCGTGCCGGAGTAGCCATCATCCACAAAGAACACCGGGTTCGGGAAGTGGTTCTTTTTGGCGTATTCCAGAAGGATGGCCTTCTGGTTCTCAATGGACAGGCTTTCGCCGAGCCGTGCGTCCTCTTGCGACAGTCGGCAGTAAGTGCGGTGATTTTATTCGTTGCTCCAGACATTGTTGTGTCCTCCTTACTCTGTGGAGCAACTGTCAGTACAGGATTGGTTACCGGGTCAAGTATAGCAGAATTGGGCGCAGTTGTCATTCGTCTGCACCCTCATCTTCAAATTTTTGCTGGGCGTTCTTGGCAACAATGCGCTCCAGCTTCTTCAAAAAGGATTCCTTGCCCTCATAGCTGCCGGTCACGGTGTAGGTGGTGTGACCGACTTTCTCCGTGGTGGTCAGTTCTGGAATCCAGAAAGCGGACAGGTTCTTGACATGGAGGTTGCCGTTCTCATCTACATAGGAGCCGTGCTTCTTCTGCTCTTCGGTCAAGGGCTGCCGCTTGAAATAGATTTCATTTTCGGAGATGCTCACGGTTTCGCTGGCCTGCTCCTTCGGGGTATCGTCATACAGCTGGGCGAAAAATGCCAGTGCATCTTCGGGTGAGTCTTCCTCCATGAGCTGCTCGAAAATCCGCTGTTCCTCTGCCGAGAGGTTATTCCATGCGGCTTCCAACTCCTGCTCGTTGGCTGCGTTGACAAAGGCTTCGATCTCTTTTTTCATGGTGCATCCTCCTTTGGCTGCGGAAAGCGTTTTTTTCAAAAAATATGGGTTTTCGTGAGAGCAAGAATCGTCCGTGGCCACAAATTTCAATACTCGAAAATTTCCTGTCCCCTTTGGGACTGTTTCTTGTGGGCGTGCCTGCCCCAAACCCTGCTTAGAGCGAGTACGGCAAACTAGAAGTTTGGGTTACGAGTGTCCATTCTCATCGCTTTCGGGCGGACGAACATAACGCAACATTTCTTCTTCACAGGCGCCAAATTCCAAATAATTGGCTTTGCTTCGTTTAGAGTTATTCCGTGGTTTGAGTCGCTGGGGTCATCATCAGAAGCAATAAATGGATCGTTTTCCCAAAAGCAAACGGGGCAAATATACCCGCAGTCTTCTTCCGGTGGAACAGTATAGGTAAAATGCCCACAACATGGACATTGATGTTTTTTCAAATATGCTCACCTCTGCAAGTACTATTTTATCGAGTTTAGCTAGTCGCGCTATTTGGTATATGGCTCTGTGTCTTTTCCATCATATACAACGACCCTAATGTCAGCAGCTACACCAACATCCGCATGAATACCCACCGTATATTCTTTATCCGTAACATTCGTAAAAGAATAAAAACTGTTCGCCGGAATATTGTCAGATACGACTTCCTGTTCACCTTCGCAAAGCAAATGAACTACAATGTCAAAATCATTTTTATTTTGAATTGTTAGTGTACCTGTTTTGGATAAAACTTTTACATCAGAGTATGTGATTACATACTTAGCAGAAGTTGATTCTTCTGTACAGGTCACAGAGCAGTCCCACTGTATTGCTGCCTTTGCCTTTCTATAGGATTCCGAAGACCGGTATGCAGAAAATACAATAATTGCAGCTACAGCAAGAATCCCAATGATAACAGACACTATTGTTGCTTTTTTCTTCATAATCTTTGCCTCCGAAAATTTCGATTTACTGGCTAAGCCGAGTATACCATACTCTCCGATGAAAGAACACCCCTATATAGGAGAACTTGGCCGTTTTATTGCGTACGTG
>ENA-OQIO01000856-OQIO01000856.1-human-gut-metagenome-genome-assembly--contig:-NODE-856-length-15715-cov-2.073839_pt1 | contig 15715 bp, 15 predicted proteins | sample MGYA00242573_ERZ504737 | MGnify/ENA primary metagenome ERZ504737 (study PRJEB26092, sample SAMD00036203) | human gut metagenome | host: Homo sapiens | study: EMG produced TPA metagenomics assembly of...
TTATTATGGTAAAACAGAACATCGTCTTCGTAGAAAACACTCCAGCAGTCTTCAGAAAGTTACAAAGATTCTTGCAGAGAATCAGATCGATATCTACGGTTTCGGCTGCTTTGACGCACCGGAGTTTGCAAACTTCCGTATGGTATGCGACAATCCGGAAAGAGCAGATGAGATCATGGCTGAGCATGGATACATGACTCGTATCACACAGGCTATACTGGTAGACCTTCAGGATGAGATCGGTGGGTTAGACAAGCTTCTTAGTGTCATGGGCGACAGCAACGTAAACCTTCATTACATCTACACCTTCTTCCACAGAGGCCTGAAAGTTCCGGTAGCGATCATGCACTGTGAGGATCTTCTGGTTGCAGAGAGTGTTCTCCGTAACAATGGATTCCAGGTTCTGAACCGCCTGGTAGATCCGGATGGAGAAGCAGAGGCGTAATCAATCGCATAAAAGGGACAAACAGGAATGAAGTATCGTATTTTTATTGTAGAAGATGACGAAACAATCGCGAATCTTCTGAAAAAGCATCTCAGTTCCTGGGGATATGACGTTTTTCTGGCTGAGGATTTTTCCAATATACTGCAGGAATTTGCGGGGAAAGCTCCTCAGCTTGTTCTTCTGGATCTGAAACTTCCATTTTATAATGGCTTTCACTGGTGTGAGGAAATCCGAAAGGTTTCCCAGGTGCCGGTGATCTTCATCTCCTCCGCAGCGGATAACATGAACATGGTCATGGCCATGAGCCGTGGAGCCGATGACTTTATTGCCAAGCCTTTTGATATGGACGTACTGGTGGCCAAGATCCAGGCAATCCTCCGCAGAACCTATTCCTTCGGAAACCCGGGAAATGTCCTGGAACATAAAGCGCGGTTCTCAATCTTTCCAGAGCGACACTGACCTGGAACGGGGAGGAGACGGAACTGACCAGAAATGAACTGCGTATCCTGGAACTGCTTTTTTCCCAGGCAGGGAAACCGGTATCCAGAGATGCCATTATGACAAAACTGTGGGAAAGTGACAGCTTTGTGGATGACAACACCCTGACCGTAAACATTACACGCCTTCGCAAAAAACTGGAGGCGGCAGGCCTTGTGGATTTTATCATCACGCGAAAAGGTCTTGGATATATGGTGTGAGGTTTTTATGGAATCATTTCGAGCATATTTAAAACAGACAAAAATTTTTTTCATCGCCTGTGTTTTTATGGCGGCTGTGTCGACAGCAGTGATCTGCCTGTACCAGCTTCCCCTGGAGGCGGCGGTCTATCTGGCAGTTCTGTGGCTGGGAGCAGGAGCTGCCGTTTTTTATACGGTTATGCCTGTTACAGACAGAAGGTGCAGAACTTAATCCTGGTGGAAAAAGCTCCGGAGATTAATCTGGACCGGCTGGGCGAGACCACCGATGAGGTGGAGCTTCTTTACAGGGATATCATCCGGAAACTGGACGGCATGCGGATGGGTGCGGAGACAGAACGGCAGCGTTCTCTGGAAGAAATGACCGATTACTACACTATGTGGGCACATCAGATCAAGACGCCGATCTTTGCTCTACGCCTGCTGCTTCGGGAGGAGCCGGAGGAGAACCGGGAGTCCCTGGCACAGCTTTTTCGCATTGAACAGTATGTGGAGATGGTGCTGGGCTACCTTCGCACGGAGGACATGTCCGCCGATCTGAAGCTGACCCGATGCTCGCTGGATCGGATCATCCGGGAGCAGATCCATAAATACGCAGGGATCTTTGTGTCAAAAAAGCTTTCGTTATCATATGAGGGGACAGATGCGATCGTTCTTACCGATGAAAAATGGCTTGGTTTTGTCATTGGACAGATTCTTTCCAATGCGTTGAAATATACAAGAACGGGCGGCATTGAAATCTGGCTGGAGGATGAGCGTGGAAACAGGGTATCTGAGAATCCAAATTTGAAGCAGAATACGGCCCCGGGGATTTGTAATACGGCCCCGGCAACTCTGGTCATCGCAGACTCCGGCATCGGAATCCAGCCGGAGGATCTTCCGCGCATCTTCGAAAAAGGCTACACAGGCGTCAATGGACGGGAGGACAACCGTGCTACCGGGATCGGTCTGTATTTAAGCCGGAAGATCCTGAGAAAACTGGGTCACGAGATCACTGTGGATTCCCAGGTGGATAAAGGCACGGAAGTTCGGATGAGCCTGTGGAAAAAAGATCTGGAGATGTATTAACCTTACACAAATGTAAGCTTCCTCCGTAAAATGTAAGCCACTTCGATGGCAGCCGCCGGAGAATTTTCTTATACTGAAACCATAACATAGCGTTTCGGGTAATTCTTACATCAGGTTCGATCGCTTTAGAACATGATGCACGACTCCCTGGATCGCTGTAAATACAGATAAGAAAGGAATTAGCGTATGGCATTACTGGAAGTAACAAATGTAAAAAAGATATACAGCACCCGCTTCGGCGGAAATAAAGTGCAGGCACTTTTCAATGTGACATTTTCGGTGGAAGAAGGAGAATATGTGGCGATCATGGGAGAGTCCGGTTCCGGAAAAACAACACTTCTGAATATTCTGGCAGCCCTGGACCGCCCCACATCCGGCGAAGTGCTTCTGGAAGGAAAAAGCATTACTCACCTGACAGAAAAAGAAATTTCCGCATTCCGTCGGAAGAACTTAGGCTTCGTGTTCCAGGATTTCAATCTTCTGGACACCTTCAGCCTCCGGGACAATATTTATCTTCCTCTCGTGCTGGCAGGGGAAGATTATCAGGAGATGGAGCAGAAGATCCGTCCCATTGCAAAAGCCCTTCACATCAACCAGCTTCTGGAAAAATTCCCCTACGAGGTTTCCGGCGGACAGAAGCAGAGAGCAGCAGTTGCAAGGGCACTGATCACAGATCCGAAGCTGATCCTTGCGGACGAACCGACCGGAGCCCTGGATTCCCGTGCAGCCTCCGATCTTCTTTCCATGTTCAATGAGGTAAATCGGGAAGGCCAGACCATTCTCATGGTAACTCACAGCGCGCAGGCCGCCAGCCACGCATCCAGAGTACTTTTTATCAAGGATGGCGAAGTGTTCCACCAGATCTACCGTGGCACAAAAACAAGACAGGAAATGTACCAGATGATTGCAGATACCCTGACGATCCTTACGACAGGCGGTGAGACCTATGCGTAAAGGAATGTTTGGAAAACTGGCAGTGCAGAACATCCGGAATAACCGGAGCACCTATGTTCCCTATATGCTTACCTGCATTTTCTGCATTGCCATGATGTATATGATGGAATTTCTGCGGGACTGTCCCACATTGGAGAAAGCAGTGCCCCAGGCAGCAGAAGTGAGGATGATCGTAGGAACCGGTGAAGTGGTTGTTGGAATTTTCTGCGTTATCTTTCTGATCTACAGCAACAGTTTTCTCATGAAACACAGACAGAAAGAAATCGGGCTTTACAACATTCTGGGACTGGAAAAAGGCCATATCGGAAAAGTGATGTTTCTGGAAACAAGCATGACTTCGCTGCTTTCTCTGACGGCAGGGATCGGGATTGGCATCCTTGGAAGCAAGCTCTCCCTGCTTTTGCTTTTCCGTTTTCTTCATGTTCCGGCAGTGCTGGGATTTTATGTTTCCATTACAGGAATCCTGTTTTGCATCGCAGGATTTGGAGGGATTTTTCTTGTTATTCTGGCACTGAATCTTACCAGAGTAAGGATGAATAACCCCATAGAACTTCTGAGAGGCGGAAACACAGGAGAGAAGGAGCCCCGGGCAAAATGGCTCATGGCACTTCTGGGGATGATTTCTCTTGGAGTGGGATATTATCTGGCAGTAACCACGGAATCCCCAATCCAGGCAATTTTCATTTTTCTTCTGGCAGTAATTTTGGTTATGGCAGGAACGTATCTTCTTTTTACCGCAGGAAGCATTGTAATCCTGAAACTTTTGCGAAAGAACAAAAAGTTCTACTATAAAACTGGCAACTTTATCAGTGTCTCCGGCATGATCTATCGTATGAAACAAAATGCGGCAGGCCTGGCCAGCATCTGTATTTTAAGTACAGGAGTGCTCCTGCTTCTTTCTATGACTGTGTCGCTGTATTTTGGAATGGGTGACATCATGGTGAACCGGTATCCTTTTGATACGGATGCCAGGATTTCGGGCATCAGCCAGGAACAGAGTGAACAGATTCAGAAAGTTTTTGCACAGGCAATCAAAAATGATCAGGTGCCGGCAGAAAAAACAGTGGACGAAACTTATCTCGAGATCGGCTGCAGGCAGGAAAAAAACGGTATTATGATCGGACAGGCTTACAGTTACTCAGAAGCTGGAAAATCCGTAGATCTGTATACGATCCGTCAGTCTGAGTATGAGAAACTTACCGGTGAAAAAACAGATCTTCACGACGGCGAGATCTTTGCCTGGTATCCGTCTGAAAAGGAAAAAGACATATTAAAAATTGATGACCGGGATTTTGCAGTAAAAAAATGGCTGGAAAAAGCACCTTTAAGTGCCATGAACAATCTGGTATCCAATATGGCGGCAATTGTTGTGACGGATTCCGATTTCGAGTATATTGACGGGCTTCGGACAAAGATGTATGAAGGTCTTGATGCCTACGAGGCTGGAAAAGATCTCACAGTTCATTTGGGTGTAGATATCCGTGGCAGCGGGGAGGAAAAGATCCGGTATGGCCAGGCTGTTTATCAGGCACTGAAAGATTACTGCAGAAGCGGTGGCTTTTCAGAGAATACCATCGTGATCGGTGGTGTCCGCCAGAGTGAGTACGAAACGTATTATGTAGATAATGGAACGACCCTGTTTATTGGAATCTTTTTGGGAGCACTGTTCCTTATGGGAACGGCGATGATCATTTACTACAAACAGATCTCAGAGGGCTACGAAGATCAGGGAAGGTTCCAGATCATGCAGAAAGTAGGTATGAGCCGCAGAGAGGTGAAAGGAGCTATCCGCAGACAGATCCTTCTGGTATTTTTTATCCCGCTTGTGATGGCAATGGTGCATATTTCCATGGCATTTCCGCTGATCCGCCGGCTCCTGCTGCTGTTCGGAATGGCCAATACAAAATTGTACGTGGGCTGCACTGCGGGAACGGTTCTGGCCTTTGCGCTGGTCTATGGACTGATCTACTCCATGACAGCCAGATCTTACTATAAAATAGTGGAAAAAGCATAAAATCGGTGAAAAAGCACAGCTGTGTTTGCTGTGAAGTATTGAAGTTTTGATATGGCAATGCTACAATAAAGGGGCGTGTCAGGAAGCAGAAAAGTTTCCGGACACGCTCTTATTTACATGTACAACGAACTATAGCGATGCACTAATTTATTGGATCGCTGTAAGACGAGACGCTGGTGATCGCTGCACAGATCGGAGAAGCCTGCAAAGGTGCTTTTCATAGTTGCGTTTTATAACGGAATGTACATACAATGGAGGAAATCGATGAAAAGAGAAGTTTCAGAAAAGGTATGAAGGATGGAGTTCCCATCGGCTCTTGGATATTTTGCGGTATCCTTTACCTTTGGCATGATGGCTGTTGCCGGCGGCTTGAGTATCTGGCAGGCAGCTCTGATCTCCCTGACCAACCTGACATCGGCCGGTCAGTTTGCGGGACTGGACATTATTTTTGCGGGAGGCTCCATGTGGAGATGGCAATGACCCAGCTGATCATCAACCTGAGATACTGCCTGATGTCATTTTCCCTGTCCCAGAAATTCCGGCGTGAGGAGTCCGGTATCCTGAAATACATCGCTGCTTTTGGTATCACCGATGAAATTTTCGGGATCAGTGCGGCCCAGGAGGGAAAGGTCAGCGTATTTTATAATTACGGAGCCATGTGCGTGGCAATTCCCGGATGGACTCTTGGAACTCTGGCAGGAGGAATCTCCGGAAGCCTTTTGCCGGATTTTATGCTTAGTGCGTTGAGCGTTGCCATTTACGGAATGTTCCTGGCCATCATCATCCCGCCGTCCAAAAAGAGCAGACCGGTTCTTGGGGTGGTTGTGGCATCCATGGCAGTCAGTACTGTTTTTGCGGTGACACCGGTGTTAAAACAGGTATCATCCGGATTTATGATCATTATCACAACACTTCTGGTAGCAGGCCTGGCGGCTTATTTCTGCCCGCTGGAAGAGAAAGGGGAAGCCGTTCATGAGTCATAATGTATATCTCTATATCCTAGTGATGGCAATTGTTACCTATCTCATCCGTATGCTGCCCCTTGCTCTTGCAAAAAAAGAGATCAGAAGCCCGTTTATCAAGTCCTTTCTGTATTATGTGCCATATGCCTGTCTGGCAGCCATGACCTTCCCGGCCATCCTGAAGGCCACAGACAGCATCATCTCCGGTGCAGCAGGTTTCCTGGTAGCACTTATTGCTGCATATAAGGAAAAAAGCCTGATCACAGTAGCCCTGCTGGCGTGTGCGGCGGTGTTTATCGTGGAGAGGGTTCTGGTATTTATCTGAAAAGTATAATATGCAGGAGGGAGCTTCGAAAAGCTCCCTCCTTTTTCATTTATTCACCTAAAAATCCAAGATCGATCTCTCCGTCAAACACCGTAGTTGCAGGTCCTGTCATATATACAAGGTTTTCATCTCTTTCCCAGGAGATGTTTAAGTCTCCGCCAAGAAGCTGTACAGTAACCGGTTTGCTGCCGTCAACCTTGTCATTGAGGATGGAAGCTACCGTAACTGCGCAGGCGCCTGTGCCGCAGGCAAGGGTTTCTCCGGAGCCACGCTCCCATACACGCATCTTTACGGTGTGGCGGTCGATCACCTGAACAAACTCAGTGTTGACTCTGTCCGGGAAGCATACGTGATTTTCAAAGGACGGGCCGATCTTTTCCAGGTCAAGGCTGTTCACATCGTCTACGTAGATGATGGCATGAGGATTACCCATGGAAACTGCGGTCATGTGATATTCTTTTCCGTCGACGGTGATGGGAGCGTCGATCACCTGCTCGGTTTTGGCAACCACCGGGATCTCTTTTGCAGTGAGGATCGGGGAGCCCATGTTGACTTTTACCATGGAGGCCTTGCCGTCGCGGATAGTAAGATCCACATATTTGATACCGCTTCTTGTGGCGATGCTTAAAGAAGTTTTGTCCACAATGCCGTGGTCATAGACATATTTGGCAACGCAGCGGATACCGTTTCCGCACATGGCACCCTGAGAGCCGTCCAGGTTGTACATATCCATCTCGCAGTCTGCAATCTCAGACGGGCGGATCAGGATCAGCCCATCGGAACCAATGCCAAAATGACGGTCGCTGACAAATTTTGCCACTGCGGCCGGATCCTTAACAGTCTCCTCAAAACAGTTTACATATACATAATCGTTTCCAATGCCGTGCATTTTCGTGAATTTCATAATAGTAACCTCCTCTTGTTTATGAATAGTATACTTGTTTTTTCTGTTGGAGCACAAGCCCCCATGAACACGCAGGTTTTTTCCATTTTGTTGCCTTTAATAGTATAGTATATTGGACAATTGTTATTGAAAAGTGAATTTTCCCTGTGAAATTCCCATAAATTACAGGTGGATTTTCGGATTTATGGGTTTTATATGCTTGCATTTTGTCAGAAACATGGTATCATAAAACAAAGTAATATGCATGGAGATGTATAATTATGCTGTACATTACGAATTGGACTGACAGAAGCAGAGAGACAGTTAACGTAAAGTACATAGAATTCAGGAGGAAGAAAAAATGAAGAGAAAATTTATGGCACTTGCACTTGCAGCAGCTATGACAGTTTCTATGACATCCGCTGTTTTTGCAGCAGATGAGATCAAGAGCGCAGATGATCTGGAGGGTAAGAAGATCGGTGTTCAGCTTGGAACAACCGGTGATGCAGACGCTACAGAGGTTAAAGACGCAACAGTAGAGAGATACAACAAAGGTAATGACGCTGTTATGGCTTTGAAACAGGGTAAGATTGACTGCGTAGTGATCGACAGCGAGCCTGCCAAGAAATTTGTTGAGAAAAACGATGATCTTGAGATCGTTGAGGATATTTTTGATAAAGAGGAGTATGCAATCTGTCTTTCCAAAGATAATGCAGACCTTACCAAAGAGTTTAACGAGGCTCTGAAGGCTCTGAAGGATGACGGAACTCTGGATTCCATCAGAGATAACTATATCGGTGATGATGCAGGTAAGACACCATATGAGACTCCTAAGGATGCAGATCACTCCAAGGGAACTCTTACCATGGCAACAAACGCAACCTTCCAGCCATACGAATACTATGACGGAGATAAGATCGTAGGTATTGATGTTGATATCGCTCAGGCTGTCTGCGACAAGCTTGGATATGAGCTGAAGGTCGAGGATATGGAGTTTGATGCGATCGTAAATTCTGTTAAATCCGGAAAAGCTGATTTTGGTGCTGCAGGAATGACAGTAACAGAGGATCGTAAAAAGAGCGTTGATTTCACTGATCCGTACACAACTGCAGAGCAGGTTGTTATTGTAAAGAAATAATTTTGCACAGAGAAATCAGAGGATTCTGAACGGATAAGCTGAGAAACAGATATTCGTTGCAGGGTTCAGTAGCGAATGATCAGGTTCCGGATATCCGGGTATGTTTTCCGGATTTCGGAACCTGTAGTTTTGGAAAGGGTGGAAATTTTGAGTCTTATTGAACAGTTTCAGTTTAACTTTCTGGACGACAATCGCTGGCAGTTCATTTTGTCCGGTCTGAAAAATACCATCATCATTACTTTTTTTGCTGTACTTCTTGGTATTTTTCTGGGATTTGTCATTGCTATTGTCCGTTCTACACATGATAAGACAGGTAAGCTTAAGATCCTTAATGTGATCTGTCGTGTTTATCTGACGGTGATCCGTGGCACACCAACGATGGTACAGCTGCTGATCGTATTTTATGTTATTTTTGCAACCATAGATCCGGGTAAGATAGTCGTTGCCATTATCGCCTTTGGTATGAACTCTGCTGCATACGTGGCTGAGATCGTCCGTTCTGGTATCATGTCTATTGATCAGGGACAGTTTGAGGCAGGACGGAGCCTGGGTCTTAACTATACACAGACTATGATCAAGATCATTCTTCCGCAGGCGGTCAAGAACATCCTGCCGGCCCTTGGAAACGAGCTGATCGTACTTTTGAAGGAGACATCCATCAGTGGTTATATCGGACTTATGGATCTGACCCGTGGCGGAGACATTATCCGAAGCCAGACCTACAGTGCACTGTTCCCGCTGCTGGTAGTAGCTGCGATCTATCTTGTGATCGTTTGTTTTCTTACCTATCTGGTAGGAAGACTTGAAAGGAGGCTGAGAACCAATGAGCGTAAGTAATGAAGTGCTTCTGGATGTACAGGGACTTGAAAAGGCCTATGGCGGCAATCAGGTTCTCAACGGGATCACCACACAGATCCGCAGAGGTGAAGTAGTAGCCATTATCGGACCATCCGGCTGTGGTAAATCTACATTCCTCCGTTCCCTGAATCTCCTTGAGGAGCCGACCGGGGGAAAAATCCTCTTTGAGGGGACCGACATCACAGATTCCAAGGTGGATATCAACCGTCATCGTCAGAAGATCGGAATGGTATTCCAGCAGTTCAATCTGTTTCCACATAAGACAGTAAAAGAGAACATCATGCTCGCACCGGTGACACTGAATCTTATGAGTAAGGAAGAGGCTGAAAAAACGGCACTGGAGCTTCTGAAGCGAGTAGGTCTTCCGGATAAGGCAGATTCCTATCCGGACATGCTTTCCGGCGGTCAGAAGCAGCGTATCGCCATTGCAAGATCTCTTGCCATGAACCCGGACGTGATGCTGTTTGATGAGCCTACATCTGCTCTTGATCCGGAGATGGTAGGAGAGGTCCTGGAATTGATGCAGGAGCTTGCAAGATCCGGCATGACCATGGTTGTGGTAACTCATGAGATGGGCTTTGCCCGCGAGGTGGCAACCAGAGTCCTCTTCATTGATGAAGGAAAGATCCAGGAAGAAAATTCTCCTAAGGAATTCTTTGCAAATCCAAAGAATAAAAGACTTCGAGAGTTTCTTTCAAAGACATTATAATGACATTCATTATAATGACATTATAAATATAAGAATATTAAAAACGGATGACTTTATCCTCCTATGGAAATTGCTGCAGGAGATAAAGCATCGTTTTTTGTAGTGCTAGTTGCAAAAAAATCTTTTTTCTTTCCGCTGCTCAGTGGATTTCTTCACCGGCAGTTTTCTGTGCGGCTTTTATTTCGTTGTAACAGTATTTGATGATAGATTTTCTGGTTATGATCCGATGAAGGAGCCCTGGTCATCTACCACCGGTACGAAGTTCTGATTAATGGCGCGATCCAGGAGATCTTCCATATTGGAATCTGCATGGACCGGTTTGTAGGTGGCACGGCGTGGAATCGCCATGATTGGGATTCCCTCTGTTTCCTTGATGTCGTGGATATCTGCACGGCGCATGCCCCAGAGGAGATCTCCCTCTGAGATGGTGCCGAGATATTTGCCGTCCATGGTGAGGATAGGAATGCGAGGATGTGACTTGTCGGTGCGTCCATTTTTCGAGGGTCTGGCGAAGAGTTTCATCCTCAAAGATGTAGGCTACTTCGCTTTTAGGAATCAGAAAAACAGAATGTTCACGTTATTACCTCATTTCCGCAAAAATTATAAATAAATCTGTAAGCTGTTTTTAGAGAAGCTGAAGTCCGTGTGTCTCTGCAACATCTGTGATCTCCTTCGGCCAGAGAGAGACATGTACTTCTCCGATGTGTGCTTTACGAAGGAAGAACATACAGATCCTGGACTGTCCGATACCACCGCCGATGGTGTACGGAAGCTCTTTGTTCAGGATAGCTTTCTGGAATGGAAGTTCTCTTCGGTCATCACAGCCTGCTTCGGTGAGCTGGCGGTCAAGTGCGTCCTCGTCAACACGGATTCCCATTGATGAAAGCTCAAGGGCAATGTCAAGTACCGGATAGTACACGAGGATATCACCGTTCAGTTCCCAGTCATCATAGTCCGGGGCACGTCCGTCGTGGCGTTCGCCGTTGGTGAGGGTTTTGCCGACTTTCATAAGGAAGACAGCGCCTTTTTCACGGGTGATCCGATATTCACGTTCCTTCGGTGTGCAGTCCGGATACATGTCAAGAAGCTCCTGAGTTGTGATAAAGAAGATATCCTTTGGAAGGATCTCCTCGATGTAGTCATATTGTACAGCCATGTATTTCTCGGTTTTACGAAGGACACTGTAAATGGTGCGTACGGTTTCCTTGAGAGTTTCAATGGAACGCTCTTCTTTGGAGATGATCTTTTCCCAGTCCCACTGGTCTACGTAAACGGAGTGGATATTGTCCAGATCTTCATCCCGGCGGATTGCTATCATATCTGTGTAAAGACCTTCTCCGTGAGAAAATCCGTATTTTTTCAGTGCGTAGCGTTTCCATTTGGCAAGGGAGTGTACGATCTCGGCGTTGCTTCCTTCGATAGATTTGATATCAAAACTTACCGGGCGTTCTACACCATTAAGGTTGTCATTAAGGCCGGATTCCGGGGCTACAAATGTTGGGGCGGATACTCGGAGAAGGTTCAGCTTCTGTGAGAGTGTCTGCTGGAAGAAATCTTTTACTGTTTTGATCGCAATCTGTGTGTCATGGAGGTTCAGGTCTGCATGATAGGTTGCGGGAATCGTGATTGTATTCATTATCGGCTCCTCCTGATGATTTTTAGGCTTATTGCTCTGTGGGGTATTATAGCAGAAAATGGGTGGAGTGGCAATATAATGAGAGGGGAAGTCTTTTGGGGTATCGTAGAAAAATGCTGGGTATTAAATGCTTGGTGTGATATACTGAAAAAAGAATGCTTATGTTTACGACGGAAATATAAATATCCGTTTTGACGGATAGAATGGAGGGAGCTTATGGCAGGTCAAAGGTGTCAGGTTTGTGGGGGTAAGGTTGTAAATGGCAGGTGTTCATTATGTGGGATGCCTTACAGAAATGATGAGGTGTTATATCATCTGAATGAGCCCCGGGAGGTACATTATAAACATGCTTCCGCCAAAGTGCGGGATATGATGCGGCGGTATGGACAGGATGCTGATCAAACAACACAACATAACGGAAACGTAAACCGGAATACAAACGTAAACCGGAATACAAACGTAAACCGGAATACAAACGTGAACCGGAATACAAATGTGAACCGGAATACGAATGCAAGCCGCAATACAGATTTGAATCGGAATTCAGCCGGAAGCCGGAATACAGGTGCAGCAGCCGGACGTAAGACTGCAGCGGCAGTTAATACCAGGAATAAAACAACGGTGGGCAGAAATCGTGCAGAAGTTTTAGAACAGGGAAAAAAACAGCAAAAAAAAGATCAGAAAAGCAGCGGGGCAGGCTGGATCATATGGTTTATAGTGACACTGGCCATTCTGCTTCCAAAATTATGGGATTTTCTTGCAGACTGGATCGGAACAAATTTGTGAGAATATTTCTGCAGTGAGATCAGGCAGTGCTAAGTGTCTGTATTTTCGTGTATACAGAAATATCCCTTTTCTTTTCTCCTCAGCTGTGTTTATACTCATGCCTAGCACAACATATAGATGAAAAACAATATATAGAAGATATAGGTACTATATATAGTATTTTGCATAGCGACTTATATATAGCACAGGGAGGGATGAGCAATGTTATATGTGATCAAGAAAGACGGGACAAGAGAGGAGTTTAATCCGCAGAAGATCGTGGCTGCCGTGAACAAATCCGCAGAGCGTATTCTTTATACTTTTTCAGACGAGGAGAAGGATTTTATCTGCCGTTTTGCCCAGGAGCATGCGGATTCCCTTGGAAAGAATGAGATTGAGATCCAGGAGATGCACAATATCGTGGAGGGGGCTCTGGAGCGTGTGAATCCGGCAGTTGCCAAGAGCTACCGTGATTATCGGAATTACAAGCTGGATTTTATCCATATGATGGATGATGTCTATACCAAGAGTCAGGCAATCCGTTATATCGGTGATAAAAGTAATGCCAATACAGACAGCGCCCTTGTTGCCACGAAACGAAGCCTGATCTTTAATGAGCTGAACAAGGAACTCTATCGGAAGTTTTTTATGAACCGTAATGAGCTTCAGGCATGTAAGGACGGCTACATTTATATTCATGACCAGTCTGCACGTCTGGATACCATGAATTGCTGTCTGTTCGATGTGGCAGCTGTTTTAAGTGGCGGTTTTGAGATGGGTAATGTCTGGTATAACGAGCCGAAGACTCTGGATACAGCCTTTGATGTTATGGGGGATATCATTCTCAGTACAGCAGCACAGCAGTATGGTGGCTTTACAGTGCCGGAGGTTGATAAGATCCTGGCACCGTATGCAAAGAAAAGCTATGATAAATATATTTCCGAATTTATGAAATACTCGGATGAGAGCTGGAGTGGCCGCGAGGAGCGAGCTATTGAATATGCTCTTGATAAGGTCCGCAGGGATTATGACCAGGGATGGCAGGGAATTGAGTACAAGCTGAATACCGTCGGTTCTTCCAGAGGAGATTATCCGTTTGTTACGGTGACACTTGGTCTCGGAACCGAGCAGTTTGAGAAGATGTGCACGATTTCCCTTCTTGAGGTCCATCAGGGAGGACAGGGTAAGGCCGGACACAAGAAACCGGTACTTTTCCCGAAGATCGTATTCCTTTATGACAAAGAGATCCATGGTCCAGGAAAGTGCTGTGAGGATATTTTTGAGGCTGGTGTGGAGTGTTCCTCCAAAACCATGTATCCGGACTGGCTGTCTATGTCCGGCGCAGGCTATATTTCCAGTATGTACAGGAAATACAAGAAGGTCATCAGCGATGGGATGCCGTGCTTTCTTAAGTCCGTGGTATGAGCGTGGCGGTATGGAGCCGGCGGATGAGAATGATACGCCTGTTTTTGTGGGACGTTTTAACATTGGTGCGGTAAGTCTTCATCTTCCGATGATACTTGCCAAGGCCAGAGCAGAGAGCAGAGATTTCTATGAGGTTCTGGATTTCTATCTGGAAATGATCCGTAACCTGCATATCCGCACTTACGAATATCTGGGACAGATGCGTGCATCCACCAACCCGCTTGCATACTGTGAAGGCGGTTTCTACGGCGGACATCTGAAACCGAATGAAAAGATTGGCAAGATCCTGAAGCCTATGACAGCTTCCTTCGGTATCACAGCGTTAAATGAGCTTCAGGAACTTTACAATGGCAAATCCATTGCCGAGGATGGGGCGTTTGCTCTGGAGGTCCTGAAATATATCAATGACAAGGTAAATCAGTACAAGAAGGAAGATGGTTATCTTTATGCGATCTACGGAACACCGGCAGAGAGTCTTTGTGGCCTGCAGGTAGAGCAGTTCCGTAAGATGTATGGAATCATTGAGGGCGTTTCTGACAGACCATATGTGAGCAACAGCTTCCACTGCCATGTAACAGAGGATGTGACTCCGATCGAGAAACAGGATCTGGAGGGACGTTTCTGGGAACTCTGCAATGGAGGTAAGATTCAGTATGTACGTTATCCGATCGGCTACAATAAGGAAGCTATCCGTACACTGATCCGCAGAGCCATGGATCTGGGATATTATGAGGGAGTGAACCTTTCTCTTGCATACTGTGACGATTGTGGTCATGAGGAACTGGAGATGGATGTATGCCCTGTCTGCGGTTCCAGAAATCTGACCAAGATCGACCGTATGAACGGATATCTTTCCTACAGCCGTGTCCATGGAGATACCCGCCTGAATGAGGCGAAGATGGCTGAGATCGCTGAGCGAAAATCTATGTAAATACTGGCTGCCCGATCAACTGTGTAACAGTGATCGGATGTAGAGCCAGACAGTATAAAAATATCCCGCAGAGCTGCCGGTAAGACCAGCAGCCGTCTGCGGGATATTTTTATGTAAAGTGAAATTTTATAGTTCACTTTGTATTCTGAGTCCGTAAAATGATTATTTAATGATAGTTCCAGTCTTCTCACGGTAGCCGTCTTTTGCATGGGCCATGTCTGTGATGATGGTACGGCGTCCGGTTCCCTTCTCCACGAAGGAAACACCTGCTTCGATTTTAGGAAGCATGGAGCCTGCCGCAAACTGTTTGCCGGCAATATATTTCTTGGCATCTTCTGTGGAAATAGTATCCAGATAAGATTCATGATCCGTATTATGGTCAAGGCTTACTTTCTCGACGCTTGTAAGGATCATCAGAGTGTCAGCGTTCAGTTCTTCTGCAAGAAGTCCTGCTGCCAGGTCTTTCTCGATGATGGCGCTGGCACCATTCAGCTGAGTTCCCTGCTCAAGAACCGGGATTCCGCCACCGCCTGCGGCAATGACGATCTGCTCTGCTGCAGAGAGGACCTTTACGGTTTCAATCTCTACGATCTTCTGTGGCTTCGGTGCTGCAAGGATACGTCTGTACTGACCCTCGCCCACCTTTGTGACAAAGTTTCCTTTTTCTTCTTCAGCCTCGGCCTCTTCTGCGTTAAGAACACGTCCAATGATCTTCTCCGGCTCTGCAAATGCTTCATCGTATGGATCGATGACAACCTGTGTCAGAACTGTGCTGACCGGTTTGTAGATCCCTCTGGAGATAAGCTCAGCACGGATGGCGTTCTGAAGGTCATAGCCGATATAACCCTGGCTCATGGCGGAACATACGGACATTGGTGCAAATGTATAATCAGGATGTGCCTTACCG
>ENA-OQIO01000857-OQIO01000857.1-human-gut-metagenome-genome-assembly--contig:-NODE-857-length-15714-cov-6.542824_pt1 | contig 15714 bp, 20 predicted proteins | sample MGYA00242573_ERZ504737 | MGnify/ENA primary metagenome ERZ504737 (study PRJEB26092, sample SAMD00036203) | human gut metagenome | host: Homo sapiens | study: EMG produced TPA metagenomics assembly of...
CGCGATCGCCGCCACGGCCACCGCGGTGGCCGCAACGGTGGCGGCTTCCGCGGCAACCGTTTTTAGTTACGGCGTTTTACCAAACGCCGTAACGGGCCGACGCTGCGCGGGCCGCATTTGGACAATCTGACGTTCAACTTCAAGGGCGCGACCAGAAGGTCAGCGCCCTTTCGTTTCACGCCACCTTGTCACAAATGCGACTCGCTCGCTGACTTATGCTCAACCTATGGCGTCATCTCGCCCCAAAAGGGCCTCCCTCGCTCTGGCGGGTTTTCGCTGTCGGTACCAAAATATCGGCGTTGCCTTGATCCAAACCTACCAAAAGGGGGACAAGTTTATTTTGGTCGGTTTTATCTGGCAAACGTGGCCGTCTATCGCAATGTAGTCGTTGGGAACGTTTTTGTTTGACTAGTCGTTTAAGAACATCCCCAACGACTACATAGCATGAGAGTGGAAATCTACGCTCGTTCGTTTTTGCCTACATTTGGAGGAAGAGCTCGTGGAGGCGGGTATCCTCGTCGAGTTCGGGGTGGAAGGTGACGCCGAGCTGATTGTCTTGACGGGCGGCGACGATGCGGCCATCGACTTTGGCTAGGGCCTCAGTGTCGCCGTGCACTTCGACGATGCGGGGCGCGCGGATAAACGTCAGCGGCACTTCATCGTCGATGCCGGCTACCTGCCCCTTGGTTCGAAAGCTGCCGAGCTGCCTGCCGTAGGCATTGCGCTCGACAAGTACATCCATGGTTGCCAAACGCGGCGTGCCCTTATCGTCATGGGCGGCAAGGTCGTGAGCCAGTAGAATCAGGCCGGCGCACGTGCCAGGACGGGCATGCCTTCAGCGATACGGGCACGAAGCTCCTCGAGCATGCCCAACTCATCAAGCAGCTTCCCTTGAACGGTAGACTCGCCGCCGGGAAGTACCAGACGGTCAAAGTCCTGCTTCAAATCAGCCGCCTGCCTCAGCTCAATACAACGTGCGCCCAGCTCAGATAGCCTTGCCTCGTGCTCGGCAAAAGCGCCTTGGACCGCCAGCACGGCGACCGTTTGGTCTGCATAATCGCTCATGTGCGATCCTTTCTGCTGGACTAGCGCCCGCGCTCCTCCATGATGATCTCGATTTCGTCGGCGTTGATGCCGACCATGGCCTCGCCCAGGTCCTCCGAAAGCTCGGCGATGAGCTTGGCATCGGTGAAGTTTGCCACGGCCTTGACGATGGCGGCGGCGCGCTTGGCGGGGTCGCCGCTCTTAAAGATGCCCGAGCCGACAAAGACGCCCTCGGCACCCAGCTGCATCATCAGCGCAGCGTCGGCGGGGGTCGCTACGCCGCCGGCGGCAAAGTTCACGACGGGAAGCTTGCCCGTGGCATGGACCTCGCGCACCAGCTCGACCGGAACCTGTAGTTGCTTGGCTGCCTCAAAGAGCTCATCGTCGCGCAGGGCAACAACGTCGCGGATCTGCTTCTGGATCTTGCGCATGTGGCGCACGGCCTGGACCACGTCGCCCGTGCCCGGCTCGCCTTGGTGCGGATCATCGTGGCGCCCTCGGCAACACGGCGCAACGCCTCGCCCAGATCGCGGGCGCCGCAGACAAACGGCACGTCAAACTGGCCTTGTCGATGTGATAGACGTCATCGGCAGGGGAAAGAACCTCGGACTCGTCGATGTAATCGATCTCGATGGCCTGCAGGACCTGCGCCTCGACAATGTGCCCGATGCGGCACTTGGCCATAACGGGGATGGAGACGGCCTCTTGGATGCCCTTGATCATCTTGGGATCGCTCATACGCGAGACGCCGCCTGCGGCACGGATGTCGGCCGGGATGCGCTCGAGAGCCATGACGCGCAGGCGCCTGCCTCCTCGGCGATGCGTGCCTGCTCGGGAGTGGTGACGTCCATGATGACGCCGCCCTTGAGCATCTGCGCGAGCTCGCGGTTGAGTTTGACGCGATCGGCCTTGCTGGTCTGTTCTACCATGGTTGCTCCCTTGGTTGGCATGTGCATTGCTTGACGGAACATCCTATCGGGGAGCTGGGTATGGCGAAATACTCAGTTTTCGAGATAATTACAAGGTCAGACTAATACCAGATTGAACAGCGCGATAAGGTCAGGTGACAAACACATGCTTGACTACAATTTGGAAAAACGCGGCGAAGCATCGCTCTATGAGTATGTTTACCAGCAAATTCGAGATGATATCGTAGCTGGACGCATTGCGGCGGGGGAACATCTTCCGTCTAAGCGCGCCTTTGCCAGTCATCTGGGAATCAGTGTCATTACCATCGAGAATGCATATAACCAGTTACTTGCCGAGGGCTATATTTGCTCAATGCCGCGTCGGGGCTACTACGCTTGCGAGCTTCCGGATGCACCGGTTTTGCCTTCGGCTGCGGAGGGCATCGACCGAGATGCCGTCTCCGCGGGCCCCAGCGCACATGATATCAACGGACAGGTCGAGCGATTTGATGCGCTTTCTCCTTCCGCTTTGGAGGCGGCGCGGCTTTGGCAAAGCGCGCTGCGGGCGACGCTGGCATCCGAAGACGAACGCGAAATCTTTTCGACTGCGCCGGCACAGGGCACCGCTCGGCTACGACGCGCAATTGCTCACCACCTGCGCGGGACAAGGGGTATGAATGTCGACCCCGACAACATCGTTATCGGTGCGGGCGCCCAGCTGCTCGATACCATGTTGGTTCAGTTGCTTGGAGCCGACAAGGTGTATGCCGTTGAGGATCCGGGCTATTTGCGCCTGACGCGCATCTATCAGGCCATGGGCTGCAAGTTCGACATATCCCGTTGGATGATGAGGGCGTGGTCTTGAGCACTCTGCAGAAAAGCGGGACCGATGTCCTTCATCTGATGCCGTCCCATCAGTATCCGACCGGCCTTGTGACGAGCATTGCGCGTCGCTACGCGCTGCTCAGCTGGGCCGCCGAGCGACCGGGTCGGTATCTCATCGAAGATGACTTTGATTGTGAGTTTCGCCTTGCCGGCAAACCGATTCCCGCGCTCGCGTCGATCGATGCCGCCCAGTCGGTTATCTACACCAACACGTTTTCGAAGAGCCTGTCATCGGCGTTGCGTCTAGCGTACATGGTGCTGCCCGACGAGCTAATGGAGCGGTTTAGGCGCAACCTTGGTTTTTACGCCTCGTCGGTGAGTTCTGTTGACCAGGTCGCTTTGGCTCGTTTGCTGGAATCGGGTGATTACGAGCGACATGTGAACCGCGTGCGCGTTCGTGCTCGCGAGGCGCGTGATGGCCTGGCGGCGCTTGTGCGGAAAGCGTTTCCGGCAGGGGAGGTTTCGATCGAGCATGCGGACGCGGGCCTTTACTGCACCGTTGCCCTGTCCGAGGACGGAGCGGGGAAGAGTTTCGCGAAGGCTCTTGCTGACGCTCGTATTTCCTATGTCAACATCGCCGATTGCCTGTGGACGGGTGATCGGGCATCGACTAAGAACGCTCCATCTCGCGTCCTCATACAATACGACGACCTGAGCCCTCAGTCGCTCATCGCTCTTCAAGAGCAGCTGCAATAAGCCCACGAAAAAGGCCCGAACCATGCGGTCCGGGCCTCATCGAGCTAGAGGTTATGTCTCAGGCGGTTGGCTTAGCCAAAGTAGCGCTTGAGCAGGCCGGCGAAAGCCTTGCCGTGGCGGGCCTCGTCGCGAGCCATCTCGTGCACGGTGTCATGGATGGCATCGAGGCCAGCGGCCTTGGCGCGCTTAGCAAGATCGGTCTTGCCGGCGGTGGCGCCGTTCTCGGCCTCAACGCGCATCTCGAGGTTCTTCTTGGTGGAGTCGGTCACGACCTCGCCCAGGAGCTCAGCGAACTTGGCGGCATGCTCCGCCTCCTCGTGGGCAGCCTTCTCCCAGTACAGGCCGATCTCGGGATAGCCCTCGCGATGAGCGACACGAGCCATGGCCAGGTACATACCGACCTCAGAGCACTCGCCCTCAAAGTTAGCGCGCAGGTCGGCAACGATGTCCTCGGAGACGCCCTCCATCTTGGCGACGCCCACGACGTGCTCGGCAGCCCACTCGAGCTGGCCTTCCTCCTGCTTCAGGAAACGAGAACCGGGAACGCCGCACTGGGGGCACTTAAAATCCTCGGGCAGCTGGTCGCCGTCGAACTCTTCCACATAACCGCAAACGGGGCAAACAAACTTCATGATTCGATCCTTTCGATCGATGGCGATTGCGCGCTCGTCCGGTCCCGTAAGGGCCCTCTCCGGACGTGCGTCTTGACGAGTTCTATTATCCATAAATGCGACCAAATGTAAAGCCTATTAGGAATGATTTTTAATAAAACAATTTTGAGATATGAAGATGTTGATTGATTAACGATTGGCGGGCCGTCTGCGATCTCCGCTGAGTACAATCGGTCGAGCAAATGTTGACCTATCAACAAATAAGGGAGTTTCCTTTATGCATCTAGCCAGTCGTGCCTGGTGCCGAACATATCAGACGGTTTTTCGCATTGCATTGCCGATCCTGCCCTATACCGAGCCGCGCATTTTGGAGCATGCCGAGGATGTGCCCGCGGTGCTTCAAAAGCGCTCGATCCAGAAGGTCCTTATCGTGACAGACCCTGGTATTGCACGTTTGGGGCTCACGGCATCACTCGAGCGTGCGCTTACGGCTCAGGGGATTGGCGTTACGGTCTATGCCGAAACGCGTATGAACCCCACGGTCTCAAACGTGGAGGAAGCGGCGTCCCTGTATCGAGAGAGCGCCTGCCAGGCCATTATCGGCTTTGGCGGTGGCTCGGCCATGGACTGTGCCAAGGGCGTGGGAGCACGCATCGCGCAGCCAAACAAGCCCATCAACAAGATGCGCGGGCTGCTGCGGATTCATCGTCGCCTGCCGCTGCTCATCGCCGTTCCCACCACGGCAGGCACGGGAAGCGAGGTTACGCTTGCGGCGGTAATTACCATGATGAGACGCACTACAAGTACCCCATTAACGACTTTGTGCTTATCCCGCGCCTTGCGGTGCACGACCCCGAGTTACGCGCGGCCTGCCCGCCTCCATTACGGGGCAGACGGGCATGGACGCCCTGACGCATGCTGTCGAGGCCTTTATCGGGCGAAGCACCACGCCCTATACGCGCAAGATGGCGCGACAGGCGGTTCAGCTCATCCACGACAATTTGCTCGAGGCCTATGAGCATGGCGACAACATGCGTGCACGTCGCAATATGCTTTCGGCGGCGTATAAGGCGGGTGTTGCGTTTACCCGCTCCTATGTCGGATATGTGCATGCCATCGCGCACAGTCTGGGCGGCCGATACGGAATTCCGCACGGTTTGGCCAACGCGATCATCCTGCCGCACATGCTTCGCGCTTATGGTGACGCCGCCGCCCCCAAGCTTGCCGACCTCGCTCGCATGGCGGGCATTGCGCCGGCTACCGCACAGGATAGTCTTGCGGCCGAGGCCTTTATCGATTGGGTCGACCGCATGAACGGGGCCCTGGGAATCCCCAAATATGTCTCAGGTATTCGCCGCTCCGACATTCCTGAGATGGCGGCGCATGCCGATGCCGAGGCAATCCCCTGTACCCCGTTCCGCTTTTGATGGACCGCTTGGAGCTCGAGCATATGTACGAAGTCGTTGCAGGTGGTATGTTTGAGGGCGAGAACTAGGAGGGTCCATGAACACCGGGGAAATTGCGCGCATCGTCGGCGATCAGCGCACCTACTTTAAGACGCACGCTACGTTTGATGTCGATGCTCGACGTCGCGCGCTCGTGAGTTTACGCGATGCGGTCCGGGCGCACGAGGCCGATATTGCCCATGCGCTCAAGACCGATTTGGGAAAGTCGCATGACGAGGCATATATGTGCGAGATCGGCACGTCGCTTTCGAGATTCGTCATCAGATTGCTCACGTGGTTCGATGGAGTCGTCCGCGCCTGCGTCCGTGCGATCTTGCCAACGCCGTGAGTGTGTGCAAAACGCAAGCCGTGCCCTATGGCGTCACGCTCATCATGGCGCCCTGGAACTACCCGTTTTTGCTGACGCTCGAGCCGCTCGCTGGCGCCCTTGCCGCAGGCAATACCGTCGTCATCAAGCCGAGTGCATATGCTCCGGCATCGAGCGCGGTGCTCAAGCAAATCTGTGAAGAGGCATTTGATCCGCGTCTGGTGACGGTTGTCGAGGGCGGGCGCGCCGAGAACGAAGCGTTGCTCGATGAGTGCTGGGACAAGATTTTCTTTACCGGTAGCGTTCCGGTCGGCAAACTCGTCATGGAGCGCGCAAGTAAAAACCTTGCGCCCGTGACGCTTGAGCTGGGCGGAAAGAGTCCCTGCATCGTGGATGCGACGGCAAACTTGAAGGTTGCGGCACGGCGTATCGCCTTTGGTAAATGGCTCAACGTGGGGCAGACCTGCGTGGCGCCCGACTACCTGCTGGTCGATACGAGCGTGCACGACGAGCTGCTGGGCCTCATCAAGGAAGAGGTCCGTCGCATGTTTGGCGAGCACCCGCTCGATAACGAGGATTACGGGCATATCGTCAACGCCAAACATTTTGCGCGCGTGCGTGGGCTGATCGATCCCGATAAGGTCGTGCTTGGAGGTGTCACGCGCGAGGCTTCGCTCAAGATCGAGCCGACGATTTTGGATGGCGTGGCCCCCGATGACGCGTGATGCAGGAGGAGATCTTCGGCCCCATCTTGCCGGTACTGACGTTTGAGAACTTAGACGAGGCCGAAACGTTTATTACGGATCGTCCGACGCCGCTGGCCCTGTATATCTTTAGCCAGGACCGCGAGGTCCAGCAGCGCTTTGTGCGCTACGTGCCCTTTGGCGGCGGCTGTGTTAACGACACCATCATGCATCTGGCTACGAGCCATATGGGCTTTGGCGGCATGGGCGCGAGCGGCATGGGGCAGTACCATGGCCGCGAGAGCTTCGATGCGTTTAGCCACAAGAAGAGCATCGTGAACAAGGCAACCTGGCTGGACGTGCCGTTTCGGTATGCGCCCTACGCAAGCTGGAAGCACAAATTCGTGCGCATGTTTGTGCATTAGGAAATGGCAGGTAATACGAACAAGTGTTCCTATTACCTGCCATTTACGTTAGACTACTGCCATGGGGTACGGATGGGCCAACTCCCTTTAGAAGGGAATTGGTATGAACGTAAGCGATGTTATTTCGTTACTGGCGTTGTTAATCGCGGCTATCGAACTCGGCCTGTTTATCGGCCGAATGAAATAGCCGCCCCCGCGTAAGCGAAGACGGCCACTTCTCACGATGTAAACGTGCACTGGAGTTGGCAAGACCCGCTGCAACGGGTGCCATCCGTGCCTCTATCTTATCTGCAAGCGCTCTGTCTCGCAAGCGTTGCGGCAACTGGGTGAAAGGCGCGAGCGGGTGAATTCGTGTCCGCACGGGCCCGTAAACTTCTCAGTAAGGTTAAGCGCCGGTTTATCCGGCCGTTAGAGGAGCTGCCATGTACGAGCCTTCACGTGTTCTTTTGTCGTTTCATATCGCAGGATTTCAGTATGCCGACGGTGCCTTGGTCCTGGGCGATCTTAAGGTCGGCGATAAGCTGACGCTGTGTGCCGAGCGCGATAATCCCCATGACCCTGAGGCGGTTGCGATCTATTACGGCAACACCAAGCTCGGCTATGTTCCGGGAAACGGGGTCGGCCCGCTATCCGTGATGATGCATTATGGACACGAGGGTGTATTTGAGGCGCGCGTGCAGCAGGTTGCCCCCGAGCGTAGCCCGTGGCACCAGGTGCGCGTTGGCCTCTACGTGGTGGATGCTCGCTAGTCGGTAAGGGAGGCTGCCATGTTTGATGACGATGGCCTGTTCGATCTGACGGATGACCCGTTTGAGTGGGATATGCTGCTCGACGATGATGAGCTGGAGCAGGACCGTAAGAAGCGGCAGGACAAGAAAACTCAGGGTGACGCTTCGAAAAAGCAAGACAAGCGCCGCCGCGGACTGTTCGGCGGGCTCTTTGGATAACCGCCGCATCGCTGCGTCTGTATACTTAGCACGAGTTGAACACGTTGCGAAATGAGGACAGAGACGATGATGTGGTTTACCGCCGACCTGCACCTGGGCGACACGAATATCCTGCACGACATGGACCGGCCATTTGGCTCGGTCGAGGAGATGAACCGCAAGATCATCGATGCCGTGAATGAGTGCGTGGCGGCGGACGACCGTCTCTATATCTTGGGAGACTTTACCTATCGTTTGCCCCTGGCGGATGCTGTGCGCCTGCGCGAGCGCATCGAATGTCAGAACGTAACGCTCATCCGTGGCAACCATGACGGTGACTGGGAAGATCCAGCTGCGCCCCAAATCTGGGAAGACGTGCGTGATTACCTGGAGATTGCTCCCGGCTATGCCAAGGGCCATCGCCTGGTGTTGAGCCATTACCCCATGCTCAGCTGGAATGGCAAGCGCGTGGCGCCATCATGCTGCACGGGCATATCCACAGCAGGGGAGACCGCACCAACGCGCGCAACTGCGATCGCGAGCGCCCCATTTATCGCTACGATGTGGGCCTCGACGCCAACGAGTACAAGCCCGTAAGCCGAGACCAGATCTTGAGCTTCTTTGGACTGTAATTCTCGAACCGTCACACAAACCGCCACAAAGGGGACAGGCACCTTTGTGGTGGTTCTGGCGCTGTTGCTATTATGGCGGCGGCGTCTTTTTTGTCCGTGCGGCGCGGTAGAGTGTAAGCGGTTGAAATTTGCGTCCATCGAGGAGCTGCTATGAACGAGATCAAGTGCCCGCATTGTGGCGAAGTTTTTAAGGTCGATGCGTCTGGCTATGCGGACATCGTCAAGCAAGTGCGCAATGCCGAGTTTTCGCGCGACCTGGATGAGCGTGTGAAGGCAGTCCAGCGCGAGGGCGAGCAGGCGCTGGAGCTTGAGCGCTCGCGTTCGACGGCTGCCTTGCAAAAGGCAGATTCTCAGCGCAACGCTCAACTTGTCGAGCAGAAGAACGCCGCGGAGCAGAAGCTGGCACAAGAGGTTGCCAAGCGCGACGCTGAGCTTGCCGAGCTGCGCGCCAAGCTCGAGGGCGCTGCCACAGAGCGCGAGAGCGCAAGTCAGCGCGCGGCGGTTGAGGCCCGTGCCGATGCTCAAAAGGAAAACGCCGAGCTTCAGCGAGAAATCGACAATTTGCGTGCGCAGCTGGAGCGCAAAGATGACGAAGCCAAGCTCGTCGAGTCGGTGGCGCGCAATGCTGCTCAAAACGATTTGGCTGCACGTGATGCTCAGATTGCCGAGCTGCAGGCCAGGCTTGCCGCGGCGGACAAGGCCCAGGAGATGGCGCTTGCCGCTGCCGCGGCAGAGTCGCAGCGCGAGCTCGATGCTGCTCGCGGTGAAGCTGAGCGCGCGCTTGCTGACTACCGCGCGACGGTACAGGAGAAGTTTTCCGCCGCAAAGGCACAATCTGAGCAAGAGGCCGAGGGTCTGCGTGCCCAGTTGCGCGAGCAGGAACTGATGGCAAAAATGAACCTGTCGGAGGCGGTCGCCGCGGTGGAGCGAGAGCGCGATGAGGCACGTGCCAAGCTGACGAGCGAGCTGGCGGTGCGCGATTCTCGCGAGGAACAGGCCAAGGCGGCACACGAGCTCGAGCTTGCGCAGGCCAAGCGCGCGAGCGATGACCTGATTCGCTACAAGGATGAAGAGATTGAGCGCCTTAAGGACATGAAGGTCCGCCTGTCCACCAAGATGGTGGGCGAGTCGCTCGAGCAGCACTGCGAGACCGAGTTTAACCGCCTGCGCATGACGGCGTTTCCCAACGCGTATTTCGAGAAGGATAACGATGCATCCGAGGGTACCAAGGGCGACTTTATCTTCCGCGAGTGTGACGAGAGCGGCAACGAGATCATTTCGATCATGTTCGAGATGAAAAACGAGAACGACGAGACCGCGACCAAACACAAGAACGAGGATTTCTTTAAGAAACTCGATCACGATCGCCGCCAGAAAGGCTGCGAGTATGCGGTGCTCTGCACCCTGCTGGAGCCCGAGAGTGACCTCTATAACGCGGGTATCGTCGACGTGAGTTACCGCTATGAGAAGATGTACGTGATCCGCCCGCAGTTCTTCATCCCCATGATTACGCTCCTTCGCAACGCCGCTATGGGTTCGCTTCGCTATAAGCAGGAACTGGCGGAGTACAAACAGCAGAATATCGATGTCACGAACTTCGAAGCCAAGATGGAGAAGTTCAAGGATGGCTTCTCGCGCAACTACAACCTGGCGAGCAAGCAATTCGAGTCGGCAATCAAGGAGATCGATGCCGCCATTAAGCAGCTCGAGAAGACCAAGGACGACTTGCGCCGCAGCACCGAGAACCTACGCTTGGCCCACAACAAGGCCGATGAGCTTACCATTCGCAAGCTCACATGGGGCAACAAGACCATGAAGGCAGCGTTTGACGAGGCGCGCGAGGCTGCGCCAGAGACAAACGAGGAGCCAGCCGAGGCGGATTCGTATGAGGTCGAGGATGCCGAGTAAGGCATAGCGGATAGTGAAAAAGCGGGGCTGCTGGCGATGTTGCCAACAGCCCCGCTTCGTTTCGTCCCAATATGCTTGGCTAATCCTCGAGCAAATCCTCGATAAAACCGACGCGGTAGTTCTTGAAGATGACCTCGCCACCGTCTTGCGTGGCGTCCAGATCGACATCGCCCATGATGCCAAAGTCGTGGTCGCCGTCCTCGTCGGCAAAAATCTGGTGCACGTGCCACACGTGGAGCGCCTTCTCGTCGGACTCGTCGATCGAGAACATAGCAGAGGAGCGCGCGTCGCCGTCGGTGAGAATCTCCTCGTGCTGCTCGTGGTAAGCGTCGAGTGCTTTTTGCCAGCGGATCTCGCTCATGCCCCAGTCGTCGTCGAGTTCGCCCAGGTCGCGCACATGCTCGCGGGCGGCAAGAGTCACGCGGCGGAAGAGCGCGTTGCGCACCAACAGCGTGCAGCCGCGACGGTCCGCCACGACCTCGTCGATGCCCTGCGGCGGCGCGGCGTCGAGGGCTGCCGGGTTGCCGGCGTTCTCCCACTCGTCCACCAGGCTCGAGTCGACCGAGCGCACCACAAAGCCCAGCCACGAGATAATGTCGCGCAGGCGCTCGTCGCGCTTCTCGATGGGTACGGTGCGGTCGAGCGAACGGTAAGCCTCTGCCAGGTAGCGCAGCAAAATGCCCTCGGAGCGGGCGATGCCGAGCTTTTGAATGTAGCCCTTAAAATCGCTCGCGCTTTCCAGCATATCGCGCAGGACGCTCTTGGGAGAGAGCTGGTAGTCGTTTGCCCAGGGTACTTCCTGGCAGTACTTGTCAAAAGCGGCGTCGAGCAAATCCTCGAGCGGCTTTTCGTACGTGACGTCTTGAATGCGCTCCAGACGCTCCTCATACTCGATGCCGTCGGCCTTCATCTCGGCCATAGCTCGATCGCGTGCGGCACGCTCCTGCGCACGCAGCACTTGCTTGGGATCTTCGAGCGTCGCCTCGACCATTGAGATTAAATCCATGGTATAGGTCTCGCTCTCGGGATCGAGCAGCTCCAACGCGGCGAGCAAGAACGGCGAGAGCGGCTGATCGAGCGCAAAGTCCTCGGGCAGGTCGACCGTCAGCGCGTAGTCGATGTCCGGCGCGGCGTCAGCCGGAGCGTCGGGTGCGGGCGGCACCTCGGTGCGAACGACGACACCGGAATCGATGAGCGTGGCGAAGATTTCGTCGGCGCGAACCTCGAGCTTTGCCTTTTCCTCGGGCGTTTGCAGGCTCGTCTCGATGAGGTCGTGCACGCGGCACGGGCGTCGCCGCCCTGTTCGACCACGCTAATCACCATGGAGTGTGTGATGCGAAGGCGCGGCTTGAGCGTTTCGGGCTGCGTCTCGATCAGGCGCTCAAAGGTCTGCTTGTTCCAGGTGACAAAGCCTCGGGGGCCTTCTTCTTTTTAATCTTGCGGAGCTTCTTGGGGTCGTCGCCCGCCTTGGCCATGAGCTTGGCATTCTCGATCTCGTGCTCGGGTGCTCGGCAATCACCATGCCCTCGGTATCGAAGCCCGAGCGGCCGGCGCGACCGGCAATCTGATGAAACTCGCGGGCGCGCAGACGACGCATCTTGTAGCCGTCGAACTTGGTGAGCGCGGTGAGTACCACGGTGTGGATGGGTACGTTGATGCCGACGCCGAGCGTATCGGTGCCGCAGATGACGGGCAACAGGCCCTGTTGTGCCAAGCGCTCGACCAGCAGACGATAGCGCGGCAACATGCCAGCATGGTGCACGCCGACGCCGCATCCGAGCAAGCGCTTAAGAATCTTGCCAAAGGCCGTGGAGAAGCTCGTGCCTTTGGCAGCTTCCTTAATGGCCTCGCGCTGCGCCTTGCTGGCGATGCCAAAATTGGCGAGCGACTGCGCCGTCGCAAGGGCGGCATCCTGGCTAAAGTGCACGATATAGAGCGGGGCCTCGCCACGGCGCATGGCGAGCTCGACGGTGCCTCGAGGGAGGTCGTCACATAGTCGTAGCTCAGCGGAACAGGACGCGGGGCGTCGACAACCAAGTCGCAAGCAGCGCCGGTGTGCTCCTCGAGTGAGGCGGCGATGGCAGTGACATCGCCGAGCGTGGCGCTCATGAGCATAAACTGCGTGTGGGGCAGGGTGAGCAGCGGCACCTGCCAGGCCCAACCGCGGTCGGGGTCGGCAAAGTAGTGGAACTCATCCATGGCCACGCAGCCCGCATCGGCGTCCTCACCCTCGCGCAGCGCATCGTTAGCAAGGATTTCGGCCGTGCAGCAGATGACGGGTGCCTTGGTGTTGATATGCGTGTCGCCGGTGATCATGCCGACGTTATCGCGGCCGAGCACCTGCACAAGGTCGAAGAACTTTTCGCTGACCAGGGCCTTGATGGGGGCCGTGTAATAACAACGCTTACCCTGCGCCATGCCCATAAAGAGCATACCCAGCGCGACGAGCGATTTACCCGATCCGGTCGGTGTGCCTAAGATGACGTGATCGCCGGCTGCCAGGTCCATGAGGGCCTCTTCTTGGTGATCCCACAGTTCAATACCGCGATCGCTCGTCCATTCAAAGAAACGCTCGAAGGCCTGGTCGGGCGTGAGCCATGGCTCGGGCTCACTGCCATCCTCGGGCTCCCACCAGGTGGGGGAGAGCGCGCCGAGCGAGCCAAACTCGGCTTCGGTTCCCGTGCCGCCCGAGAATGAGCTGGCGGCGCCGGCGCGGAGACGGTGCTGGCGGCGGTATCTGTCGTGGTCTGTGCCATGTGTTTGCTTTCTCTCGCGATTGTCCGCCAACTATTATGGCGTAGCGGCGGCGCGGAGCGGCAGCGCGCGAGAAAATGCAGGAAATGGGCGTGCGGTGCTAGCGTTCCTGAGGCAGGCGCTTCTTGCCTTTCCGGGCACGGTTTCTAAAGTTCTCGACGGCCTCTTCCATGCCGAGAGGCACGTAGGTGAGCTCATCGAGGTTATCGGGCAGGTAGCAGGCAAGGCTTTGCTCCTGCATGCGGCCCGCCGTGAGCTGTTCGTCGGTTGGCTGCGCACCGGGTGTGGCGCAAATGCCATAGACGACGGCGCCCATCTCGCGCGTGCGGCATTCATATTCGGTCTCGGGATGCTCGGGATGGTCGCGGCGTACGTCGTCACTTACCCAAAGCGTGTCGTAGCCGGCCGCGGCAAACTGCCCCAGGGCGTAGTCGCGCAATGGCTTGCTGTCGGTGCGCAGCGTGACGGTGGCGTCGGCTGCAAAGAGCGAGCGATAGAGCATTAGATGGTCGACATGGACGAGTCGTTTTTTGGCGTACTTGGCCTTGGGCTGCGGCGTGGGAAAGTTAATGGTGATGGCATTGAGCTCGCCTGCGGCAAACAGCTGCGGCAGCGATGCGGCGCCTCGGGGCAGGACGAGTGCGTTGGATAGCTCCTGCTCGCAGATTTTCTGTGCGGCATAGGCGATGCAGATGGGCTCCTGGTCCATGCCGATAAAGAGGGTGTTTGGCTCGTGGGCCGCGCGCTCTACAAGGTACGTTCCCTTGCCACAGCCAAGATCAAGGTGAAGGTGTTCGAAGGGCTTGCTGCCAGCTGGCGCACAGGCCTTGCGCCAATCTCCGGCATAGGCCTCGGGGTTCGTCTCAATCGCATCGGCGTAGCGCTCCAGGCGCTCCTCGAGCACAAAGTTCTTAGGCGTGCGAACGTGGACGGCTCCCATGAGGCTCCTTGGTCATAAGTATGGAACGCATAGCTGCACGTTCCGTCAATGGGTTGAAAAAGGGTGGGCGCAATGTGCCCGAAAGTTGCGGTGCGGCTCGGCGACGAGTCGTCAATGCCTACAGGCGCTTAAGAATCACATAGCGGTTGAGCTCGCCGCTGCGACCGTCGGCATGGAAACGCTCAAGCTCGCGCACGGGGACCTCGCCGCTCTTGTAGAACGTACGGACGCCGCGCACCAGTCGGTGATCTGCTGATCATCAAAGTGATGGCAATAACGGTAGGCGTGACGGTCGTTTTGCCAGCCAATGAGGTGGTCGCCGGCTTCAAACTGCGCGGAATCGTAACCCTCAAACGGCGGGGTGAGCTCGGCGCGGGCTTCGGCGCGAACGGCCTTGCGCGCCATGCGCTCGTCGTTCATAAACTCCCAAAAACTGATGGCGATGATGCCACCCGGGCGCGTTTGGCGCACCAAGGCATCAAGTACGCGTACACGGTACTCGCACGACGGCACATGGTGCATAAAGCCAAAGCAGACCGAGATGTCGGCGAGCGGGGCGTCGAAAAGCACGTCGGGTGTCTCGGCGGGGTTGAGCTTCATAAGGGCGTCGAGTACGTCGAGTTCCTGGAAGTGCAGGTTGGGAATGCGCAGGGCGTGGCCGCGTGCATCGATGGCCAGGTCCTGGCACGAGTCGACACCATAGAACTCGAAGGGGCAGCTGGCGTCTGCCGAGGGGCTCGTGCCGTCCACGCCTTTGGCAGCCAGCGTGCCGCCGGCGGCAAAGTTCTCGAAGCGCATGTTGCCGCAGGCAAGGTCGAAGACGCGGACGGGATGCTCGATCGTGGCGACGTCGAGCTGTTCGAGCGCAATGTCCATGGTGCGCACCCAGCCGGGCCACGGGGCCTGACGCGTATCGGAAAAGGAGGCGGAGTGCTCGCGATAGAACGTGTTGTTGAGCTGGATGAGCGATGAGGCGAAATCGCGGTTCACGGCGCGGGACTCCCTCCGTTGGCGGTGCGGAATAAACAGTACGACCATACTACCGTTAACGCCGCAACGGGGACAACCAAGCTACGGGTCATTGCTTTGTTTGGACACATTTCCGCAGCTCATATGCACCCGCAACCGCCGGTTGTCAAAAATCTCACTAGAATAGGTGGCATGCTTTTGGCGGTGGCGGATAGATTTTTAACTGTGCAAGGCGCCTTAAGAACAAAAACGGTCCGGCGGCACGGCTGGCATCACATAGGAGGAACCATGAATGTAGAAACTGCGCAGCGGCTCGCCGACCTTCGTCGCAGCAAGGGTTTTAGCCAAGAAGGGTTGGCGCGAAAGCTGGGACTGTCGCGCCAGGCGGTCAGTAAATGGGAGCGTGCGGAGAGCTCGCCCGATACCGAGAACCTGATCTCGCTCGCAAAACTCTATGGCGTGAGTTTGGACGAGCTCCTCAATCCGAGTGACGAGATCGAGGACGATATCGAATTTGAGAACGAGACCGCGCCCGTCAGCGCGAGGCCGAGGCCGCGGAG
>ENA-OQIO01000858-OQIO01000858.1-human-gut-metagenome-genome-assembly--contig:-NODE-858-length-15710-cov-2.580633_pt1 | contig 15710 bp, 24 predicted proteins | sample MGYA00242573_ERZ504737 | MGnify/ENA primary metagenome ERZ504737 (study PRJEB26092, sample SAMD00036203) | human gut metagenome | host: Homo sapiens | study: EMG produced TPA metagenomics assembly of...
CGCGGCCGCGGGCAGCGGCACACCGAGACCCTGTGCAACGCCCATGCAGGCGACGCCGACCGTCGCGAGCGTGCCCCACGACGTGCCCGCCATGGTGGACATCAGCGTGCAAAGGATGCAGACGACCGGCAGAAACAGCCCCGGCGTCAACACCTTCATGCCGTAGTAGATCATGACCGGCACCGTGCCGCTCGCCATCCACGTGCCGACGAGCACGCCAACCGCCAGCAGGATCAAAATGGCCACGATCATCGACGAGACCGTCTCCTTGATGCCCTGCTGCAGCTCTGCATACGGGATGCCGAAGCACCACGCCATCAGACACATGATGACGCCGTCGAGCGCCAGCACGATGCGGTTGTTGAGCTTCATCACAAGAAGGCCCACGATGATAACGGCGATGCGACGAGCAGCATCAGCCCTGCCTGCCAGGGCTTTACGATTCTTTTTTCTTCCATGATTGTCGTCCTTTCTCGTTTTGGCTGGGTCAAATTGAAAAAGGATAACAAAAAAGCGGCTCTCTCCCGCTTGGGAGAGAGCCGCTTTTTATTCACTTGTTGACGCAGGTATCAGCAAAGCTGAAGCCGTTTTTCATTTGCTCACTGGCAGTGCGCAGGACCTTGTTGAGGATCTGCGTGCTCTCCTCTTTCGCCATCGCGCAAAGCTCGTCGTTCGCCTGAGCGGCGAGCGTGAAGTCGCCGCTCTCGCGCATCAGCCTGTCGTATTTAAGGACGATCTGTCTGCCGCGGATATTCACCGTGTCCTGATAGCCCCAGACATTCTGGATGCACGAGCCGTAGCACTTGTCGGCCAGCGCGCCGACAAAGCGGCTGACCCAGTAGAGATTGTCGGTCTCGGCGTCGAGCGTCACATTGCTCAAATAGTCCGGCATCTGGGGGACATTTGTGTACACCGGCAGCCATGCGGAAAATGTCGTGGAGCCGAAGCACACCCACTCGATACCCTTAATGGCATCGGGGACGTCGCTTCTAATTTGACAGATCGTCGTCACGCCCGTGCGGTTGATGCCGATAGGACGGTAAATGCCGCCTTTTTCCGCATGGCCCGCATAGGGATCGTAGGGTGTACCCTGATAGTGGGACGAGAGCAGGTATTGGATATTCTCCGCGGCAACCTTGCGCTCAGGAACGTAGGACCACGGAATGTCATCGCTTTCTGGCGTGAAGTCCGCGTTTTCGCCGTCCCAGCGGTAGGTGTGCGGTGCAAGGCAGCGGCCCATGAACCACGCGCGCGGCGTGTTGTAGATGTGGTCCATGTCGCGGTGCGAGCCGAAGATATCCCGCGGGTTGAACTTGCCATCCTGATTCAGATCCAGATGGTTTTGCGAGATGAATTCTCTGAGGTCTGCCGAGCAGAGATGCGATTCCCGGGCACCGAAGGCGTCCTCAAGGTCGAACGAGTCCATACCGAACTGGTTCGGGTTGATGATGACGCGATCCTCGGGAATTTTCTTCGCGATCCAGTGGTGCCCGCCGATGGTCTCGAGCCACCAGACCTCGTTTTCGTCGTTGAAGCGATGCCGTTCGACTCATAGGTGCCATATTGCTCCAGAAGCGCACCGAGGCGCAGCACGCCCTCGCGCGCGGAGCGGATGTAGGGCAGGACGAGGACAACGATGTCCTCCTCGCCGATGCCGCCGCAGCGCTCCTCTTCCCCATCCTTCGCCTCGCGCAGCTCGACCATCGGGTCGGCCGCGAGCACGCGCGGGTTCGAGGTCGTGGTTTCCGTCGCCGTCATGCCGACGTTCGCGGCGTTGATGCCGGTCGCGGCCCAAATGCCGTGCTTCGGGTCCACGCTCGGGCAGGACGTGTAGCGCATGGGGTTCTCCGGCAGTGTGATCTCCACGTGGGACTCTACGCTTTTATAAATCTTCGGCTGCTGGTCGGGCTCGACCACGATCAGCTTTTTCTCATCAAAATGACCGTCGTCCGTACGGGCGATCATCGTCGAGCGGTCATTCGTCGCCAGCTTACCGGCCAGTACAGTGGTGCAGGGCATAATTACATCTCCGTTTCCTGTCGATTTCACCGCAGCGCCGCTTTTTCGCAGCGCCGCCAAATTTTATCTGCATCCATTATATTCACAGAATCGTCCTCTGTAAAGGCAAAATTCCCTTTGCAGGTGCATCTCCCCTGCTGCTCTGCCGCGAAAAAATGCGGACAGGCCCGCTAAAAAGCGGACCTGTCCAAAAAGGTTGATAAAGAGAGGTCGTACCTATCAAGTTTGGATCGATCACACCATGATGGGCTCGTCCCAGAGCTTGAGCTTCTGGCCGATGCCGTTTTCCTTGGCATACTGGTAGACGCGCGCGGCGATCGCCACGTCGTAAAGGCCGAGGCCGACGTTGCAGGTGTAGGTGAGCTGGTCGTCGTTGTCGCGGCCGGACTTCCGCCCCGCCACCAGGTCGGAGACGCTCGCGTCGATACGGGAATCGTCGATCTTGCCGTCGCGGAACATGTAGGCCATCGTGTCGCCCATGCGGTGCTTGTCGGTCTCCCAATCGTCGATGACGACCTTGTCCGCGCGCAGGATCAGCTCCTCGTCGACCTCGTTGTTGCCAAGGTGAGCAACGTAAACGCCCTTTTTGATCTCCGCGCCGTGGATGATCGGCTCGGTCGCGGTCGTCGCGGTCACAAGGATGTCGCCGCTTTCGATCGTGGCGAGGCGGTCGCTCGCCGCCTGCACGTCCATGTTCAGCTTTTGCGACATCTCCGCCGCAAATTTTTCCGCTCTCTCTCGGGAAGGGTCATAAACATACGCCTTTTCCAGCTGCGGCAGCGACGCCTTGAGCGCCATCAGCTGCGTCTTGCACTGCGGGCCCGCGCCGAAAAGGCCGACGGTCTTCGAGCGCGAGGGCGCCATATACTTGGCGCAAACGCCCGTTACTGCGCCGGTGCGGATCGTACTGATGAGTGTGCCGTCCATGATGGCAATAGGTACCTTGGTCTCGGGATCGTTCAGCGCGATCACGGCCGAGCCGCGCGGCAGGCCGTACTTGAACGGATTCTGCGGACCGCTGCCGATCCCACTTGATCCCGGGCATGTTGAACCGTCCGCCGATGTAGCCGGGCATGGCGTTGATGCGTCCCGTCGTCTCTTCAGCGTTGGGCTCAGGGCGCTTCATCACGATCTTGCCGGGCAGAATATAGTCACCCTTGTCATAAAGGCAGAAGACCTCTTCCAGATCGTCGATAGCCTTGTCCATCGACATGCCGCCGCAGCGGATCACGTCCTCCTGGGATAGATAAATCATTTCAACTTTCATTGTAGAAATTCTCCTTTTCAATGCACCGCGGCAAATAGTGACATTGATCATCGTATTCGCCAAACGTGATAAGCGGGCGCGCAACACCATCATCCTTCGCACCGGGGTAAAACGGGATATAGCGGAACTGGTTGAGGCTCAACGTTTCAAAAAGGCGCACCGCGTCATAGGCAGAGGACTTAAAGTCATTCAGCACATACATCTCCGAGCCCTCCGGCAGGCCGAAGACCTCGTCCCAAGCGCTGCGCGGCAGACATTTGTCACAGCTGCACAGTGCTTTTTATCATCATAAATCAAATTTTTTTGCAAACACCTATTGACACAGTAGGAATTAAGCGTTAAAATTCCTATCTACAAGGTAGGCAATTATGAGCAGGAGACATGCTGCATGATGATCTCAACAAAAGGCGCTACGCTTTGCGGGTCATGCTGGATATGGCCGAGCACGGAGGCAGCGAATGGCACCGCCTGAGCGATGTCGCGCAGCGCCAGCAGCTCTCTAAAAAGTACTTGGAGACCATCATGGCCGCGCTGAGCCGTGCGAACTTGGTCGAGAGCGCCGTGGGCAAAGCGGGCGGCTACCGTCTGACCCGCTCCCCCGAGGATTACCCCGTAGGTGAAATTCTGCGGGCGGTGGAGGGCAACCTGTCGCCGATCGCGTGCCAGTCTGAGGACGGCTCCGGCTGCGGCGCTTCCTGCGACTGCGACGCGCGCCTTTTCTGGCAGGGGCTGGAAGACCAGATCAACAGCTATGTCGACAATCATACGCTGGCGCAATTCATGCGAGTCAATGAAAAAACACCGGCCGTCCTGAACGGCACGGAAAGAAGATAAGGTGGTTCAATATGAGTAAGGCACTTTTAGAGATTCAGAACCTGCACGTGCGGGTCGAGGAAAAAGAAATTCTCCACGGTGTGGATCTGACCGTGGGACAGGATGAGACCCATGTGCTGATGGGCCCCAACGGCACCGGCAAGTCGACGCTGGGCTATGCCATCACCGGCAATCCGACCTACAGCGTAACCGGCGGTTCGATCATTTTTAACGGCGAGGACATCACGGAGCTCCCCGTCAACGAGCGCGCGAAAAAGGCATTTTCCTGTCCTTCCAGAACCCGCTGGAGGTCCCCGGCGTAACGCTGAGCGCGTTCATCCGCAGCGCGCTCGAGCAGAAGACCGGCGACCGCCTGCGCCTGTGGGACTTCAAGAAAAAGCTCAAAGAGACCATGGGCCTTTTGAACATGGACGAGAGCTATACCGAACGTGATCTGAACGTGGGCTTCTCCGGCGGCGAGAAGAAAAAGGCCGAAATTTTGCAGATGCTCATGCTCGAGCCCAAGCTCGCGATCCTCGATGAGACCGACTCTGCCTCGACGTCGACGCGGTCCGCACCGTCAGCGAGGGCGTGCGCCTGTTCCGCGAGCGGACGCACGGCTCGCTTCTCATCATCACCCACTCCACGCGCATTTTAGAAGCGCTCCATGTGGATGCGGCCCACGTGATGGAAGAGGGCGTCATCGTCCGCAACGGCGGCGCCGAACTGGTGGATGAGATCAATGAAAAGGGATTCGGCAGCCTGAAGGAAGACTGAATCGGGAGGCTCTTGACATGGCAGATTTGAAAGAAAAAACCTACGTGGAGGATGTGGACCGCAGTGTCTACGACATTCGGGACGCGGAAAACGACGCGTACCGAATGGAATCCGGCCTGACGCCGGAGATCGTCGAAAAGCTCTCCACTGAGAAGGACGATCCCGTGTGGATGCAGCAGTTCCGGCTCGAATCCCTCCAGATCTACAATGAAATGAAGATCCCCAACTGGGGCCCGTCGATTGAGGGCCTTGATATGGATCATATCGCGACCTACGTTCGCCCGAACACCAAGATGCGCAACGACTGGAAGGACGTGCCGGAGGACATCAAGGAGACCTTCGAGCGCTTGGCATCCCGCAGGCGGAGAGAAAATCCCTCGCCGGTGTGGGTGCGCAGTACGACTCCGAGCTTGTCTATCACAACGTCAAGGATTCCGTGGCGGCCGAGGGCGTGGTTTACACCGATATGGAGAGCGCCATAAAGGGCGAATATACCGACATGGTGCGCAAGTACTTCATGAAGCTCGTGACGCCCCACGATCACAAGTTCGCGGCGCTCCACGCGCGGTGTGGTCCGGCGGCTCGTTCGTGTACGTGCCCAAGGGCGTACATCTCTCCATTCCCCTGCAGTCCTACTTCCGACTGAACGCCAAGGGCGCCGGCCAGTTTGAGCACACGCTCATCATCGTGGACGAGGGCGCGAGCCTGCACTTCATTGAGGGCTGCTCCGCGCCGAAGTACAACGTGGCGAACCTCCACGCCGGCTGCGTGGAGCTGTACGTCAAGAAGGGGGCCAAACTCCGCTACTCGACGATCGAAAACTGGTCGAAGAACATGTACAACCTGAATACCAAGCGTGCGCTGGTGGAAGAGGGCGGCACGATCGAGTGGATCTCCGGCTCCTTCGGCTCCCATGTTGGCTGCCTGTACCCCATGAGCATCTTAAAGGGTGACAATTCCCGCATGGAGTTCACCGGCGTACGTTCGCCGGTGCGGGGCAGAACCTCGATACCGGCGCAAAGGTCGTCCATGTGGGCAAAAATACGAGCTCCTATATGAACACGCGCTCGATCAGCAAGAGCGGCGGCATCAGCACATTCCGCTCAAGCGTTGTCGTGGAAAAGGGCGCCAAGGGCGCCAAGTCCGCCGTGTCGTGCCAGTCGCTGATGCTGGACTCCGAGTCCCGTTCCGACACCATCCCTGCAATGGACATCCGCGCGAAGGACGCGGCCATCGGCCATGAGCCAAGATCGGCGCGATCAGCAATGAAGCCGTCTTTTATCTGATGAGCCGCGGCATGAGCGAGGAAGACGCGCGCGCGATGATCGTCAGCGGCTTTGCCGACAATGTCTCCAAGGAGCTGCCGGTGGAGTACGCGGTGGAAATGAACAACCTCATCCGGCTCGAGATGAAGGGCAGCATTGGCTGAAAGGAGTTTGGATATGAACGATACGATTTTGATCAACCGGCTCCCGACCCGCACCTGGAACCGGCTGGGTGTGAACGAAACGGCCATCGCCTGGGGGCAGGCCGACGATTTGGGCGAAGAGAAAATCACCGCCGCCGGTCAGACCGAGCGGCTTGAGATCACTGGCTCTGGCGAGCGCGGCGAGAAGACGGTCGACATCCACGCGCCCGCGGGCCAGACCGTCACGGTGTTTGAAACGCTGAGAGCGGAAAAGGGCCTGCTCGTGCGCACGGCGCTCCACGTTGAAAAGGACGCAAAGGTGCGGCTCGTGCAGATTCAGAATGCGGCACAGGACTCGCTGCTCCGTCTGGAGACGAGCGGCGAGTGCGCCGAAAACGGTCAGGTAGAGCTGATCCAGATCCTGTTGGGCCGCGGCGACGTGTACAGCGACGGCCAGTTCGAGCTGAACGGCAATGGCGCGGGCTTCACGGCGGGCATCGGGTATCTGGGCCAGAAACAGCAGACCGTGGACATGAACCTTGTCGTGAACCACTGGGGCCAGAAGACCACGAGCGAAATCAATGCCGCCGGTGCGCTCAAGGACGACGCGCAGAAGATCTTCCGCGGGACCATCGACTTTAAGAAGGGCTCCGCGGGCTCCGTCGGCAGCGAGCAGGAGACGGTTTTGATGCTGGGCGACGGCGTCGTCAACAAGACGGTGCCGCTGATCCTGTGCGCCGAGGAAAACGTCGTCGGCAACCACGGCGCGACCATCGGCGAGCTGGACGAGGACACGCTGTTCTACTTTGAAAGCCGCGGCATTTCCGCAGCGGAGGCGGAAAACATCATGGCCCGCGCCGCCATCGAGCGGCTGGCCCGCACGATCGAGGATGAAGCGGCGCAGGCCGCGATCCTCTCTGAGCTTGAGGAGGTGCTGTAAGATGGCGCATGCATATCGGGACGACTTCCCCCTGCTCAAGAGTCAGGATGTTGCGTATCTGGACAACGCCGCGACGGCGCAGCGCCCGCAGTGTGTGCTGGACGCTGTAACGGAGTTTTATAAAAGTAAGAACGCCAACCCCTTGCGCGGCCTCTATCCCCTGAGCATCGCCGCGACGGAGGCTTACGAAAACGCGCGCGAGGCCGTTCGGTCCTTTCTGAACGCGAAGAGCAGCCGCGAGATCATCTTTACCCGCAACACCACCGAGAGCATCAATTTAGTGGCTTACAGCTACGGTCTCTCCCACGTGAAGGCCGGGGACGAGGTGCTCGTCTCCATCATGGAGCACCACAGCAACCTTCTCCCCTGGCAGATGGTTTGCCGCCAGACCGGCGCGTCGCTCAAATTTATGGAATGCGAAATGGACGGCACGCTGGACTTAAATAAGGTCGAAGCCTCATCACGCCGAAAACAAAGATCGTCGCCTGCACACACGTTTCGAACGTCTTAGGCCGCGCGAATCCCATCCGCGAGCTCGCGGCGCTGGCGCACCGCGTCGGCGCGGTGCTGGTCGTCGACGGCGCGCAGAGCACGCCGCACATTCCGGTGGACGTGCAAGCATTGGACGCGGATTTCTTCGCCTTCTCCGGCCACAAGGTCTACGGCCCCATGGGCATCGGCGTTCTCTACGGACGTGAAGAATTGCTGAACGCCATGCCGCCGTTCCTCACCGGCGGCGAGATGATCGAATCCGTCACCCGCGATGGTGCGGTCTTCGCCGAGCTCCCGCACAAGTTCGAGGCCGGCACGGTCAACGCGGCAGACGCCGTGGGCCTGCATGCGGCCATTGACTATGTCAAGAGCATCGGCTTTACAGCGATGCATCAGCAAGAGGTCGCGCTGACACGCCGCGCGATGGACGCGATCGGCGAGATGCCGCACGTCCACGTGCTGGGCTCGGAAAAGCCCGAGGAGCATTGCGGCATCATCACCTTTACGGTGGACGGTGTTCACCCGCACGACATCAGTGAGATCCTCGCGAGCGACGGCGTCGCCATCCGCGCAGGCCATCACTGCGCGCAGCCGCTTCTGGCCTATTTGAAGCATCCGTCCACCGCGCGGGCAAGCCTCGCGTTTTATAACACGGAATCCGAGGTCGACCGGCTGCTTGACAGCATTTCCACGCTAAGGGAGCGAATGGGTTATGGAAAATAGAAGCTTTTACAATGAAATTCTCACCGAGCACAACCTGCATCCGGAGTTCAAGCACGACCTGCCGGACGCCGACATCGTGCTCGAGGCGTCAACCCGAGCTGCGGCGACGACATCTTCCTCAAGCTGAAGCTTGACGGCGATGTGATCGCGGACGGCGCGTTCGTCGGCGACGGCTGCGCCGTCTCGCAGGCGTCGGCGGACATCATGCTCGGCATGATCGTCGGCAAAAAGAAGGAAGACGCGCTGAAAATGGGCGAGATCTTCCTGAAAATGATCCAGGGCGAGGCGTCGGAAGACGAGATCGACAGCTGGAAGAGGCCTCGGCTCTCCGTGATATCGCCCATATGCCCGCGCGCGTCAAATGCGCGGTGCTCGGCTGGCGCACGCTGAAAGAGGCCCTGCTGGACGGGGACGAGCTGTCGTAACGCTGTCACTCCGTTGAATTTCAAATCAAAATAATAAAAAGAGGTATTTGCCGCATGCTGCGGCAAATACCTCTTTTTAAAAGCAGCTGCGTTCTTGAAAACTGATTGAGCATACTCTCTCCCCGATTTTGAAAAATTCAAGCAGATTGATCGTCAAGCTATTCTTATCGGCTCTCGTCGATCCTTCGCCTGACGTTGGAAAAATGGCTGCGTCACACCTTTTGCATCCACAAACATAGTATGATTGTTGGTTTTCGTATCATAGCACGAGTTGACCAGCACTGTCAACCGCCGCATGACCAGAATCGCAGCCCGCGCAGTAAGTGATTTCATCCATGTTGACTTTTACGCCCCGTTGTGTGACACTATAGGCAACAAAATGATCTTGCAAGGAGAACAATTATGGCTGCCACTTCCGTTTCCGCGCGCTTTCAGGAGCTTTTTCCCGAAACGAACCTCATTTCTCTTCTGACCAAGTACGGCGGCGACGCGGACGATATTTTCGAGACGATTCAGGACCGGTACGACGCCCACGAGCAGGAGCCTCTCGTCGGCCTTCTCGCATCAAAGCCGCGAATATCGACGCCTTTGCCCGCGCCGCCTACTGGGATTTCGTCAGCGACATCCGCGTCAGGTATCTCTCTTCCCTTCCCCGCAGCGAAGCCACCGCCATCGCCGCCGCAGCCGCAGCCGACGGCTCATCACGCATCCCGAAAATGACGATATCGACTGGACCCCCGACGAATTCGTCAGCGATTGGAATGATCTGCACCGCGGCGAGGAGCCACTCAAATAACCGTTGCTAAGCTGTATACCATGACAGATGCAAAAGGGCAAGGGAAAAGCGTTGAGGAACTTTTCCCTTGCCCTTTTTTCACTGGTGCTGAAACAGGACAGTGCAAATCGAATGGAAGCCTATATGCAGCACACCATCTGTGGGAAGAAGCTGCAAAACGGTTAAAGGGTCAGATAAAGGGTCAAACAGAAAAAAAGAAGTCCGAAACCTTACGGTTTCAGACTTCTCAGTGGCAGCGGGAGAAGGATTCGAACCCTCACATACGGAGTCAGAGTCCGCTGTGCTACCATTACACAATCCCGCTATATTGCATTGTTCGTAGCGCTGTGTCGTTCAGCGAACAAATGTTATTATAGCAGGAACTTTGCATTTGTCAACAGGAAATTTTCCAAAAAATCAAAATTTGGAAAATTCCTGCCTCTTCCCCACTTTCCCGTCACATCCAGATGGCGAACAAACGCAGCAGCGGCTCGAACACGCGGCGCAGGACGCTGCGCTTGGCCCACTCCTCCGCCGTGACGAGGTGGCTGCGGTCGACAATCATATCCATGTCCTCAAGCAGCGATTCGATCATCGGCACGCTGTAGACCATCACGCCGCACTCATAGTCGAGCTCAAAGCTGCGGTAGTCCATATTCGCCGAGCCAACAAAGGCTGCTTCGCGGTCGACCATGATGCTTTTTCCGTGCAGAAAGCCAGGGGTATAGCGGTATACCTTTACGCCGTGTTTGAGCAGCTCGCCAAAGTACGACTCCGCCACGCAGTCGGCGTACCAGTGGTCAGGCTTGCCCGGCAGCATCAGCCGCACGTCCACGCCCCCGTCGCCCGCGATGCACAATGCACGCATCAGGCTCTCATCGGGGATGAAGTACGGCGTCGTGATATAGAGGAAGCGCCGCGCGCCGGAGATCATCTGGAGGAACACATCCTCGGCCGGATTGTCGGGGTTGTTCTGCGGTCCGTCGGTAAACGGCTGGCAGAAGCCCTCGCTTTTGACCGGCGTATGGGGCGGTAATAGTCATGCTCGTTGTGCATCACGCCGCCGAGGTTCACACACATGCGGATAAAGCTTGCCGTCAGGCCCCAGGCGCCCTCGCCTTCAAGACATACGCCGCTGTCCTTCCAGTAGCCGAAGCGCTCGATGAGATTGGCATATTCGTCGGCGATGTTCACGCCGCCGGTGTAGGCGACGTCACCGTCGATGCAGGCGATCTTGCGGTGGTCGCGGTAGTTGAAGTGCAGGCGGTTCACATACTCGTGCACGGGGTTGAAGATGAATACCTCGACGCCCACCTCGCGCAGACGGTCGATCGTCTCGCCGGAAAAGCGCTTGATGTTGCCAAAGTCGTCGAAGATGATCTTGACCTCAACGCCCTCGCGTGCCTTGGCGCAGAGGATCTTTTCAAGCTCATCCCAGAGCTTTCCCTCAGCCAGAATGAAGTATTCAAGGAAGATGAAGCGCTCAGCCTTGGCTGCGCGGTCGATGAGATTACGCAGCAAAATCGCGCCCTCGGGCAGGTACGTGACAGAGGTATTCTGATAGAGCTGGAAGTCGCGGCGGCAGAGGTAGTTTGCCGTGCGCGACCAAGCGGGCAGCTGGCGCGTGAGCTTGTCGACGGCGATCTCACTGCGCATGCGCACGCTCTCCGGCTCGTCAGGAAAGCGCTTGGTGTTCTGCGGCAGATGGCGCTTCTGCGCCGCGCCGCCCCAGAGGAACCAGAGAATCATACCCACCGGCGGGGCCAGCAAAAGCAGGATGAACCAGATGAGCTTATAGGAAAGCTCACCTGGTTCATTGTAGATATGCACCGCAAGGAACAGCGCGCCGACCTGTACGACGCCGTAGGCCAGCGCCAGATACTCCTGCATAAAGTAGGAGATGGCGACAACAAAGCCGATCTGCACCGCAAGCAGGACGACGACCAGCATGATCCGCAGCGCCGCAGAAATGCGCCGCTCGCCCTTTTGCTGAATCTGGAATCCCTTCATCGCAGTCTCAGTCCCCTCCTGTTGGCTGTTCCCTGTTTTTGATTTTTTATTTTCCTCAGTTCTTCTCGTAGCGCTCGTTCTTCTCGTTCAGAAGCTCGGTCTTGATGTCGTAGAGCTTCTGCGAGAGGTCCACATAATAGTTATGCGGGTTATCGAAGCGCTTGACCTCGTCCCAGAGGGTATCGACCTGCTCGGCGCAGTATTTTTTGATCTCCTCGATGTCGGGACGCTTGTAGACGAGCTTGCCTTTCTGGTAGATGGGCACGAGCAGCTCGCGCGCTTCGAAGTGATAGACTTCCTTACGCTTCCACGTGGCGTCGGGGTCGAAGATCTCAAGATTCTGGCTGTCGTCCACGGTCTCGTCGTAGACCGTCAGATAGTCGGCGATGGCCTTGCCGGTGTCACGGCCATAGAAGCGGTAGAGCTTCTTGAAGTGCGGTGTCGTGATCTTGCCGACGTTCTCGCTGATTTTGATCTTGGGGACGATATTGCCGTCCTTGTCCTCCACTGCGACGAGCTATAGACGCAGCCGAAGACCGGCTCGCTCTTGGCGGTAATGAGACGCTCGCCGACGCCGAAGGCGTCGATCTTCGCGTCCTGCATCCAGAGATCCTGAATAAGGTACTCGTCGAGCGAGTTCGAAACGGTGATGGTGCATTCCGTCCAGCCCGCCTCGTCGAGCATCTTGCGCGCCTTGCGGGAAAGATAGGCGATGTCGCCGCTGTCCAGGCGGATGCCGCACTTTTTGATGCCAAGCGGCTTCAAGATGTCGTTGAACGCTTTGATGGCGTTGGGAATGCCGGACTTTAAGGTATTATAGGTGTCGACAAGCAGGACGGCGTTCTGCGGATAGTATTTGCAGTAGGTCGCAAACGCGTCATACTCCGTGTCGAACATCTGCACCCAGGCATGGGCCATCGTGCCGAGCGCGGGCGTGCCGTAGAGCTGGTCGGAGATGGTGCAGGCAGTGCCGCAGCAGCCCGCAATATAGGCAGCACGAGCGCCGTCGATGGCGGCGGCGGAGCCCTGCGCGCGGCGGGAACCGAACTCCATCACGGCGTGGCCCTTGGCGGCGCGGACGATGCGGTTGCCTTGGTGGCGATCAAGCTCTGATGGTTCACGGTCAAAAGCGCGAACGTTTCAAGCAGCTGCGCTCGATCGCGGGCGCGCGCACGACGACCATCGGCTCTTTCGGGAAGACGGGCGTGCCTCGGGCACGGCGTAAATGTCGCCGCTGAAGTGGAAGCTTGCAAGATAGTCGAGGAATTCCTCGCAGAAGATACCTCTCCCGCGCAGGTAGTCGATGTCCTGCTGGTCGAAGTGCAGATCCTCGATATAGTCGATCAGCTGGTCGAGGCCGGCGGCAATGGCGTACCCGCCTCCGTCCGGCACCGAGCGGAAATAAACGTCGAAATAGGTAATGCGATCCTGGAACCCTGCTTTCAAGTAACCATTGCCCATAGTCAACTCGTAGAAGTCGCAGAGCATGGTCATATTGAGCTTCTGATCGGTTTTCATAGTCACCTCATAGTGTCACGGCGCGGACTGTGCCGCGCCTTGTAATAGGTGCATTATATCTTGCATACCAAAATAAAGCAAGGCTTTCCGCCCTTTTTCCGCTTTTTACTTGACTTTATCCATTGCGTCCCCTATGATAAAGGGACTTTCTAAAGAAACGGAGCATCACAATGGGTGTTATTTTAGGCATTGACATCGGCGGTTCGAGCACGAAGATCGTCGGTCTTGCCCCCGATCTTTCCGTCATCGACATGCTGCGCGTCAAGGCTGACGATCCGCTCACCTCGCTCTACGGCGCGATGGGCAATTTCCTTTCCACACATCATCTCCAGCTCTCCGACATCCGCCACATCGCGCTCACGGGCGTAGGCTCTTCGTATGTCGAGGGCGATATCTACGGCGTGAAGACCATCAAGGTCGAAGAATTCCCCTCTGTCGGCGTGGGCGGCCTTGCCCTCTCAGGCAAGGAGCACGCGGTCGTCGTCAGTATGGGCACGGGCACGTCGTTTCTCTGGGCCAACAAGGGCGGAGAGATCCGTCACCTCATCGGCAGCGGCGTGGGCGGCGGCACGCTCGCGGGCCTCAGCTCGCTCACAACAGGCGTGCACCAGTACGCGCTGATCCGCAAGCTCTGCCAGGACGGCGACCTCAGCCACATCGACCTGACGATGGCCGACCTCTCGCGCGAGCAGGTGGGCGATCTGCCGCCCGAGGCCACGGCGGCGAACTTTGCCAAGTCGCGACGACGCGACGCGTCGGACAAGATGCTTGGCATTGTCAACCTGGTGCTCCAGTCCATCGGCACAATGTCGGTGCTCGCGTGCAAGTGCTGCGGCACGGACACGGTCGTCCTCACAGGCGCGCTGACGATGCTGCCGCCGGCAAGGGAGACGTTCGAGCTGTTCAAACAGCTCTACCATGTCAATTTTATTATTCCCGAAAACGCGACGTTTGCTACCGCCATCGGCGCGGCGCTGTACAGCGTGAGAGAAAATTGACGAAAACTATTCAAGAAAGTGCCTGCCATCCGGCGGGTACTTTTTATTTTCAAACGCTTGTTCTATTTCGCATTTTATGCTACACTGTTCGTGAAACGAGGTGAACGCGATGGACCGCATCATTCTGCACTGCGACTGCAACTGCTTTTACGCCTCCTGCGAGCTTTTGAGCCATCCCGACCTGCGCCAGCTTCCCGTCGCGGTCTGCGGCGATCCAACGGAGCGCCACGGCATCATCCTGGCAAAAAATGAACCGGCGAAGCGCTGCGGCGTCAAAACGGCGGAGACCATCTGGAAGGCCAAGCAGAAGTGTCCTGGCCTCATCCTGCTGCCGCCGCACCACCGCCTCTACGCCGAATACTCGAAAAAAATCAATGCCGTCTACGGCGAGTACACTGACTTAGTCGAGCCGTTCGGCATCGACGAGAGCTGGCTGGATGTGACAAATTCCCTCCACCTCTTCGGCGGGGACGCCAGAGCGCTCGCCGACACGCTGCGAGGCCGCATCAAGCGCGAATTTGGACTGACGATCTCGGTCGGCGTGTCATTCAACAAGGTGTTCGCCAAGCTCGGCAGCGACTATAAAAAGCCCGATGCCACGACCGTCATCGCACGCGACAACTGGCGCGACATCGTCTTCCCCCTCCCCGTTGGCGATCTTTTGTTCGTCGGCCGCAGCGCACAGGAGCTGCTCGGCCGCTACGGCGTGCGCACGATCGGCGAACTCTCAAAATGCAGCGAGGAAATGCTCGAAACCCTGATGGGCAAAATGGGCTCGCAGCTCTACCGCTATGCCAACGGCCTCGACGACTCCCCCGTCCGCGGAGCGGCGGACCGCGGGCCGATCAAATCCGTTGGCAATTCGACGACATTCCGCCGCGACCTGACGCGCTGGGATGAGGTGCAAAGCGGCATCTCGCTGCTTTCTGACAGTGTGGCGATGCGTCTGCGGCGCTACGGGCTCTACTGCGGCGGCGTACAGGTCGGCATCAAAAACAGCCGCTTTCAGGTCTTTTCGCGCCAGACGACGCTCGACCACAGCACGCACCTGATGCGCGAGATCAACGATACCGCGCTCCGCCTTGCAAAGGACTTGTGGAAAGCACCCGACCCTATCCGGCTCCTCTCCGTCACGGCACTGCATCTGACCGAAGAAACGCAATCCTACCGCCAGCTCGACCTGCTCGGCACGGACGACTCACAGCAGGAAAAGCAGGAAGCCGTCGAATCCGCAATGGACGCCCTGCGCAAAAAATTCGGCCGCGGCGTCATCTCCTACGGTACCGCCGAAGACACCATCAGCGGCGAAAAAATCGAACGGGATTAAATGCGCCGCAGGCTTTCGCGCCCGCAGGCGCGAAATGATCTTAATCGTAAATTCCGACGACATGTGCGTCGGAATTTACTCTTTGCGCGGAGCGCGTGTCGCAGCCGCCTGCGGGCGGCAAGGCACGAAGCGCAGCGAAGCTCTTTCAAAAAAAGGGAGCACTGCAAATGCAGTGCTCTCTCTTTTTGAGTTTACATTTCGTAGTCAACGGCCACGCG
>ENA-OQIO01000859-OQIO01000859.1-human-gut-metagenome-genome-assembly--contig:-NODE-859-length-15709-cov-2.725966_pt1 | contig 15709 bp, 13 predicted proteins | sample MGYA00242573_ERZ504737 | MGnify/ENA primary metagenome ERZ504737 (study PRJEB26092, sample SAMD00036203) | human gut metagenome | host: Homo sapiens | study: EMG produced TPA metagenomics assembly of...
ATATTTTCCTGATCAGCAAGGTAGATAATTGTAACCAGGGGTATGGGCGGACGATTGAAAGCTTTGGAGAGTCTTTAGAACGCCTGAAGACGGATTATCTGGATTCGTTTCTTGTACACTGGCCGGGACAGAACCGGGAAAGAATGCTTGATACATGGAAAGCAATGGAAAAGCTGTATACTGATGGAAAGGTCAGGAGCATAGGTGTATGCAATTTTGAAGTCTGCCAGTTGGAGTATCTGCTGGCAAATTGTAAAGTCAGACCGATGATCGATCAGATTGAGCATACGCCGTTTATGCATGATGAGAAATTACTCGGATTTTGCAGAGAAAATGAGATTCAGGTCATGGCATGGGGACCTTTATTGCGGGGAAATCTGGACGAGGATGAGATTGGCAGGATGGCTGCGGGATATAATAAGACGTCTGCTCAGTTATTGTTGCGTTGGAATGTCCAGCAGGGGATTATCCCAATTCCAAAGTCGAAAAATAAAGAACGGTTATTGCAGAATATTTCGATATCCGATTTTGAGATTACGGAAGAAGATATGAAAAGGATGAATGCAATGAATCAAAATAAAAGAACAAGTTATGATCCGATGGTATTTGATTTTTAGAAAAAAGTGCTTATTTTCAGGTGAAACTGGAGATTAATAAAAAAGAAAAGTTAAAATGCAGAAAAATGCAGGAAAGTAACTTAGTGATTCGTTTATAGGAGGAAAGAAAGATGTCAGTTGTTAAGTTAACGGTAGAAAATTTTGAGCAGGAAGTTCTTCAGGCGGAAAAGCTGGTACTGGTAGATTTTTATGCAGACTGGTGTGGACCTTGTAAGATGATGAGTCCGATCGTGGATGAGATTGCTGAGGAGGAATCGGAAATCAAAGTGTGCAATATCAATATCGATCAGGCAATGGAGATTGCACAGAAATACAGAGTAATGAGTATCCCGACCTTTATTGCGTTTAAGAACGGTGAGGAAGCAGGCCGACAGATCGGTGCAGTATCAAAAGGTGAGTTGTTAAGTCTTATAAAGTAAAGCAGTTCATCGATACAGGAACGATACAAAGTGATTGCGGACAATGGGCAGATGCAGGAACGGTGTGGGAAGAGTGACCGGTCTGTATCTGCTTTTTATACCAAAGTATGCAGAAGAAACTGCCGGTGGCAGATGCTCTGTATACCATAGCATTTGGAGGAAATGAATGTCACTACAGTTTATTTTGGGAAATTCAGGAAGTGGAAAATCTCATTATCTTTATCAGCAGATCGTGAATGAATCAATGGAACACCCGGAAAAGAATTATCTGGTTCTTGTACCGGAGCAGTTTACCATGCAGACGCAGAGAGATTTATGTGCGGCACATCCGAGAGGCGGCATCATGAATATTGATGCATTAAGCTTTATGAGACTGGCATATCGCGTATTTGAAGAAGTCGGCAGGGAAGAACAGCCGGTTCTTGATGATGAGGGGAAGAATCTTGTGATCCGGAGGATTGCGGGGAAGCTCGAGGATGACCTGAAAGTATTGAAAGGAAATCTGAAAAAGCAGGGATATATTAGTGAAGTAAAGTCTGTTATCTCAGAATTTGTACAGTATGGTGTTGATTTTGACAAGCTGGATGACTTTATGGAGGGACTCAGTCAGGAAAGTTATCTTTATTATAAATTGCAGGATATCCGTAAAGTATATGAAGGATTTGAAGAGTATCTGCGGGATCGTTATATTACCAAAGAAGAGATGTTGGATGTACTGGCGAGAGCGGTATGTGACTCAGAACTTCTTAAGGGGAGCGTGATCGCACTGGATGGATTTACGGGATTTACTCCGGTTCAGATCCGGCTGATCTCAGAACTTTTAAAAGTCAGTGAAAAGGTGATAGTTACGGTTGAAATTGACCGCAGGGAAGATCCTTTTATTTATCGGCATCCTTACCAGCTTTTTGCGTTGAGCAAGCAGATGGTTACATCTCTTGTAAAGACTGCACAGGATGCAGGGGCAGAGGTTGAAGAATCGGTCTGCCTGTATGAAAAAGTGCCATACCGGTTCATAGAAAATCCTGAGATGGCATTTTTAGAATCGGAACTTTTCCGTTATTCAAGGAGACAGTATAAAAAGAAAAAAGAAGAATCGGAAACCTGCAGCGGAGCAATTTCGCTTCATGAGACGAAAAATCCGAGAGAAGAAGCCAGGTATGTGGCAGAATCAATCCGAAAGCTGGTGCGTGAAAAAGACTACAGATATCGGGATATTGCGGTTATAGCTGCGGATCTGAACCTGTATGCGGATGCATTGGAGAAAGCGTGTGAATTATTTGAAATTCCGGTTTTTATGGATCATAAAAAAAGTATTTTGCTCAATTCATTTGTAGAATATCTGCGGAGCCTGCTGGCGATGGCAGAACAGAATTTTACCTACGAAAGTGTATTCAGGCATTTGAGGACCGGATTGTGCGGTTTTACGGACAAAGAGATTGACCGATTGGAAAATTATTGTCTGGCACTGGATATTAAAGGGTATAAAAAATGGCAGCAGGCGTGGGTCAGAAGAACTCCGTCAACCGGAGAAAAAGAACTGGAAGAACTGAATCATCTGAGAGTGATCTTTGTAGAAAAGACGATGGGACTGATACAGGTTCTGAAGCAGAAGAAAAAGACTGTCAGAGATGTAACGCAGGCAGTATATGAATATCTTGTTCAGGAAAAGCTGCAACAGAAAATTACACAGTTGGAGAAAAAATTTCAGGACCGGGGAGAACTGGCACTGGCGAAAGAGTATGCACAGGTATACAGGATCGTTATGGAATTATTTGATAAATTTGTAAGTCTGCTGGGTGAAGAAGAAATCGCTCTGAAAGATTACTGTGAATTACTGGATGCAGGACTGGAAGAGGCGAAGGTAGGAGTCATTCCGCCAAGTCTTGATCAGGTTATGATCGGAGATGTAGAACGTACAAGGATCAAGAATATCAAAGCTTTATTCTTTGTAGGGGCAAATGATACACTTTTACCGGGAAATACAGGAGTGGGCGGATTGTTGTCTGAATGTGACCGGGAGCAGTTTCAGAAGAAAGAAATCTCACTTTCTCCGGGAGCAAAAGAAAAGATTTATATTCAGAAATTTTATTTGTATTTAAATCTTACCAAGCCGACAAAATTTCTCTTTTTATCCTGGGCAAAAGTGTCAGGAGAGGGAAAATCTCTCCGGCCGTCGTATCTGATCCAGGAGTTGATGCGGTTGTTCCCAAATTTAAAACCGGTGGATGAGGAAGAAAAGTCATGGCAGCAGTGTGAGATGACAAGAAGGACCGGGATTCTCAGACTGGCGGAAGGGCTGAGAGAAAAAGAACAGGGACTGGATGCACAATGGAAAGAACTTTATACATGGTTTGCAGGCGATGAAAAAAGCAGATCAGTGGTTGAAAAGCTGCTGAGAGCAGGATTTTATAAAAAAGAAGCCGGTATGCTGGGAAGTCAGATGGCTGAAAAGCTGTATCTTGATCCTGAACGCGTGAGTGTGACGAGGCTGGAAAAGTTTGCTTCCTGTGCCTATGCTCATTTCCTGAGTTATGGTTTACGGCTTTCTGACCGGGAAACCTACGGATTGAGGCGATGGATCTGGGAAATATTGCACATCAGGCATTAGAACGTTTTGCAAGAAAAGCAGAGGAAGAGAAACTGGACTGGGTAACAATGCCGGAGGAACGTAGGACAGAGCTGATAGATGAAAGTGTGGAAAGCAGCGTTCTGGATTATGGAAATACAGTCCTGTTTTCAAGTGCAAGAAATGAATATATGATCTATCGGATCAAGCGTCTGATCCGCCGGTCTGTATGGGCATTGACCCGACAGATGGAGCAGGGAGATTTTAAACCGGCAGGATACGAATTTAAATTCGGAAGTGGTAAGATCGACAGGATTGATACGTGCGAAGATGAGAACCGGGTTTATGTCAAGGTGACAGATTATAAGACGGGAAGAAAGGTATTTGATATTACTTCTTTCTATCATGGTCTTCAGCTTCAGTTGCCGGTGTATCTGAATGCAGCACTGGAAGCAGAGGGAAAGAGATATCCGGGAAAGGAGATAGTTCCTGCAGGAATTTTTTATTACAGGATACAGGATCCGATCGTGGCAAGAGAAAAGACAGACGAGAAGACGGAAGAAAGTATTTTAAAAGAACTGAAACTGGATGGGCTTGTGAATGGTGAAGAGGAAGTAATTGAACATCTGGAGGCGAATCTGACAGGAAGTTCGTTATATTATCCGCTCCGCAGGAATCAGAATGGATTACTTGGGAGTGCATCAAAAGCTCTTCCACAGGAGAAGTTTGAGACGGTACTTGCTTATACCAGGGCGAAGCAAAGGAACTGAAAGCGGAGATGTATGAGGGAGAGGTAAGTGCATTGCCGTATCTGCTTGGTGAGGATACAGGATGTGATTTCTGTGCCTGCAAAGATATTTGCGGATTTGACCAGCGGATTGAAGGGTGTGAATACCGTCAGTTGCAGAAATATTCACTGGAAGAAGCAGTCGAATGTATGAAGGAAAAGCTGGGAATAAAGAAAAGTCAGAAATAAAGAAAAGTCAGAAATAAAGAAAAGTCGGGAGTAAAAAAGCCGGAAATAGAGAAGGAGACATAGGCAGTATGGCAGTGAAATGGACAAAAGAACAGCGGCAGGTCATTGATCTGCGTGACAGAAATATTCTGGTTTCGGCTGCTGCCGGTTCAGGAAAGACAGCAGTACTCGTTGAGAGGATCATCTCAATGATCACGGATGAAAAGAATCCTGTGGATGTGGATAAGCTGCTTGTTGTCACATATACAGAGGCAGCGGCAGCCGAAATGAAAGAAAGGATCGCGGCAGCGATTGAAAAAAACTGGAAGAATCTCCGGGAAATCTGAATCTGGAACAGCAGGCATCGTTAATACATAGTGCGATGATCACTACGGTGCATAAATTCTGTCTGTCGGTAATCCGGGATCATTTCCATGTGATCGGAATCGATCCGTCATTCCGTGTGGGAGAAGAAGGGGAGCTACGTCTGCTTAAACAGGATGTACTGGATGAAATGCTGGAAGAACATTATGCAAAAGATGAGGAAGAGTTCCGGGAATTTGTGGAAAAATATGGAACAGGCAGAACGGATAAAAAGATTGAGGAACTGATTCTTCAGTTGTATGAATACTCAAGAAGTTATCCTGATCCACGTCAGTGGCTGATCTCCTGTGCAGAAGATTATGAAATAGACAGAGAGCATTTGGAAGATTCAAGAATGGTGCATACAGTGAAGAACGTGTCAGACAGCAACTGGGCGATCTGTATGGACTGGTCAGACAGGCGATGGAAATCTGTCAGCTCCCGGCAGGTCCGTATATGTATGCAGAGGCATTGGAATCAGATGAAAAAGAACTGAAAAAGCTGGAAAGGGCAGACTCTTATGAGAAAATGAGTGAGGTTCTGATGGATTTCAACTGGAAAAAGCTTTCGGGTAAAAAAGATGAGACTGTCGATGCGGAGCTGCGGAAATCCGTCCAGGCTGTCCGGAAGCAGTTGAAAGCTCTGATTGATGGGATTCAGAAATCTTATTTCTATGCAACGGCAGATGAATGGATTGCAGATATGCAGGATTCCGCTCAGGCAATGAGGACGCTGACCGGACTGGTACAGGAGTTTGCTGACCGGTTTGATGAAAAAAAGCGGCGGAGAAATATGATTGATTTCAGTGATATGGAGCAGTTTGCACTGGCAATCCTGACGAGAAATACAGAGGGGAAAATCGTGCCATCTGCGGTTGCTGAAGAATATCAGGAGCGGTTTGCCGAAGTGATGGTGGATGAGTATCAGGACAGTAATCTGGTGCAGGAAACGATCCTGACGAGTGTGTCAGGGATGAGTAAAGGCAGAAATAATATGTTCATGGTAGGGGATGTAAAGCAGAGCATATACAGATTTCGTCTCTCAAGACCGGAACTTTTTATGGAGAAGTATGATACTTACAGTGTGGAAAGCAGTCCCTGTCAGAGAATTGATCTTCATAAAAATTTCCGAAGCAGGAAGGAAGTACTGGACAGTACAAACTATCTTTTTGAAAAGCTGATGTTCCGGGAATTTGGAGGGATCGAATATGATGAAAATGCGGCTCTGTATGCGGGAGCAGAGTTTCCACCGATACCGGAAGATGCCGTCTTTACGGATAAGACAGAAGTTCTGATCTTTAATCAGCAGGACATGAAGACAAGAGATGCCAAAGAGGCTGAGGCAAGAATGATCGCACGAAGGATCAGGGAAATGATGGGATCGGGATATATTTACGATAAAGACAGTGATTCCTTTCGAAAGATACAGTATAAGGATATTGTAATCTTAACGCGGAGTATCCAGGGATGGGCAGAAATTTTTTCAGCAGTGCTGGCAGAAGAAGGAATCCCGGCATATTCAGTGAGCAGAGAGGGGTATTTTGAAACGTATGAGATCAGTGTCCTTTTAGATTATCTGCGGATTCTGGATAATGCGAGGCAGGATCTTCCACTGACAGCAGTGTTGACTTCACCATTTGTCGGGCTGGATGCGGAAGAACTGGCACAGATCCGGCTGGCATATCCGAATCTGCCATTTTACGAGTCTGTCTGGCTGTGTGGGGAAGAAAAAACGGAAGAAACCGGAGCAGACGGGAGTGGAGAAACCGGAGAAAAAGAAAAGAGAGAAAAGAAAAAATCAGATGCAGAAGCGGAAAACCGCAGCGGAGAGATTTCAGAAGCGGTCAGAGAAAAGCTGGCAGAGTTTACGAGGCAGGTCAGATACTTCAGAAGCATACTTTCCTATACTCCGATCCATGATCTGCTGGCAGAGATCCTTGAAGAGACAGGATACCGGACTTTTATTGCTGCGATGCCGGGAGGAGAGCAGCGGATCGCAAATGTGGAGATGCTGATGGAAAAGGCGTGTGCATTTGAGGGGACGAGTTATAAAGGACTTTTTAATTTTGTCAGATATATTGAGCAGTTGAAAAAATATAATGTTGATTATGGAGAAGCCGGAATTATGGATGAACAGGCAGATACGGTACGCCTGATGAGTATCCATAAAAGTAAAGGACTGGAATTTCCGATTGTATTTGTAGCGGGAATGGGAAAAAGCTTTAATATGCAGGATCAGAGGGGAAGTATTGTGATCCATCCGGACTGGGGAATTGGAATTGATGCAGTTGATCTGGAACAGAGAACGAAAAATCCAACTTTTCTGAAAAGAATGATACAGGAAAAAACAAAGCTGGAGAATCTTTCGGAAGAACTGAGAGTTCTTTATGTTGGCATGACCAGGGCAAAAGAGAAGATGATCCTGACCGGTACAGCGAAGCTTGGGGAAGAAGAACTTCTGGCATTGGAAATGATGGAAGATATAATAAAAAGAGAAGAAAAGCAGAATAGCTGGAAAGCAGATGAAAAAGATTCGCTTGCACTGTATCAGATGGAAGGGGCAAAGACCTGCTTTGACTGGATCTTACCGGCACTGATGAGAGATTGGAAAAAGGCAGAAAATGGATACAGGTGCGGCTTGTTACAAGAGAAGAATTATCCTATGGGGCAGCAACAGCAGGTCGGGCAGAAGTACTGGCGAGAGAAGTGCTGGAACACTGGGATACAGAAAAGTCGTATATGCCGGAATGGAAAGAGCTTCTGTCAGAACAGATGAATTATACTTATCCATATTTACAGGAAGAGCAGATGAAATTGAAATTTACAGTCTCAGAACTGAAAAAGAGAATTTACGCAGGAGAACAGATGCGTGAAATGCAGGAAGACGGTGGCGAGGAACTGTATCAGGAACCGGAAATTGTTCCGTTAGTACCGGGATTTATGCAGAATCAAAAAGAAGGTCTGACCGGGGCGTCCAGAGGAACTGCTTATCATAAGCTTATGGAACTATTAGATTTTACCAGGCAATATACGAAAGCTGCTTTGAAAAATGCAGTGCATGATTTTGAAAAGGAGAAAAAGATGACTTCGGAGATGGCAGCGTGTATCCGTATATCTGATATTTTATTATTCCTGGAAAGCAGCAGTGGAAAAAGAATGTCAGCGGCAGCCGGAAAAGGGAAGTTATGGAGAGAGCAGCCTTTTGTACTGGGGGTGGATGCAGATCAGGTCTATCCGGGATTTTCCGGTGAGCCAGGAAGTCAGGAAAAGGAAGTGATTCTTGTTCAGGGAATTATAGATGCTTACTTTGAAGAGAAAGACGGGATTGTAGTACTGGATTATAAGACGGACAAGGTGAAGAGTGCAGAGCAGTTGAAAGAACGTTATCATGCACAGTTGGAATATTATGCACAGGCATTGGAGGGGCTTCTTGAAAAACCGGTGAAAGAAAAGATTATCTATTCATTTACGCTAAGAGAGGAGATCAGGTTATGAAATGGCTTATGTATTATCTGATCGTGGTGAATTTGTTGACCTGGATCATCTACGGAATTGATAAGTGGAAGGCAAAGCGACGTGCGTGGAGAATACCGGAGAGAACACTGTTGCTTTTGGCGGCTGCCGGTGGCTGCACAGGGGCATTGGCAGGGATGCTGATGTTCCGGCACAAGACAAGAAAACTGAAATTCATGATTGGAGTACCGGTTATTTTTGTAGTGGAAAGTATTTTCTTTGTATATATTTTTCTGAAATTGTGACAAATTGCACATAGAATAGTCAGAAAAAGCGGTCCAGAGAATGGATTTTTAGAAATTGCAGTCAGCTTCTTTTCTAATTGGAGAAATTCTGCTAATATTACTTACAGAGTACTTTAGTCGGTTAAAGAAAGGGAGAGAAAAATGCCAAAGTTAAATGAAAATTATCAGAATGTAAAAGACAGCTACCTTTTTGCAGAAATTGCCAGAAGAGTAAAAGTATATGAGGAAACGCATCCGGACAAAGCAGATCAGATCATTCGTCTTGGAATCGGCGATGTAATCTTCCACTTACGAAGAGCGTGATCGAGGCACTTCATGAGGCAGTTGATTCCCAGGCGGTGTCTGAGACATTTATGGGATATGGCCCAGAGCAGGGATATGAGTTTGCACGCAAGGCGATTGCAGATTATTATGCAAGGAATGGCATTGAGGTTGATCCTGCAGCAATTTTTATTTCAGACGGAGCTAAGAGCGATACAGGAAATATCACAGAACTTTTTTCAAATGATAATGTAGTTCTTGTCCCTGATCCGGTTTACCCGGTTTATGTAGATACAAATACGATGGATGGAAAGAAGATCATCTATATGAACGGAACGGAGGAAAATGACTTCCTTCCGATGCCGGATGATAAAGTAAAGGCAGATATCATTTATCTTTGTTCTCCGAATAATCCGACCGGAGCAAGCTACAATAAAGAGCAGTTGAAAGCATGGGTTGATTATGCCCTGAAGAATGATTCGGTAATCCTTTATGACTCTGCCTATGAGGCGTTTATTACCGATCAGGATCTTCCACGGAGTATTTATGCTATTGAGGGTGCAAAAGAATGTGCGATTGAATTTTGCTCTCTGTCCAAGACAGCAGGATTTACAGGAACTCGTTTCTCCTATACGGTTGTTCCGACAGAGCTGGTGTTTACGGCTTCTAATGGAGCAACATTAAGTCTTCATGACATGTGGAACAGAAGGCAGTCTACAAAATTTAACGGTACGCCATATATCATTCAGTATGCGGCAGCAAGGGTCTTCACAGAAGAGGGCATGGCAGAGTGCCAGCAGAATATTGAATACTATAGAGAGAATGCACGTATGATCGCAGAAACTCTGAAGAAGAAAAATATCTGGTTTACAGGTGGGGTAAATTCTCCATACATCTGGTTTAAATGCCCGAAAGAGATGGAATCCTGGGAGTTCTTTGATTATCTGCTTGAGAATGCACAGATCGTGGGAACACCGGGAGCAGGGTTTGGTGAGAATGGAAAGAATTATTTCAGACTGACTTCCTTTGGAAAGCATGAGAAGACAGCCGAGGCAATGAAGCGTTTTGACGAATTATTTTAGGAATTGTTTCAGAAAGTGTTTCAGGTTATCGGTAAAAAGGTTCTCCGTATCAGGCAATGTCTTAACGAAATGATCTACGTGAGAAAAACTGAAAAAAGAATGTTGAGGGCTTTTGCTCCCAACATTCTTTTTTTAAACCGGAGTTTCTGTAATATATACTTTGCAGATCTGCCTGAGTGCGGCGTGCATATAAGGCATATATTCTTCCATCGACACCGGCTCGTTATGAAGAATACAATTATAGCTGGTAGAACTGATAAATTCGATCAGGGTGAAGAGTAAAAGTTTTGGAGAAGAACATTCTACGTGATACCGCTGTAAGGAATCGAGATAGTGGTTGTAAAACTTCTGGGAAACCAGCGATCCGGTTCCGACCGCATCCTGAAATACTCCCCACGAAAGGTTCTTGGAAAGAAATTTCATCAGTCCCTGCTGATTTTGAAAGCGTTCAATGATATAGTCCGTTACAAAAAGAATTTCTTCCTCGAAGTCAGGGATAACGGCAGCATCCAGTGCCTTATGTGCATCGTCAAAAAGCTGGCTGGCTTTAAATGCGATCAGCTTATCCCGCAAGTCATATTTATCTTTAAAATACAAATAAAAAGTTCCCTTTGCCAGTCCGGCTGATTTACAATGTCGGATACGGTTGTCTTTGCAAAGCCTTTTCCTGTAAAAAGGTCAAATGCTGTCTGAAGTAGTGTATTCATTTTCAATTTTTTATTATCTTCTACTTTTCCCATATCCAGTTGCCTCCTTTGTGATCTGCCTGCACACCAGAGTATTTTACTACTAGATTCTGCAGAAATTCAAGCAGATTTTTTACTGATTTCTCTTTCTAGTATGGCACATTTTTCGTGAAAGTCAATAAAAATGACTAAAATTCATTTTTTTAATTTTCTAATATTGACTATTAGTCATTTTGAGCTATACTAGAAGAGGCTAAAATATATGAGACAGTTTAGGAGATGATACAAATGGTCAAAGTTGGCAAATGGATTGCCAGGCACAGGGTTCTGATGCTGATCGTCGGATTCCTGCTGATTATTCCGTCAGTGATCGGAATGGCAAAGACGAGAGTAAATTATGATTTGCTCAGTTATCTTCCAGAGCATCTGGAGACAGTAAAAGGTCAGGATATTCTGGTGGATGAATACGGGATGGGAGCATTTTCCATGGTCGTGGTCGAGAACATGGATCTGAAAGATGTTCAAAAACTGGAAGAAAAATTTGAGAATGTTTCTCATGTAAAGGATGTTTTATGGTATGATGATGTTGCGGACATCAGCCTTCCGGTAGAGATGATCCCAAGCAACCTGCGAGAAGCCTTTTTCAAGGGTGATGCAACGATGATGCTTGTATTATTTGATAATACGACATCTTCAGATGACTCCATGGATGCAGTCGGTGAGATGAGAAAGATCGCAAATGAGCAGTGCTTTATCAGTGGAATGACAGGTGTTGTAGCAGATATCAAGAATCTGGCACTGAAAGAACTTCCGATCTATGTTGTGATCGCAGCACTTTTAAGTCTGATTGTTCTGGAACTGACTTCGGGTTCCTTCGTTGTTCCGATCCTGTTCCTTCTGAGTATCGGACTGGCGATTCTCTATAATCTGGGAAGTAATGTTTTTCTGGGAGAGACTTCCTATATTACGAAAGCACTGACAGCGGTTCTGCAATTAGGAGTTACGATGGACTATTCCATTTTCCTGTTAAACAGTTATGAGGAGAATAAAAAGCGGTTTCCGGGAGAGAAGGAGCGTGCCATGGGGCATGCGATCGCCAATACATTTAAGTCTGTTGCAGGAAGTTCTGTGACGACGGTTGCCGGATTTGTTGCCCTGTGCGTGATGACTTTCGCACTTGGACGGGATCTCGGAATCGTTATGGCGAAAGGTGTACTGATCGGAGTGGTCTGCTGTGTAACAGTTCTTCCGTCACTGGTACTGGTTTTTGACAAACCGATTGAAAAGACGCAGCATAAACTGCTTTTAAGCAACATGGATAAGCCTTCTGCATTTATTACAAAGCATTATAAGGCATGGATCATTATTTTCCTGATCCTTCTGTTCCCTGCGATTTACGGAAATAATCATACTAAGATTTACTATAATATTGCAGAGTCTCTTCCGGAGACATTGGACAGTAATGTGGCGAATGCAGAACTGAATAAAGATTTCAATATGAGCAATCTGCACATGGTCATGATGGATAAGAACATGGATGCAAAGCAGAAAAAGAAGATGCTTGAAGAGATTGATGAAGTAAAGGGTGTCAAATGGACAATCAGCATGAATTCTCTGATCGGTCCGACCGTACCGGATTCCATGATCCCGGATGACATGAAAGAGATGCTTCAGAGCGATGATTGTGAACTTGCCTTTGTATGCTCAGAGTATGAGTCGGCAACAGATGAGGTCAATACGCAGATTTCAGCCATTGATAAGATCGTGAAGTCTTATGACAAGAGTGGAATGGTCATTGGAGAAGCTCCACTGATGAAGGATCTGCAGGATGTAACGGATGTGGACTTAGTGAATGTAAATGCTATTTCCATTGCAGCGATTTTCCTTATTATCATGATCATATTCAAGTCGATCTCCCTGCCGATTATTCTGGTAGCGGTAATTGAGTTTGCAATCATGGTTAATATGGCAATCCCGTTCTATCAGGGAACCAGCCTTCCGTTTGTGGCAAGCATTGTAATCGGAGCAATCCAGTTGGGAGCAACGGTAGATTATGCGATTCTGATGACAACCCGTTATCAGAAAGAACGTCAGCGTGGAAGAGAGAAGATGGAAGCAATCAGTATTGCACATAAGACCAGTATGCCGTCTATTATCAGCAGTGGACTGAGCTTTTTGCAGCAACATTCGGAGTGGCCTGCTACTCACAGGTAGAGATGATCGGTTCGATCTGTACCCTTCTTGCAAGGGGAGCGATCATCAGTATGATCGTAGTTATCATGATCCTGCCTGCAATGTTTATGATATTTGACAAGGTAATATGCAAGACCTCGATTGGTTTCCTCGGGGCAAAAAAGAAACCCGCAGAGGTGAAATAGAAGGGAGTTAAATTATGAACAAGAACAGAAAAATCAAACGTAGCCTTACAACTTCGCTTGCTGTTGGAATGTCAGTCATGATGGGAGCGGTTCCGGTTTATGCGGCAGGCAGCACAGATACGCAGGATGTATATAAGGAAGAAACGGTTTATGTCAATGCAGATGCGACAGGAAATAGTGACGAGGTGACGGTATCTGACTGGCTGAAAAATTCTGGAAGTGTATCGGGAAACCTGACTGATGAAAGTATTTTGAAAGAGATTAAGAATGTCAAAGGTGATGAGACATTTACGGAGAATGGAGATCAACTGACCTGGAATACTGCGGGAGAAGATATTTATTATCAGGGTACGACAGATAAGGAACTTCCGGTATCCGTAAAACTGACCTATTTTTTGGACGGCAAGGAAGTAAAACCGGATGAGCTGAAGGGAAAGAGCGGACATCTCAAGATCCAGGTACAGTATACAAATAACGAAAAGAAGACCGTCACAGTGGATGGAAAAGAAGAGGAAGTTTATACACCATTTGTCATGATGACCGGAATGATCCTTCCGAATGAAACTTTCAGCAATGTAACGATCGACAATGGAAAAGTTATTTCAGACGGAAGCCGTAATATTGTAGTCGGATTTGGTATTCCGGGACTGAAAGACAGCCTTGATCTGGATGAAGAGACAACAAAAGAAGCTGAGGATAAAGGCGTAACGATTCCAGAGAACTTTGAGATGGAGGCAGATGTAACTGATTTCACAATGTCTTCCACCTTTACAGTTGCCCTGACAGATCTGCTGGATGATATGGATATGGATAATATCATAGATGTTGATTCACTGAAAGATTCACTGAATGAGCTGGAAGATGCTGCACTGGAACTGGTCAGCGGATCAGGAACACTGGCAGATGGTGCTTCCACACTGGCAGACGGAGTGAGCAGCTATACAGCAGGTGCAGATGAACTGAATGCGGGCATTCAGAAATATCTTGGCAGCAACGGAGAACTGAACGGCAGCGTGACAGAGTATGTCAATGGAGTAGGCAAAGTTGTCAAAGGCGTTAAAGACTATACAAGTGGAACCAATGCACTGGCAAATGGAGTGATTTCCTATGTGGCAGGCGAGCAGAAGATTGCAGCAGGTGCCGCACAGTTATCTCAGTTAAGCAAAGGTTTGGAGCAGGTGCAGACAGCCGTAGATACATTGAGCAAAGCGGCTGACGGAAAAGGAGAGGCGACAGACGATCTGGTGATCGCAGCCAACCAGCTTGCAGCAGGTACAAAGCAGTTACAGGCAGTACTTGGCTCAGAGGAAGTGACAGCACTTCTGACGCAGGTGAATGGTATGGTGACAACCGGAAATGAACTGATTTCTGCAACGGAATCTCTTTCTGCAAGTCTTCAGACAGGAATTGCCACACCGGTAGCCAATATTGCAGCAGCACTGACCGGAATGGAAACACAGCTCAATGCAATCAATACCCAGCTCGGAACACTGCAAAGTGACTGTGAGACAGCGGTTGCAGATGTCAATGCGAAGATTACAGATTACAATACAAAAGTGGATGCAGCACAGGCAGCAGCCAATACAAGCAAGACGCAGATTGCAAATGCGATCAGTGCATTGCAGGTTCAGTTAAATGCGACAACAGATGAGTCAGTAAGAGATCAGATCAGTACAGCAATTACGGCACTTCAGAATGCACAGACTGCTGCAGACGGACTGAACAATGTGCAGAAAGCATCTGCGATCACGGTCAGTGTACCGACCTTTGACCTGTCAGCCATCACAAGCGGGGCAGCAACGCTTCAGACAAATCTGAAGACATTTAAAGAGACTGCAGCAGCATTACAGCAGCAGCTTCCGGAAATGCAGAAGAAACTGGATGCTATTGCAGCAGCAAAGGACAGTCTTCCGTCAGATTCAATCAGCCAGCTTACAGCATCTGTGACTCAGTTGAATCAGGGAATGCAGGGACTGAATACCGGACTTGGAACTCTTTCAGGCGGACTTGGACAGTTGAATACATCTGTTCAGGCACAGTTCCCGACAGCAATCCAGGGAATTACTGAATTGAATGGCGGATTTATGCAGCTCGGATCTTATAATACTTCTCTTCTTTCAGGTGCAGAGAAACTGAAAGGAAGCAGTTCAACACTGGCAGCCGGAGCAGGAACGCTGCAGAGCGGAACGAACCAGCTTGCATCCGGTCTGAATACACTTGGTTCACAGATGTCAGCCGGTGCAGCGAAACTTTCAGCCAACAGCAATGCACTTCGTGAAGGAGCTTCCTCACTTTCAGAAGGAGCAAAGAAGCTGGCAGATGGTATGGATCAGTTCGATAAAGAAGGAACAAGTAAATTAAAGAGTACAGTAGAAGACGAATTCGGAGATGTACTTGACAGACTCAAAGCACTGACCTCTGATGACTGCACCTACAATACATTCAGTGGTAAGGACAGCAAGATGGATGGAAGTGTAAAATTTGTGATCGAGACAGAAGCAATCGAATAATTGACGATTCACTTATATTTGTATCATCTTATAAAGAGGGACGGAGCAGATACTTGACCGGTATCTGCTCCGTCCTGTTAGTTTTACGGGCAGATGACAGGAATCAGTTTTTCAG